>Ga0272441_10004452_pt1 | contig 25354 bp, 10 predicted proteins | sample SSMProp6N_FD_193582 | JGI IMG/M metagenome (GOLD analysis project Ga0272441, IMG submission 193582) | Marine sediment archaeal communities from Little Sippewissett salt marsh, Falmouth, MA, United States - SSM-Prop-6N | ecosystem: Environmental > Aquatic > Marine > Wetlands > Sediment ...
TATTTACAAAAATAGTAAAATAAAGAAAAAAAAATTTGGAAGAATTATTCAACTAGCTCTGGGCAGCACGGACAATTACACCCTGATGATCCCTCACATGAGCACCCAATGATATTATAGATCTCAAGGACCATTTGTAAGAACATCATTTTCTGGATGGATGAAAAACTTGTATGCATGGAAACAATGATTTGATCATGAGATATTGGGTAATGAATACAGGGATGATGCGCATTTACTAATCCAATAATTGCTTCTTTTAATAAGCTTTTATAGCAATTTCCAACAATTCCTGCTGGAATTCCAGAAACATTATCTTCAAGAATTTGTTGTAAAGTGAATTCTTCCATAATATCAAACATCGAGGGAAGGTTGAAGTAATCACCAACACTATCGTCCCGAGTCATAGGAAAAGGCCAATCAGAAAACAGGGCAGTCCAGTAATAATATGGACAAGACATATAGGAAAGTGGTACTTCAATAAAGGTGTTTTGCACAGGAGGATACCCCTCTGAATCAACAGCAGTATCATCTAACCATACAAGAACAGCAATTTTATCACCAATTGTTGGGTAAAAATCAGATGCTACCATGCTTACTTCTTCCATGAATGTAATTACTTCAGCAGATGTTGGTTCAATCCCTTCTATATATGCCCAAATTGCTTCTTGAATGACTTCATTAGAACTTCCTCCCTTATTGTTGATAACATAATTTATCATTGACCAATTTGCATTTCTAAAAACATTGGGCATATTTGGATCATAACTATGGCACATTCTCACAAGATGATCCATTTCTCGGGTCATCTGCACTTCTTTTTCAAAACACCAACCATGATACACACCATTAGTGACATGGAAACCATCGGGCACATTGCTTAGGGTTATATCAAAATAACTTTCCACACCATCAGTAACATTCATGGTAACTTGGTTTTGAGGAATTTTTGCATTAGGATACCAGGAAAGAAATGGAAGATCTGTCTGATACTCCTCCATACTACTTAATGGATATACATCCTGATTTCCATTATAAATTGGATACGGTGCTTCACCAATTCCATTACCATCAATATCCATTCCATGATAATCACTCCAATAATTACCGCCAATAAAAGGACCGTTGATGATGTTTACTTCTTCAACAAGAGAAGTATGCCATTGGTTCATTCCTTCATCAATGGCATTGTAAATATTGTCAAAATAATTATTATATATCATATTATCAATGATTCCCTCGACCATAACAACAATACCAAAAGAATTGTTTACAATTCTGTTTGATCTAATCGTATTATTATGAATACCCTCATCTATTTCTTCTCCTATTTTCATACCAAATATAAAATCCTTGATGTTATTTTCTTCAATAGTATTAAAATTAGAATAAAAGTCAAAGGTAATACCAGCACTATCTGACCAATCAATAATCATTGGCATTCCAATAATTTCATTCGATTTTATTAGATTATTAGAACTGGACAACAGTTGAAATCCAAATTGACTAACCATATCATTATCATAAACGATATTATCATGTGAATCTAGCATATAAACCGATGTCAAATCATTGAAAAAAACACTATTTAACAAATGAGAATTAATTGTTTTCTTAAAAAAACATCCTTCAGAAAAATTTTGCAATTTACAATGGTTGATGCTGCAATTTTCTGAAAAAGACACATATACACCAGCCATCCAAGTAAAAATATACATGCCTTCAATGGTCATATGAGATATTGTAATATTATCACCACATATTGATACAACTCCAAACTCATCAAAAAATTCCTTTGCATAAAACCCGCCATCCCCAATTAAATGACCAATCAATTCAGGTATATTTCCTCGAACAATAGTATGATTCATATCTTCCCCAACAATTGATATGCTCTTATTGATTTCAATGATTTCAGAATATATACCATTTGACACATAGACGGTACCATTTTCATTGACTGCATCAATTCCTTCTTGAATAAGAGTAAAATGATCTATACCCCATCCAGGAGTTGTATCATCAAAATCATCATCTACATATGAACAAAGGGGATCCATCACAAAAACACTTGCATTACAAATATCAACAGAGACAGGTTGACTACTGATATTTAAAATTATTAAATCTGAAATTGACAATTCTGTATCTCCACTTTCTTCTCCAACGGTTATGTATAGAGTTGCTAAACAACCTGGATTGATTATATAATCACCTGAGTGATTAACACTTGAGCAAATTCCAGAAATCACGCCTTCAATATGATTAATACTGCCCCCATGAAATGTGGATTCTACACTATTGAATAAATCTCCTTCCAAAATCGAATTCACAGTTAATAAAGAAGAATTGAATATAATAGAAACTGCAATATCAGTAAGCGGTTGGGTAGGCCAAATACTAATATTTACGGTTGCATTGGTACCAACCATAAGGACTTCATCAACAATTATTTCAACGGGTGTATCTAATTGAGTATCCCATGATGAATCAAATGACTTATGTTCACCCAACGAAATATCATCTTCAATGACATCAGAATCAACAATATCATTTCCAATATATTCTATAATATCCAAAGTATAATTACCAGTACCTGTTCCAATCAAAGTTACATTATAACTTCCTTTTATGGGATTTGGTATGATTATCTGTTGAGGCTCGAGAGGCTGTGTAACCAATGCACCAGGGATCCCAATTTCAAATTCGCCCGAACTATAATTCATACCAACATGTCTTCCAAATACATCATAAATATGTAAATCAACAGGAGAATGAACCATAAAAGATGCCGCTCCAACCGGCATAAATCCCCAATATATTGCTGTTTCACTTAATTTGCCTGTTATAGTATCTTTTGCTTGAATTTGAATTTGAACGGATACCAATGGAAAAACATCTGTATATGTATGAGAAATTGGCCCCTTATCTATTATATCCCAAGGAGTCCATTTTCCTTCATCAAATGGACCAAATTCTTCAATTAATGTTATGTCCCCCCAATAAACCATAAAATCTACATCATGTCCATCTTCCTGTATTGACTTTAATCTAAAATAATGAGGACCTCCCCCAACCAACCAATTCAATTTTATTGTAGAAGTAAGTTGATCGTTTCCTTCAAACCAATCAATATTATCATATCTCAATTCAGGTTTTGAGGGAGGATTTCCACTATAAACTTCAAACGTTAACCAATCTGAATCTGGAAGTCTTACTGTACCACCTTTACCATCCTCAAAATAAAAATAATATTGATGAATTTTTTTACTAAAATCATTTTTTGAAAATATATAATTATTATCACTCCCGCTTCCACTCATTGGATAGCTTATGCCATCAATTACTACATTCTTTACAGAAGGATTATCACCATCTTCATCTAAATAATGCACCTTGAATTGAAAGTTAGTTGATAGGGGTCCATAATCAGGATTAACACCATCTGTCCAACTTGATACATATGAAAGCTGAGGATTATGATTTGTATCAACCGTAAATGACCAACTTCCACTAGATGGTAATTGATCAGATCCTCCATTTCCATCCTCAAAATAAAAATAATAACTATGAGAACCATCACTAAAACCACTTGCAGAATACGAGTAATCATCATCACTCCCACTCCCACTCATCACATAAGGAGTACCATCAATAAACACCTGTTTAACAGAAGGACTATCACCATCCTCATCAAAGTAATGAACCTTAAAATCAAAAGTCGTCGATACATCCCCACTATTTGGATCTATACCATCGGTCCAACTATCATAATGATCTAATATAGGCCATACATTATCACCAACACCAATCAAACTTGTTCTTATGTAAAACCCCTGACGATTATGTGGATAATCACTCTGCCAAGATTCAACGATTTCTGTAACATCCCAAGTAACTAGTGAATCTTCATCACTACTTGTTATTTTTCGATATGTCATTGGAGTTGGAAAATACGCTGTGCTATGCGATTCAAACTCATTCCATGATTCACCTTCATTAAAATATCCTGAGCCAAATCGGTAACATTCAATTTTAAGTGGTCCAGTAATATCAAACACATACATTTGAAGAGTTGCATCTATTATTTCTACAGAAGGGAGTATCAGACCTGCAACAATTGGATCATCCGTAAAAATTGGAAAATTTAAAAGAACTTTTTGCCATGGATTTCCATAAGTATTGCCTATTTTCATGACATTACTAGATCCATATGAAGTACTGGCATGTTCAAAATCAACATATGTATCTTTCCATGGAAATATCGTAATCGTATTGGAAATACCCCCATCTTCATATTCAACAATTAATTGCGGCTTATAATAATCATATGTTGCCTCTCTGCTAAAAAATTTAGCCTCGATATGGCCATCACTAACAGATATCGTATTCATACTAAACAAGATTGTCATTATTATAAAAAATCCAATTAAAGATATGCTATACTTTTTAATACCAATCATTTATCTTCCCTCATCGTTATTTGCTCATTCACTCAAAATTTGCTTAAAGTTCCCTTAAACTTTGAATAAAACAAATAGCAATTTAATAATGAATTTCATATTAAATAGTTTCGATTTAGATTAATATAAAATTTCATAATAATATTAATTTAATTCAAAAATATACAATAAATTTATTTAGATCCAATGAGAAATCTACATGAAATCTCACATACAATTTAATTTTATAAAATGAGTAAATATATTCATTTTATAATTTAAACGTTTATGAGATAAAGAAGATAATCATATAATCAATTTTAAAGGTTGGATATTTGAAAAGTTATATACCGTGTAATGCTCTTGATAGAAAAAGTCAATCAGTCAAAAAAAAGCTAATCTCATCATTGTTTGCCAACCACTAACATATTTAATAAGCAGAAGCTTTGTCTATAAAAAGATTATACGTCTGATAACCAACAAATGGTTCTATCTCTCATTAAACCAGCAGCAAAAATCTGAATTAATTCCTTTTCAAATCTACGACATGTAAACTGATCCTATAAAAACCATTGTTTAAAACCTAACACTTTTTCATATTTCAAGTCTGAGTTAATGCCTGATAAAATACTGTTACATATCTATAATGAAAAAACACATTAATAAAGCGATAATTAATTTTTTAAATTAATATAAATCGTAATATTTATAAAGTTCATTTTATTACTCATCTTATTCCGTGGGAGGAAAATTTATGGAGTTACGGAGGCTAATAACTTTATATTGTATAGTACTATTAATGTTAGGCAGTTTTTTAACAATAGGTAATCCAGAATCTTTACTTGCAACAGATAGATCAATTGGGAAAAAAGCAGTTTTCACGGTCCACTGGGAAACAATTGAATGCCCTATTGGTTATCCTTGTACGTTAAAACCACTCGTGTTTGCCCATCAAGATGTATTAATTTCAGGATCGATAAAAAATGTGGGTGACGCATCATTTACCTGCAAAATTTCTGTGATCGTAAAAAATGCAACCGATGACAGTATTGTTTTCTATGCGATGAAGGATAACGAAACAATCTTAGATGCCTTAGAAGTCAAAAATTTTTCAGAGATTGTGACTAATCAAGAGTGGTTAATGTGGAATACAGGAATTCATGTGGGTGAATTTTATGTGCAAGGCCGCCTTGAAATTATAGATACCGGTGAAATTCAATATGCTTCAACAAAAGATGGGTATTGTTTTGAAGTTGGGAAAGAATGGAACATAGATTTTGTAAATTTTAGAACAGAAAACATCTCATATGAAGATAACAAAATCGTTCAAATGAATGCAAGTGCCTACATTGAAAATACGGGAAATCAACCAGTCAGTGGAACGGTGATCATGAAGCTTTGGCAATTTGATAACATCACAAAAATATGGGATACCAATTTCTGGGATGCTGGCTCATTTAGTATTTTATTAAGCCCTGGGGACAAATATTTTGTTAGTTCGGAATGGCCAGGATGGGATACAGATGCCCATGATAATACAACATACAAAATCTATATGGCCGTTATGAAAAGTGGGAGTATTTTACCCCATACCATTGGCGATAAAACAATTGGATTAATGGAAATTGGACTGCCTGAAATTCAAGTTGACCGAGTTGTAGAACCAATTGAAACCGAACCAGACAATCAAGATGTCAAAGTATCCCTACGTATTCAACCAAAAGGAAAATCACTCCGAGACGCAGGAGTATTTGGCAAAGGTGAATTCTCCATATCAGATCTAGATGCTGTATTTCTTTGTGATACCTCAGGAAGTATGAACAATGAATGGAATGACTTATGCAATATTATTAGTGACATTGTAACAGCATTAGAAGTTGAAACAACATTTTCGTATAAGATATTTGGATTAGCATACAAAAGAGCTTGTTCTGATGCAGCTTGGTCACAAGGATGGTATAATAGTAATAATTATGCATGTGGTAGTGAATGTTATGGGCCTGGAACAGCAGGTGTTGCCCGTTTTTATCCCTGGAGATCCGATGCGGTTCGTGTTATTTTTCCAATAGCTGATGAAGGACCATACAGAGGAGTTCCTAATAATGCTGCTGATACGCAATCCATTGAAGATGCCATAGTAGAATGTAAAGCACAATCTGTGATTGCATATCCTATGTGGGGAGATTTAGGGGGATCTGAAGAACAACTCAATATCGCCCATATGAAACATCTTGCACAGCAGACAGGGGGCAATGCAACACACTGGACCGATACCACCACAGCATTGGAAGTGATCACTGGTGCATTATATGAAGAAATAAAAATCGCAGGAAAAAATATCACCATCACCGATGAGATAATAGACATCCCTGGGTTTGTAGAGCCCGATCTTAATTCATTTACATTTGATGGAAAACCCATAGCAAGCACGGATCTCATAGTAACCAATCACCCAGATTCCATTGAAATATTATTTGACAAAACATATTTAGACTTGTCATCACTAACCGCAAATCCGCCGGAAACCCATACCATCTCATACCTCGTTCATCTACCAGCACTATTGCCTGGAGAAACAAGAAACATCACAAAAGAAGGATCATACACATATGATGATGCCTATTCCGGCATTACAAATCCATTAGAAACCATTCCTCATGGATTTGTCAATGTTAATAATGAAGCAGATATCCTAGTTATAGTCGATCCAGATAGAATGAAAGAAGTATATGATCCAGATTCTGATGTAGATAGGTTAATGGAGAATCTCACAGAGTATTGCATCGATAACAAAGGAAGCTTGTATAATTTATCCGTTTATAGGAAATATTGGGAATCTGAATATAATGGGGATAAAAGTGCATTCGAAAACATTTATAATTTACCCAGCTATGAATGTTCCAAACAGGGAAGATGGGAGTGGAATGATTGGCCTCAATATCTTGAAGGATTAATAACCACATTATCCATTGATAGGAAGATAAATCATACTTTATTAGTTGGTTCAGATATAATCATTCCTTTCCAACGAGTTACTTCTCCTAGATCCGAGATAGATTATGATTATATTTCAGATCGTAAACATAATATTCTTTGGACTGATTTTCCATATTCTGATTTAAATAGTGATGATTGGCCTGATATATCCATTTCACGATTAGTTGGAGATATGGAAACAATAAAAAACGTAATATTAAATGCAAAAAATCAATATCAATCAACGGAAACGCTTCTGGCTTGTTTAAGTTGGAATCAAAATTATGCTCATGATATTTCTGATGATTTTATAAATGAATGGGGATTTTCCAATGCATATGAATATTTTGAAACAGCAACGACTTCTATAAGAGATTTAAGAATTGATGGTTTATCATTTCTGAATAGACTCGATGATGGACAAACAATTATTTATACATATAATCATGGAAATGATTATCGATCGTTAGACGGAAGCAATAATATTCAAAATTTCTCATGTAATAAAGGTCATATTTTTTTAGATGCAACTGATGTAAACTTAGGTGATACTCACCCTATCATGGTGACACCAGCCTGTCATGGTGGCAGTACCTATCCAGATGATACCAGTAATATGAATATACCAATTTCATTCTTTGAACATGGTGCAATTAATTACCAAGGTTCAACTGGATATACACCCGCAGCAATTGCTGCAATTTTTTATAGTGAACATTTTTTTCCTATACTAAAGGAGAAAACACCAATAGGCACTGCATTATTTAAAGCTAAAAGATCTCTTTATGAAAGCCAAAATACCATTTATAGCAGGATGTTTCTCTATGAATCGCAACTTTATGGCCTTCCAAATTACATCGTCCATGTACCAAATGATCCAACACCACCCCCGGGTTATAATGTTACATTTGATATTTCAAATAATCAAACAATGCTAAAAATAAATATAACAGAGTATGAAATCATAAATGTTGAAACAGATAATGGAACAAGAAATATCGTTAAGATCCCTGGAGCAAGGTTATATGCTGTGCATAATGAATACATAATACCTGAAATTGTTGAAGTTTTTTCTCTTCCTAATTCCGTTAATCTTGATTTAATTTCTGATATTTCAATTGCAGAACAGACACTAATATCTGCTAATCTTCCATTAGCAAATCAAGGAGCAATATCAAAAATAAGCTATCCATATTTCGGAGGAACCATGGATATTCCTGAATTGTATCCACGTTCAATGTTAGATTATGAAATTATCAATGAAGTCAATGGTACCAAAACTGTTGTTTTTAAAATATTTCCTATGACATATAATGAAGATGTTCAGGAGGCACATCTCTATAAAAACTTAAGCTTTTATTATCAAACCATCAATACACCTCCATCATCACCTCTTGAACTCATTGTTAACAAAGATGCTTCAAAGAGAGTTGTTGAAACTGAGAACTCCACCAAAATATTTATAAAAATTATTAATAATGGACTTCTAGATGCTCATAATCTTTCAATAACAGATGAAATACCCACCGATTATATTCCAACATCAATTTCTCATAATGGCTCATACAATAATTCTAATAGAACAATTACATGGTACATTAATAAGTTAAGTTGTCAAGAAATACAAAATTTTATTATTATATCATATGAACTTACAACACCAAATATTGAAGGAAACAATACTCTATCAACAACTGTTGAATATTCGAGTGAGTCCGGCTTAGAGTATCCTCCAATATCTAAGTCCATAGTTATTCAAACAATCGCGGGTGATACTTCTCCTGGAGGAGATGAAGAATATCAATCTAAAGTACCTCTATTATCTCCGTTCAATATTCTCTTATTGGCGTTAGTATTAATATTTATTGGATTAATTGGCATTAAAAACAAAAAGAAACCCTGATTCAACAATACATCATTCAATTACATAATAATGTGCGAACCAACAGCTCTTTACATCGTACTTCCCACACACGAGGATGTAAGCACCAGCTATGGATATGAATGGAGGTAACCTCTAGAGAGCTCTGCCAACCATGTATGAATTCGTCTTTCGAACCTATGGGTATGCATATTTATTTAAATGGGTTGATATCATAAAAAAACCCATAATTGAAGGAAAAATATTATAAATAATGGTATTCCTTAAATATTTGTATTTGGAGGGCATAATATGAAAAGAAAATTACTATCTCTAATAGTAATGATGCTGGTTATTTCAATTCCATTCACCCTCGTTGCTTCAGCCGGTTCCGAAGAAGATCCTGAAGTTGTTGATGAAGAAGATACCGATGTTTTCAACTATTTAGATATTGTTTCAGCCTGGTTTTATGAAAAAGCAGAAGAGCCAGATTATTTGTATACCGCGATAAAACTCAAAGAAATTAACCCGTTTCACCCAAAACAACACTTAGTGGTAAACTGGGAGCATAACGGTATCGATTGTGCATCATGTATGGTCATCGGGTATGGAGATCCATGGTTCATATTTAATGCAGGCTATGGTCATGGATGGTGGTTTGAAGAACATTACGTTGAAACCGACGGAGAATATGACCTTGAAACCGGGATTATTATTCATAAAATCCCAAAAGAAATAATAAATAATCCTCAAAAGGGAGATGTTTTAACCAAAACACGTGCAGCAGCTTTTGAACGATTCGGATTTATCGGACGAATGGGATTTTCTCGATCATTTTTACGGACAATACTTATTACATTCACCGGTAAAGACGTGGTTGATAATGCACCTGAACTCGTAAGCTATGGTCGAGACTACATCATACAATATTAAATACAAAAAATAACCCATTTTTTTTATTTTTTTATCATATTTATAGCGATTACAAACATATTTGCATAATAAATCATAAATATAAATGTATTTTTAATCAAAAACTTTAATAATTAATAAACCCATTGTTTAATGACTACCGTATAGGGGGACATGTCTTGAAAAGACTGACAATATTGAGCTTCATTCTCATGCTGCTACTCTTTCAAATAGTGGTAATAAACCAAACAGCAGTATCACAACAACACAATACTCCTTCTACAAATATGCTTTATGTAGGGGGAACTGGAAACGAGAATTATTCAACGATTCAAGAAGCAATTAATCATGCAGCATCAGGAGACCTTATCTTCGTTTATAATGGCACCTATTATGAAAATGTACTCATCAATAAAACCATCGCACTTATCGGAGAAGAAAGAAACACGACCATCATCGATGCAAATGATAACGGCGGAGTCATGACCATTCATGCAAATAATGTATCCATAAACCATTTCACCATTCAAAATGCTGGATATCATGCAAATGGCATATATGTCAATTCAAATGGAAACCATGTTACTAATACAACCATATTAAATAATAGGAATGTTGGGATTTGGATCAATGATAACTCCCACTCAAACACCATATCTCATAGCTACTTTTCGGGAAATAGTTATGGTCTTCTCACCTTGACCGCTTGTTCAAACAACACCATAAATAACAATGTTTTTACAAACAACAACCATGGCCTAAAAATAGAAGAGTCATCAGATACAACGTTGTATAACAACAAACTCTATGATAATTCAAATAACCAAGCCTATATTTATCGCTCATCCAACATCACCATTTCCAATAATCATTTTGAAGATGATCAACATAGCGGCCTACACCTCTACAATATCATGAACTGTACCATCAGTAACAACACCTTTCTTGCAAATGGCATATGGATCTATGGAGAAAATAAAACCACATGGAATTCTCATAGTATTCAAAATAACACCATCAATAACAAGCCACTGTATTACATAAAAAATTGTTTTGAACCCATCACAATTCCAACACATATTGGACAAGTGATTGCAGCGAATTGTGAAAACTTAATAATCCAAAACCTCATCATTACCAATGGCACAAATGGCATTAGTTTAGGTTTTTCACATAACAATACCATACGGAATAATTATATCACCAATGTTGGAACCGCACTTATATTTGAAGGATCATATAACAATACTATATATCAAAATGAACTCATTGATAACGGTCGTGCAATTTTTACCTTTTTTTCCTCATATAATACAATTTACCAGAATAATATAAAGGAAAATACGTATGGTATTACCATAAGTGATTTAATTTGGATGGATCCACCAGAAAATAACTATATTTATCATAATAATTTTGTAAATAATTCTGAATCGCAAGCCTTTGATTCCTCCTCAAATTATTGGGATAACAACTATCCAAATGGAGGCAATTATTGGGATGATTACACAGGAATTGATGCTGTTGGAGACGGCATAGGAGATACCCCATATAACATATCAGGAGATAATAATCAAGATCTCTATCCCTTCATTGAAAAAAATGGTTGGTTAAAAACCAATGATATCGACCAAGAGGTCTTTGGTAGAGGATTTCCTATCCGTCATACCTGGGACGGAGACTGGGGATCGGCACAAAACTTCACACCCCTGTTGGATTCATTAACACGAGTTGATATCTACATTCGAAAGTTCGGTATACCTGAATTTGATCTCACCATTGAACTCCGGGAAGACACCGTTGAAGGAGCACTCATTGCATCCCTATCAATACCACCAGATGAGTTTGATACTAACTGGAACTGGATTATTTTTGATATCGAAGATATTGAAACAACACCGGGAACTGATTATTTTATTGTGTGTCCACCAGCACCAAGTGGAGTAAGCACCAGCTTTGGCTATGAATGGGGCTATGCTTTTGGCAACCAATATGACGAGGGAAGCTTTTGGTTCACCAGAGATGGAGGAAACCTTTGGAGAGCTCTACCAACAAGGTATGATTTTGTGTTTCGAACGTATGGATATGCATGAAAAATCCATTTCTTTTTTATTTTTTTAAATCTATAAAATATTAACGAATTCATTGAAAATGCTATATAAGAAGTTTACAGAGTTTGTATAACACTTCATATTGATTGAACAAATATGTAACTTATTTAATAGTACAATACCTATCACATAAAAAAAGAGAAACATTTATATTAATTATTTATATTATATCTTTTGAATCAATCATAACGTTGATTCAAGAGGGAGTAGTATGAAAAAAACAAAATTTTTTATGATAGCGACGCTGTTGACGGGAATCCTATTAATAAATAGTATAGGATTATGTGGACCATTTCAAATACCAGATCAATCACAAAAAGAATATGGAGATACTGGATGGTTAGTAAATGAAAAATTACAAGTAGCTCAATCATTTAAACCAGCGAAATCTACATTATCCATGGTAAGTCTCTATATTAGTAAACAAGGAGACCCTCAACAAGGAATAACGCTATCTATTAAAGATAATCTTAATGCAGAAAATCTCACACAAGCATCAATTGATTTTAATTGGGGAAGTAAAACATATTCATGGATAAAATTTGATTTTGAAGATATCGCAGTTACCCCTGGAAATACGTATTATATTATTGCATCAGCAGATGAGTGTGATGAAAATAATTGTTACGGTTGGATATGTGCTGAAGATGAAAATGCGTATCCTGACGGAAACATGTATCAATCTATGGATCGTGGATTAACTTGGACACCACCAAAATTACCGAATCGGGGTAGAGATTGTTGTTTTATAACCTATGCACCATTATCAAAATCATCTCAAAATACGCTATCCAATCAGGTAGATAGTAATGTGGTATCCACTCAAACAGTGGAAAACGAAAGAAGTATCCCTCAATATAACAGAGATATGCTTCTAGACGATGAGTTAGACCAAGAACAATCAGATCCTTGTGGATGGGGACATGGCGTATCTGGAGCATATAAATTAGCACAATCATTTACCCCTAGCCTTAGTACATTAACTCGGATTGAATTATTAGTCTTCAAAAAAGGTAATATAGGTTGTGCTATTACAATTGAAATAAAAGATAATTTAGATGGAAATATTCTTGCAACTGAATCATTCTCTGATAACATAATTAATAATGAAAGCCTATCGCAATGGGTGGAAATTGATATCACAGATGTCGAGCTAATAAATGGAGAAAAATATTATATTAGTTGGAGTCAAACGGGAGGTGCAGCAAATAATTATATCTATTGGCTTTATGGAAATGATAATCCATATCAAGATGGTGAATCATGGATAAAATTAGGTAGTTGGCAAAGATTTGAAACAGATCAACATAAAGATGTTGATTTTTGTTTTAGAACCTATGGCATTCCTAATGAACCGCCACAAAAGCCGCTTCAACCATCAGGTCCTACAAATGTAAAAAGAGGAACAGTATATTCCTATGAAACAAACGCGTTTGATCCAAATGATGATCAACTATATTATCTATGGGATTGGGGAGATGGATCGGATAGTGGTTGGCTTGGACCTTATGACAATGGGAACGTATGTGAACAAGAAAAATCATGGACAAACAAGGGAACCTATGACATTAAAGTAAAAGCAAAAGATCAATTTGATCAAGAAAGCGAATGGTCTGACCCTCTCTCAGTAAGCATACCAAAAACAAAAATACCCAGCTTCATGCAGATCATTGAACGATATTTCCAATACGTTCTACAATTTACTCAAATAATGAAATAAAATCCGTCAAAGAAGCATCTTATTAAATCGAGATGAAGACAATCCCTGAATAAACATATTAGCGATGAAAGCATTTGAGTTTCAGGCCTCTGGATAGAAATAACTATCCATCCCTCTATTTTTTTTATAACAGAATATAAGAAAGGAATCAATATTTCATAATTTCTAACGTAAATAAAGATAACTTGAGATATATAAACAAAAAATAAATCATTTCAACCATACATCACCTCACCTATCATAACATCCCTAATTTTAATATCAAATACAGATAAAGCCTTCATATAATCCTAATCCATAACTCCACTCAACCCAACCAGAAGAACCCTCAAATCCAAACACCCAACACTCATTTAATAAGTGCTATGAGTACAACTGATAATGCAAACAGTTTTAAAAAATTTTTAATAATATAATTATGTATTTATTAATTATATAAAACCATAAAACTTATATCTAATTGTTATTATACTATTTGTTACCATTGAACCTGTTATTAATTGGGGGGCAGGACAAATAAACGGAGGCAAAAAATGAAAAACATAAAATATTTTATAGAAGCAGCTATGATAGTTCTACTATCACTCTTTTTGATTTTTCCTTCATCTGCAGTTTTTACAGATACTGAAATTGATGAATGTAACACCATATGGACCGGAAAAGAACGTGTTGAGATCAATACCGTAAAAACGTGGTCACGGGACAATTATCAATTACCATCAAACTTAGGATCTTCAAATTTTCAAATTTCTGGATGGACAGAAGGAGATAATTATAGACCATCTATCACCCAAGATAGTCTAGGCCATGTTTTCATCACCTATCAACATGATGAAAGTTTCCAAGTTTCTAGTGCAGGATTTTCATATAACCTCAATCCAACCGATCAAGAAGCCTGGTTTGATAATGGTGTAATTCTCTCATTATCGGGCATTGAACTTTTATGGTATCCTGATACCGCAAGGTGTGATCATCCTGATTATGAACTAATGAATGTCTTTGTTACCCTTGATTCTGAAGAAGCAGGGGGCATGTATATTCCAGATGTTACTGATTATGAAACATGGGAAATTTATACGTGGACCAGTGGTGCACCAGATCCTGAGTTGGCACAAATATCTGATGGGGGATGGTATCAAGATAGTAATTATAATGATGTTATTGGTCCTTTTAATTTTTATATTTATCATGAAATTTATGATGTTTATGATATTGAAAGTTGCCCCATATTTTTCCATAACGGTATTGATGCAGCTAGTGGCGTTGGTTATTTTGATGGGCAATCTTTTGAGGTAACTGCACCTGGAGGTGATCCTGATTATGTGAACCTTCAAGATAAAATTCATACGGTGATCTATAATGTGGACTCTGAAAAAATAATTTGGAAAAAATTAGTTCCCATAGTTGATTCTGATTATGAATTCACTCCATATCAAATGACTGTTGCAGATGGGACCAATCCATCTATCGCCGCCTATGATGATACCGTGGTCATTGTGTTTGCTCATCAGGGAAATATTGAATGTGTTTATAGTAACAATGATGGAGAATCATGGTCAAATCCTGTTGTTCTCGATTCCGGTTCATTTCCTGATGTATGTGAAATTGGAGGCGAATATGTGGTAGCATATGTGAATAATGGAAATCTTTACAAGATTTCTTCTTCTGATGATGGCGTTTCCTGGGGTACTCCCGTTCAGATTAATGATGTAGATAATTCAGTTGTTGCAGAAGAAAATTGTGTTGATATTCATGCTGCAGGAATTGTATGGGTTGATAATAGGAATAACGTATATGATATCTATTATGCACCACTGACATCTGCACCTAGTATACCATCAATTGAGGGACCTAGTAGTGGAAAACTAAGACGTAATTATGATTTTTCTATTACTTCAACAGATCCTACTAATTTAGAAATATGGTACTACATTGAATGGGGTGATGGATCCATCTCCGATTGGCTCGGCCCCTATGCATCAGGATCTCAAATTACAGAAAGTCATTCCTGGACAGAAGAAGGAAGTTATATCATAAAAGTGAAAGCAAAGAATACAAATGATATCGAGAGTGGGTGGGCAGAATTAGAGGTGAGTATGCCAAAGAATAAACCAAGTAAGAATCAATTGATAACATTCCTTGAAAACCATGCACATCTTAGCTTATTGTTTGAACGAATACTGATGTTACTATAAGTAAACTAAAAACATCTTCTTCTTTTCTTTTATTATACTTTTCATATAGAAAACCTGTTTTCAAGATAAAAGATAACTAAAATATTTACAAAAATATTTTTATTTTGCTTTATCATTTGTACAATGAACATTACACCTTTTTTCTGAGGGAGACAGGATAAGTGAGTGGAGGAAATGCTATGAAGTTATATAAGGAAAAAATCTTTGTGTTGTTTATTATTGGATTATTTATTGTAATAAGTTTAGTACCAATAATCAAAGGAACTAATAATCATACCTATTCAAAAACACCTAATTTTACAAACAGAGTATTAATGGAGGAAAAATCAGATATTAAACCATTAATAATAACTCTCAATAGAATATCTGGTCTGGATTATGTTTCTCGATTTTTTAAAAAATCAACTATTGCAAAAGAAAATCAAAATATGAATTTTATCAATCCAACAATTAAAGAAGGATGGCCGCAAACAATAAATCAAACCCCCTCGATTAACTGGATAGGTCTACTTGATCCTGTTATAAGTGATCTTGATAATGATGGTAAAAGTGAAATAATTATTTATGCTGGTGGATCACCTACAAAGATTTATATTTTTAAAGAAAATGGGGAATTTTTTGATGGTTGGCCAGTATCCGTTGAACAAGTTGATCTTCCCGGTGGTAATATTAGAGCTCCTTCGATAAAAGATATTGATAATGATACTTTCAAGGAAATTCTTGTCAATGGAAATGATTATCTTTACGTCTACAACTACAAGGGAAGTTTAATTAGAACTATTGACCTAGGAGGACGTGCTGATTCACCAAATGCTTTTGTTGTACTATTTGATCTTAACAACGATGGCTTATGTGAAATTATAGCAAAATCAGACATTATTTATAATGGAACTTGGTGGACAAAACTTGTTGTTTGTAATCATTTAGGAGATATATTACCGGGTTGGCCACAGTTGTATTATAATCATGAAGGGACAAGAATAGGAACTACCATTGATCCTTCTGCATCAATTGGAAATTTTGATGATGATCCAGAAATGGAAATTGTGGTTGCTGATCAGAGAAATATCTCTGATTCAGAGAATTCCTACTTAGGGAGTAGAATTCATGTGTATAATATCGATGCCACAATTTTACAAGGGTTTCCAACGGATATTGATGGGATAATTTTTTCATCACCATCAGTAGGTGATGTTAATAGTGATGGATATGATGAAATAATAATTGCTACAAGCTATGTAGATGAACTATCATATTCAAGTGGTTTGTACGTTATTGATAGACATGGAAAAATTCTTCCTCATTGGCCTCAACTTCCCAAGGAGATAATGTTATCTTCACCAGCTTTGTCAGATTTAAATCAAGATGGTTATTTAGAAATAGTACAAGGTGTTGGATATGCATTTGGTAATTTTATTCCATATACCTATATTTTTGATTATAATGGAAATATTTGTGATGGTTGGCCACAGAAGAAAGCATGGTATGATGCTCATTCAGCATTGATTGGCGATATAACTGAAGATAATGTTCCTGATATTATTACATCAACTGATAAAATCTATGCATGGGATTCTTCTGGTAAACCTATTGAAGGTTTTCCTTTTATTTGGGATAATCACTACATATGGTGTCTGACAATGGCAGATATTGACAATGATGGAATGATAGAATTAATTGGTAGTGATTTTGAATGGGGTCAAAATGGAAGTGTTTGTGTATGGGAATTACGTAAAAAAATTAATTTATCAACAATGCATTGGACAATGATTCAGCATGATCCATCATACTCTGGGCATTATGATTTTACCAATAGAAATAATCATCCACCGAATAATCCCCAAATTCAAGGTCCTGAATCTGGAACTGTTAAAATGTCTTATGAATTTAATATAACATCGACAGATCCTGAAAATGATACCATCACCTATATTGTGCAATGGGGAGATGGGGCAGTAGATAACTATAGAGGATATCAATCAGGCAAGGAAGCAATAGTAAAACATAGTTGGAGAAAAAAAGGAACATTTAGTATAAAGGTAAAAGCAAGAGATTCAAAATATGCTGACAGCAATTGGACATATCTTGAGATTAATATGCCAAAAAACAATCTTATTGATACTCCATTACAATACTTCTTGAAAAATCATCCAATTCTTTTTCCATTGCTCCATAAATTAATAGTATTACAATCAAATTAAACTTGATCTCAACTTTTTTTACTGTGGTTTCATATATAAAACTCGTCTTGAATACAAGTTTTATTTTTTAGAATGTGATTGAAGGAGGAGATAAAAACGCCTTTCTTGAATGACCTTCTAAAGATTAACCTATTAGATATTTACTGTGCTTCAATTTCATATTACCTAATCATTTAATGCAGTAGTAGCGGATTCAAATCATTGAACATATCAAGTATATTTTTTAAAATAAATGGAAGAAACGTTCCTTTGTTTTTAGGCATGCTTACGCGAAATGGTTCTGACCATTCACTTTGGACGCCATGACTATCTTTGGCTTTTACACGTATTTGATATGATCCTTTTGAGGACCATGCATGACTTTCAAAAGCTGTTTGACCTGAATTTTTCAGACTAGTCCACTCTGAAAATGTGCCGTCATCCCAATCAAATAAATAAGATATTTTATCACCATCAGGGTCAGTAGTCGATGCAGAATAAGAGTATGACATATCAAGGTTACCCGAGCTTGGTCCCTCTGGAGGTTCAGGGGTCGCAGGCGCTAGGGATTCTTCACCTATAGTAAGTGAAGGGTCTCCAAATGGCTGCCATTGTTCAAGTGTTTTATAATCTCCACAATCCATCCGACTATCAATATAATTGCTGATGGCTTTAGCCCACATCTCCCCAAAAGTATAAGCACCATCATCTTTGTATGCTTTGAATAATTCCAACTGCATTTTACCACCTAATGCTTGAATTGCATAAGAGGTGTCATAACCCCATGATAAAGAAGAAGGACCAACTGATGCTATGCCCCCGCCATTAGGATTTGCAACAAAACTCCAAGTGAAACAATCATTTTTTTCATTATACTTAGCAACACTACATGCCCCTGTTACCACTATAGGAAGTTCATCACCATTATTGAGGTCCATCACATGCGTATTTTTAAAATTACCAAAAGGTATCCAGATGTCAGGGTTGTTAAATGGATGAGTAGCCCAAACAGAAGGATTTCCATGTCCTGAAAAATCAATAAAACCAGCACCACTGTTAATTGCACTATTGATAGGTGAACGTGTGTTTAATGTTCCCTCAGATGCCCAACATTTAGTGGGAACAAAATCATCCATGATATCCATAACAGCCTGATTAACATATTCACCTTCAAGTATATCCTCTTCGTCATTAGGGGAGGTATCACCACCGATTACTACAAGGTTAGTGAACCAATCCTTTGTATATGCTTCATTGTTTTCATATGTTTTAATCTTGTCAACACATGTTGTAACATCTGATCCACTTGTACATGCAAGCCTCCCAAGATACACATCAGGGTAAAGATCAAGCTCATCAGTCTGACTAGGAGTACCCCAGTCATATTCTCCAAAGATATTATTCTCATTTGTATCCCAACTTGAAAAAACACTTCCCTCAGCGTAGATATCTGCATAATACAGATCACTAACAAAGAGTTCATCATCGCCATCACCGTAATCAACATATACATGTGTTTCGCGAGTTGGAAACTCTTCAGATCCGCCTACTAGTAAAACAAATCTTGTCTCCCAGTTGTCAATAGCATTTTTTATAAAATATTTTATTTTCTCAGGATTATCCCGACCTGTTACTGGGAAGTAAACACTATTGTATATATCAGTAAGTGTTACGAGCCGAGTTGATACTCCTCTATTGTTTTTATGGGTAACCAGGCTGTTAAGTTCATCTGAAAATTCCGTTGGTGTAATAATAATTAGATCATATTTTTCATCAAATGAAGCATTTACGTGACTGGGTGTATCATATTCTATTTTTATCTCTATTGTTTCAGCCCAGTTTATATAATCTTCTTCAGGATAATACTGCACTGGAAATATTTCGACTTTGACTATTATCTCTCTGTCTTTTCCGTTAAGTCCGCATCCGCTGCGGTACTCATACCATGTGTTAACTGATTGTTTGCCTTCAGCGTTATTTGTTTTAACACTTTGACTGTTCAATACTGGGTCTGGTGCTACCATTAGCTCTTTTGTCAGCTCTTTTTGATTTATGTTTTTAACAGTACAGGTAACACTCGCAATCTCCGTTCCAAATGGAAATGTAAATGTTTCAATTTTTGATGGAATGATATAATGATCTTTCTGCAAAAACATTGAGTTTGTTCCAACCAGATTTACCATTATTTTTTCTTTTTGTTCTACGAGAATAAGATTTGAAAAATGAACTGTAACTTCTCTATGGCCCTTTTCTTTTATTGAAACTGTATTCGTTTCTAAACCATTTAGGGTTAATGATACACTAGCTCCCAAAAAAAATCCTACAATGAGTAGAATCATTGTTTTTCTTAATAATCTCATTTGCTTTTTAATTTTCATATACACTCCCTCAAATTTAAATCAATCCTTTATAAAATATAATAGTAAATCCCAATATAAATATTTTCATTTCTATAAAAATTAAATCCTTTCTTCAGGACGGCATTTCATATATAAAACGAGTCTTCAAGAAAGGTTTTAATAAAATAAGAATCGGAATATTTTTATTTATATTAATCATACCAATTGTTAGCAAGAAACCTGTTTTTATTTGGGGGCAGGGCAAAGAGTGGAGGTAAATAAAATGAAAAGAAAAATTCTTGGTATGTTATTAGTAATGATTTTAATTATGCTGATGAGTTTGTCAGTACCTGCATCAACACAGCAAAGTAAAATTAAAAATTCATTCAGAGAAGAAAACCAGTTACATATAATGGAAAACAATGATGAGAAATTTATTTTTTGTGACATTACTAATTATATTCCTCCGTTGTCAAATTGTAAGGATGATGAAATTGATCAGCATAATGGGGCCTATTGTGGATGGGGTGGCAGTTGTTATGATAAACAAGCACAATCTTTTATTCCTACCATGAACACCTTATCAAAAATCTTGATTCCTTTTTGGAAAGATGGGGAACCAGGTAATCTAAAAATATCGATTCGATCTAATTTGGATGGTGTTGATTTAACATCGATCACAGTTACACCAGAACAAGTGGGAACCACTTATCAATGGTATACCTTTGATTTTGAGGATATATATTTGGAACCTGGGGAAAAATATTATATTCTTTGGATTCCAAATAATGTTGATTCTGAGAATAATTATTATTGGGGATTCGGAGTAAATGATCCATATCCAAAAGGATATGCTTGGAATTATAATAATGGTGAATGGGTTCATCATCCTGGTTGGCCAGATAACGGTCAAGTTGATATCGATTTTTGTTTTAGTCAATATGGTTATCACTCGGAGATAAATCCTGATTTATACTGCCAGGGGCATTTAAATTGGCCCGGTGTTAAACCAGGCTCATTGGTAAATGGTAGTTTTACTGTTGAGAACATGGGAGATACATTATCCGAATTAGATTGGGAGATTGCATCATATCCAGATTGGGGAGAATGGATATTTTCACCTGATCATGGTGAAAAAGTGAAGCCTATCGATGGTGAAGTCAAAATCGAGGTTTTTGTTTTGGTTCCTGATGAAGAATATGTACATTTCAATGGAACGGTAACTGTTGTCAATACAAAGAATACCTCTGATGTTGAAACGATACTGGTAACTTTATCAACTCAAAAATCTAGGCCTTTATCATTTACTGATTGCTTACTTAATCGATTCGAGAGTTTTTTTGAACATTCAAATGTTAATAATGAAATATTTTTATCAGAATGCAATAGTGCCTATAAGCATATAGATAGCACAAGATCAGCAAAAAATGACTTATCGTTAGGTTCGGATTTTACTCTTTTTGATGAAACAATTAGTACTACAAATTTGATAAAAAAAAGTATTGTAACATGGAAGTTTTATTTTCTTCATATGATATATTTGAATATGCAGAGAAATTTTAAGAACGCTGTAAATGCACCTCCTCATATTCCTGATACACCAATTGGTCCAACAGAGGGACTCGTGGGAGAATATTATAAATATCGTACAAAAACGATAGATCCTGATAATGATCTTATTGCTTATGGTTGGGATACAGATAATGATTATATCGCTGATGAATGGTTTAACTGGTTTGAATCGGGACAAAATCATCAAGTAGGAACAGAATGGTATACTCCAGGGACTTACTATCTTCGGGTAAAGGCAATGGATATATATGGGGCCGAAAGTGGTTTTTCACCGAGTATTGAAATTGTGATTTCAACTCCAGGTGACCCTCCAGAATCACCAACCACACCTTCTGGTCCCTCTAATGGAATTTGTGGTAATGATTACGATTACACCACTAGTACGATTGATCCAAATAATGATAATATTCAGTATGGATGGGATTGGGATGGTGATAATGATGTTGATGAATGGGGTGAATTTATCGCTAGTGGAAATACAGCATATGTATCTCATGCATGGTCAGCCCCAGGATCATTTGATGTAAAAGTGAAAGCAAGAGATGTTACTGAAAAGGAAAGTGATTGGTCACCAGTCTTAACTGTGACAATGGAGAACATTCCACCAGAAAATCCAACGTTAAATGGACCAAATTCAGGGAAAACCGGTGTTGAATATATCTTAAATTTGAAAGCAACCGACCCAAATCATGATCAACTGTATTATTATGTTGATTGGTATGATGGATTCAATAGTGGCTGGATAGGACCTTATAGCTCAGATGAGTGGTGTGCTGCTTCCCATATTTTTAATGAAGAGGGATCATACCTAATAAAAGCAAAAGTTAAAGATGTGCATGGTGCAGAGTCGGATTGGTCAGATATGACAATACAAATGCCAAAAAACAAATTAAACAAGCAAGGTGCCCAAGATATTCCCCATAATTAATTATTCAAATCTATTTCTATTATTAAAGGAGCGCTTAAGACTTCAATAGAGGGCTATTACATCTATTCTTTCTTTTACTATGATTTTCATGTATAAAACTAGTCTTCAAGACAAGTTTTAATAAAATAGTTGTCACAATATTTTTATTTGACTAATCATTCCAAATATTAGCAAAAAACCTATTATTAATTAATTGGTTAGAGTGGAGGTATAAATTGTAAAAAAGGGAGAATATTATGAAAAATTTAAGGAAAAAAGAGAATATGAATACTAACTATATCAATATATTCTAAATACAAATCTATATATTAATATAAATAAATTAGTATTTAAAAAACAAGGAGAGGAATTTGAATAGAAGAGGATATTTTTCTTCCACATAATATCCTTGTTGTTTAGATTTTGAATTAATTGTTTTCCAATCACTTTGAAAACCATATTCATCTTCGGAAATTATTCCAATTGTACCTTTTCTACCATTGCATTTTATACCCATTTCAGTTCCACTAGTAACATATTCAGTCCATTGGTCAATTGTCTTATTGTTATCCCAGTCAATTCCATATCGTATCATATCTTCATCAGGGTCTGTAGCAACAATTACAAGAGTATCTTCATCTTTATTAAATGAACAAAGAGGTTCATTTGGTGGTTGATTAGTTAATCCATATGTTTTAAAACAAAAATCTCTATGGGGGAAATCCTCAGATGTTAATATCTCCCATGTTTTTCCATAATCTTTGGAATGCCAAGCATCTCCTCCAAGATATGGATTATTAATTTGGAAATCCCAACCATAAAAATTAGAACTGTCAAAACCAGGATTACAATCAATTCTTGCAACTATAAAATACATATCACCAGGTGTTACAGGTATATCAGAGAAATTAAATTCAATCCATTGATCATCTCCCTGTATTTGAATACAGTTTACAGAACAAACAGTTAAATCAGGTGAATCTAATTCTTTTCTTATACTAACAAATATATCAAAATACCTTATAACGCTACCTACTTTACTCCACATTAACTCAATTCTTGTTAGAACATTTAAGGAAGGTGTGAATCCTTGAGCAACCCAATTTTTGTCATGAAAATACCTTGAATAACCACATTCTTCTGTTTGTTCTTGATCAACAACATCACCATCAAAATATAATGCATTTCCAATTTTACCTTCATTTGTCCAAGTTGCACCAAGAATTTCCCCATCATTATTATTTATTTGATCATGTGCTATTAAGCCTTCACCTTGATTAAAATCCCAATATCCAACTAATCCTTCATTGATATCTGATTGAATATTTTTTATACCGTCGTAACAATCTAAAGATCCTAATGCCAATGAAGACATTATTATTAAAAATAAGTTACAAATAATAAAAAAACTTACCATTTCTTTATAATTTTTTTTCATCAATTTTGCCTCCTCTCTATCTGTGCCCCCCAATTATTTACACAGATTATATGTTAATAATTCGTATGATTTTACAATTTAAATATATTGTGGTTATAATTAAAATAAAACCTTTCTTCAGAACCGTATTTCATATATAAAACAAGTCTTCAATACAAGTTTTAATTTTATTTAAAGTAATTATGGATGAGTTAAAACCCTTTTCCAAATTTACTTATGAAAAACAAATCCAATATATGATTCTATAGTATGATGAAAATAGGAAAAGAAAAAAATAATAGAAGAGAATTAAAGTCTAACAAGATAGTCGTCACCATAACGTCCATAGAATATAGGTATAAATTCTAATGTTAAATCTTTAAAAAAATCAGCACCAACTTCTCCTGTTGATTCATCAAATGGTCGAAGAAGCGCATATGCAGAAGTTGATGTTAATCGTGATCCAACGGGAGGGTTTCCTATTAAATCTTTTGAAATTTTCCATGTAATAATATTTTCTTCTATATCAAGGGTACCTTCACAACCATGGAGATGATCATCAGGATCAATGATATTATACATTCCATAGATGCCATAAGAATGTATTTTTAACATGGTTTGATATGGTTCATCATTGTATATCCATGTGACTGAATAGAGTGCTTCAAATGGGTCACTTGTATCTTGTAGATCTCGAACTTTTAAAGATATAAATAGATAAT
>Ga0272441_10004454_pt1 | contig 25339 bp, 21 predicted proteins | sample SSMProp6N_FD_193582 | JGI IMG/M metagenome (GOLD analysis project Ga0272441, IMG submission 193582) | Marine sediment archaeal communities from Little Sippewissett salt marsh, Falmouth, MA, United States - SSM-Prop-6N | ecosystem: Environmental > Aquatic > Marine > Wetlands > Sediment ...
CATGTCACACTGACACTGTGTGTCAATATGCCCGTGTCATTATGGCTGGTCATAGTGGGCATAAAGGGCATTAAGCCGTTATATAACAACCGCTAAGTGCCTGCCATACAACGACTTACGCGGATGCTGCGCGAGGATAGCCGCGGCGTCAACTATGGCACGGCATGTGCTTAGTTATCCTGACGCCTGCGGACGCCCGGCCCCTGCATCGGGCCGGGAACCACGTCCGCCGGCGGGGCGCAACGGGTGTGGCCGGGCGCCGTGCTTCGGCCGAGCTTCGGGCGCCCTGGGGTCTGCGACGGGAGGGCGAAGCCGTGTACATAAGTGGCCAGCGGCCGCGCCCGGCTGTACCTGTCAAGCGGAGCCCGCAAGATGCGCCGGGGCCTGGAAGGCTTCTAGGGCTGAATTGCATCCCGGCTGTGCGGGGGCGCATGCGTAGCGGCGCTCCCGGTCCGAGTTATCTCTTCACTCTTACAGAAAGGACGCTGCCATGGACCCGTGAGATGCCGCGGGCGCGCTCGCGAGCGCGTACTCAGAAACCCTCACCGAGATGGACCGGGAACTCCTCCGGCGGCACCGTGCGCACGATCAGCAGATCGCGCGACGGGCTGACCAGCCGCATCTCGGATGGCGGCCCGCCACCGGCGGTCCGTATGACCGAGAGCGTCTGGCTGCCGGGCTCGGGGTCGCCCACCTTCACGACGCGGGCGAACTCGCCGCTGGTCAGCTCCACCACCGTCCCGGGCGGGAAGCTGGTCGTCACCGACAGCAGCGCCTTCACCGCCTCGCGGTCGAGCAGCCCGCTCCGCGCCATGTGCGCGACCGTCTCGGCGGGCTCGGGCGGGAGCGCTCCGCCCCTGTGCGGCCTCGGGTGCCCGACGGCGTCGTACACGTCGGCCGCCGCTATCAGGCGCGCGAACGGGTGGATGGCCTCGCCGGAGCGCCCGTCCGGGTACCCGTCGCCGCCGGGGCGCTCGTGGCACATCAGCGCCGCCACCGGCACCGAGATCGAGAAGCCCCACGGGCCCAGCAGCGCCGCGTACCCGTACCGCGCGTGGCGCCGGACCTCGAGCGTCTCCTCGACCGTGAGCGCGGCGTGCTTGTTGGCGATCCACGCGGGCGTGAAGAGCATGCCGAGGTCGTGCAGCAGCGCGGCGCTGCCCAGCTCGAGAAGCTGCGCGCGCGAGTACCCGAGGCGCTCGGCGGCCGCCATCGACAGCGTCGCGACGTTGGCGGAGTGGTCGACTATGTAGGGCCCGGCGGCGACGCCGGGGAGCTCCATCTCGGAGTCGAGATGGGCGGCGGCGATTGCGAGCGGGGCGTCCGCGGCCAGGGCGTCGAGCAGCGACCCGGCCGCTCGGACCGCGCGCGCGGCGTCGACGGGCGATTCCCCGGGGCGGCCGCCGGGGCGCGCGTCGCGGAGGATGTCGGCGACCTCCGTGAGCACGGCCATCCGGTCGATGAGCGCCGAGCCGGCCGCAGAGCGGGGCCGTTCGCCGGGCTCCGGCGAGTGCCACCCCTCGCCGCGGGGCGCTCCGGAGGGAGAGGTGGTGATCTCGAGGAGCACGGCGCCGCCTTCCTCGCCGGAGAGCGCGCGCTCGGCGAGGGAATCGAGCTCGGCCGCGACGCGGGCCATCTCCTCGAATGGCCCCTCGGGGAGGCGGAAGACGGTTGTGAGGCCCTTCTTCTCGAAGAGGCCCAGGTGGTGCTGGAGGAGTATCTGGCCGGATGCGAGCAGCAGCTCGCCGTCGGCATCGTACAGCGACGACTCGAGCGGCCGGCCGACGCGGAGATCGCTCACCGGCGTCTCGATCTTGCGAAGACGCCCGGCGATCTCGCTCGTCTCGGACGCCGGGCACGAGAGCAGCTCCTCGACGCGCGCGCGCCGGAGCGCCGCGACCAGCATCGCGCCGAGCGACTGGCCGGCCGCGAGCACGAGCCGGCCGCTCGAGTGGTACAGGTCCTCGGCGAAGCGCTCGCCGGGCTGGAGGGTGTTTACGCCGACCGTCTCCATGGACGCCTCGCGACGCGGACCGGGGTGCCGGGCACTCCGGGGAGTCTATCGCGCTCGGGCGCGCCGGTCAAGCCCAGCGGGGACGGGGTGGACGGGCGCTCATGCAGGAGGGCACTCGCACGGGATGGCGCCGCACGCCGGGCAGCCCGATGCGTACTTGGCGCACGCGCTCTCGAGCTCGATGCCCGAGATGTTGGCCAGCGAGGCGAGCCACGCGAAGACGTCGGCGAACTCGGCCTCGAGCTCAGGCTTCGGCCGCTGCTCCCGTATCGCCTCGGCCAGCTCGCCCACCTCCTCGACTAACCAGAGGAACGTGCCGCCGCCGGGGCGGTCGCGGTCGCGCTCGAGGTACGTTCTGCGGATCACGTCCTGGAACTCGGCGACTGTCATCTCGCGCCTCCGCCTCGGGGGGGTTGTGGATGGACCGGCGACGGGCAGTATACACGATGGCGCGCCCGGCGCAAGCGGCCCCGCCCTGCGCCGCCCTTGCCGGGGGGCTCACCGATGACGTATAATCGCGGGGCCATGGCCGGCAAGCTGAAAAGACTCATCCCGCGATTCTCGCTGCGGACGCTGGTGGTCTTCATGCTGCTCGTGACGAGCGGGGTGGCATTCTGGTGCCACAGACACTCATGGTATTGTGAGCGCGTGGTGACCAAGAGCGGAGGGTTCGGAGCAGCGTGGTCCTCTCCTGACGGCACGCGTGAAGTATCCGCCAAGCCGCTCGGGAAGGTCCATATCATCGACCGGCGAACGGGCGAGCGTCTCAGGAGCTTCTTGCCGGGGCAACCGATCGCTACGGCGAGCTTCTTGGACGATGACCACATAATGGTCATGTCCTTGCCTCCCGCAATATGGCGTCGCCGGTATCCCGAATGGTGGTGGGGAGTGTTCTATTTGTGGGAGTTGTGGCTGACCGTGGCCTTCGCCGGGGTGTTTGTGTGGAGTGTTGTGAGGGATCGAAGTGCGTTGCGAAGGAAGGAGACGGCGTGAAGGGGCACTTGGCTTTGCCATTGTTGGTGCTTGCTGCCGTCGGCTGTGCGCCTCCAAATCTGGACGTCGAAGTATGCGTCGAGGCGATCCCGGGCTACCAGCTCAGGGAGCTGGACAAGCGTTTTGAGATTGAGCATCGCAGCGCAGGGAGCGAGGTCGACCGGACCTGGGCTCTGTGGGCGGGGGAAAAGAAGGTTCTGGAGAACGTTCGGGCACCCCTTGAGACTCTGTGGGTCCGGTACAGAGGGCAGGCCTATCTGGTCATCACGGACCACCACGCCACCGGCAACACGCGGCTTTGGGTCTGCGATCCGGTCAAGGGCGAGTGCCGGAGGGTGGACGAGTCCGCACGCAGGGACCTGGCGGGGGTTGATGAGTCAAAGGCAGGAAAGCTCTGGAGCCGAGCGCATGGGGTGCGGCTGCACTATCAGGCGCTGCACATCAGCGTCACGACCAGGACGGGCAGTCTCCGCCATAGGAGGGTCTGGGAGCGGACGCGGCACTACGACGTGGACATCCCGGGCGGCGAGATTCTGAACCGCTATCCGGCGGTCACCATAATGAAACTCATACCATATCCACCAGACATGGTCTCGATAGGCCAGGTCAGTCGCGGCGAAGATCATGTGGTGCGAGCCCTGACGAACGCCGGCGTGCTGGTCGCGCTGGTGGGGAGCTCGGCAAAGAGCATCTCCGTGCCAAGTGCTCAACGAGATCAGGCCATCAGTATCCTGAAGCTCGACTCGAAGAAGCATGGCTACACCATCTACTGGTCGGAGCCGGCGGAATGAGATGGCGCCCAAGATTCTCGCTGCGGACGCTGGTGGTCTTCATGCTGCTCGTGACGAGCGGGGTGGGGTTGTGGTGGCGATCGGATCCATGGCGTCTCGGTCCGAAGCTGAAGGGGCAGCCCGGGCTTGTCTCGCCGGCAGCCGACATCTCGCATGACGGGCTTCTCGCGGCGACCGGGGCCGAGAGCGGCACCGTGAGGATCTGGAGCGCAGAGACCGGCGAGTGTCTGCAGGTTCTTGGAGGACACAAGGGCCCCGTCATGTCGACCAGGTTCTCCCGCGACGGCCTTCGGGTCATCTCCGCCGGCTTTGACGGCACCGCCAGGGCCTGGGATGTGAGCAGCGGCGAGCGCATCGCCTCGCTGGAAGGACACGAGGGCGAAGTGGACCGAGCCTACCTGTCTTGGGACGGAGCCTTGGCGGCAACCTGCACCGGCTACACCAAGCCCTACGCGGCCCGCGTTCACACGTGGGACGTGGCCACCGGCCGGCGCCTTGCCAGCATCAGCGGGGCGCATCCGGCCTTCTCGCCTGACGGGACCCGCATGAAGCTGGAGGTGTATTGCGACAAGACTGATGCGCGGAAGCGTGTCGTTGCCATCTTCGATCCGCTGACGGGCAAGCGGCTCGAGACGCTCAAGCCCGGCTGGGACATGAACTGGCGAAGTGTCTACAGTCCGTATGGCAAGAGCATCCATGCAACGCTTGGCTGGCCCTATGGCGGGCAGAAAGACTGGGCCTGCGCGGAGATATGGTATCTGCACCGCCCTGTCGAGTGGTGGGGCGTCTTCTACTTGTGGGAGTTCTGGCTGACTGTGGTGTTTGCAGGGCTGCTTGTGTGGAGTGTTATGAAGGAGCGGTGGAGGGCCGACAATGGATCTGTCGCCACAGGAACAGAAGACGCTGGCGAAGGCGCGGAGGGTGTCGGCGGTGAGTGACCGCTGGATGGTCGTTCTGTGGTTTGCAGTGCTGGGGATGGCGGCAGTCACTGCTTGGCAGGGATCGGTCGCATACCGAGCCTACCGTGGTTTCAGTTCGGCCAGATCTGCCTGCGAGACCACTTCGGCCAACGAGGCTAATGACGCCTTCATCACGATGGAACTCGCGCTGGCCGAGTGCCAAGAGGAACTCCAGCGGACATGCAGCTACTTCTCGCTCGGCGGGGTCTTCTTCATAGTCGCAAGCATGGCTGGCCCAATCAGGAAGGAGGCCAAGCTGCTCGTGAAACTGGCCGATAGAGTAGCGGAACTGGACCCGGCCCAATGACCGGCGCCCCGCAGATCGGCGGAGCCCGGTTGCCCCTAGCCGCCGCCCGAGCGCATGAAGTCGATGAGGGCGTCGAAGTCGGTCTCGTCGTCCTTCACGACCGGCACGCCCGCCAAGGGCTTGTTGTTGCGGAGCCCGCCGTAGCCGGATGAGTGGCAGTCGCTGCCCGCCGAGGCGAGGAGCCCCGTCTCGTCGGCGAGGACCTTCCACTCGGGATGGAAGCGCCCGGCGTAGTGGACCTCCATCGCCCCCAGGCCGATCTCGCTCTTGAGTTCACCTATCACCCGACGCGCCTCGTCCATCGTCCAGTCGTAGATCATCGGGTGGGCCAGCGTCACGGCCGGCCCGGCCGCGCGGAAGATGTCGTAGGCGCCGCACATCGGCAGCGTCGGCGCCGGCTTCACGCCGCCCTCGCGCCAGACGCGCTTCTCCAGGCTCTCGGAGTCCTTGCGGAGCTTCGTCTCGAGGCCGCGCTCGCGTATCACCTTCCTCAGGTGACCGAAGCCCGTGGGCTGGACGATGCCGATCTCCCTGGGCTCCGGCATCTCGGCGAAGTCGCGGACGGTCCTTCGGACCACCTCGCGGTACGAGACCGGCATGCCCAGGCGCGCCGCGGTGTCGAGCCAGAGGAACATGTTGTCGATGTCCACCTGGCGCAGGCGGTTCCAGTGGGGATGGAAGAGGTCGACCCGGCGGGCGACGTCCGCGGTCCACTCTGCGCCGAAGGTGGCGAGCACGTGGAACTCGATGTGGGTGAAGTCGGGATGGGAACCCGATATCTCGGATGAGACGAAGCCCTCGATGCCCCGCTCGCGGCACGCCGCGATGAAGCGCTCGCAGCCGAGGTAGGTGTTGTGGTCGGTCAGGGCCAGGTGGGTCACCCCGGGGCACGTCTCGGCTGCCGAGGCGACCATGCCCTCGGGCATCAGCGATCCGTCGGAGTAGAGGCTGTGGAAGTGGAAGTCGAAGCTGTGGGGCATGGCTCCTCCGGGCTGGGGCCGTCCGGCGGCTATTCTAACCGGCCGGGGCCCGCCCTGCCAGGCCTGCCGCCCTTGCCCTCCCGCGCCGCACAGATTATCATTCCGTGCCGGAGTGCGATTGCCCGCGCCGTGCTCCGAGGGGCGTGCCCGCCGCAGGCGGGCAGCACGCGGGAGCTGCGCGCAATCGCCGATGACGGCACGCCCGACTGGGCATGGGGGCTCGCCCCCCGTCAGAATGACGCAGCGTTAACGGAGGGGCACGCATGGCAGCGAGGCGGATCGCGGTTCTGGGCGGCGGCAACGGCGCGCGCACCGTGGCGGCCGACATGGCTCTGGCGGGCCACGAGGTCAGGCTATTCGAGTTCGAGCGCTTTCACTCGAACGTGGCGGCGATATTCGACGGCGGGGCCGTCTCCATCACCGGCAAGTCGCGGAACGGCACGGGCAAGCTCGCCCTCGCGACGCACGACATCGCCGAGGCCACGGCCGGCGCGGAGCTCGTCCTCGTCATCGTCCCGGCGCTCTATCACCTGACGTACGCGGAGGCGCTGGCGCCGCACCTGGCGGGCGGCCAGCACGTGGTGATGATCCCCGGCACGTACGGCGCGCTCGAGTTCGTGAAGCGGATACGCGACGACGGATGCGCGGCCGAGGTCACCGTCTCCGAGCTCGACACCCTCCCCTACGCAACGCGCATCACGGGGCCGGCCTCCGTCAACGTCTTCCACGCGCTGCCCGTATTCGGCATCGGCACCTTCCCGGCGACGCGCGCCGAGGAGGTGCACGGCGCCTTCAAAGACCTATACGCCGGAGTCACCCGCTTCCGCGACGTGCTCGAGTCCGGCCTCGCCAACTGCAACCCGGTCATCCACCCCCTGGGGGTGCTGATGAACGCCGGGCGCATCGAGTACTCGCGGGGCGAGTTCTGGTACTACGAGGAGGGCGTCACCCCCTCGACCGCGCGCGCCATGGAGGCCCTCGACGCCGAGCGCCTCGCCATCGCGCGGGAGCTCGGCCTCGAGATGCCGGGGCAGGCGGAGGCCCTGCACGCCGTGGACTACGGCCCCGCCGGCGACCTCTGGGAGTGCCTCAAGGGCTCGAAGGGCCTGACGCCCATCAAGGGCCCGACGACGCTCTCGAACCGCTACGTCACCGAGGATATTCCGATCGGCCTGGTCTGCTGGTCGCAACTCGGCGAAATGCTCGGCGTGCCGACTCCGCTCATGAGGGCGACCGTCGAGATCGGCATTGCCATATCCGGCGTCGACTACTGGCGGACGGGCCGCACGGTCGAGCGCTGCGGCATCGCGGGGATGACGGCGGCGGAGCTCCGCAGCTACGCCGAGACTGGCAGCAGACCGTGAGCGCCGGACTGAGCGCGGAGCGCGCTGGCGAAGGCGCTTGCCGCCCGGCGACGGTCATGATTATGATCCGGGGCGGAGCCCGGGACCCGGAGGAATGAGCGGATGGCCTTCGACGCGCTGAAGAGCGGCTACGCCGAGCGAATGTCATCGGGCAGGGCCCTCTGCCGGGACGGCGGGCCCTTCGTGGCACCCGGCGAGGCGACGAGGCTCCTCGAGGCCCTGATCCGCCCGGGCGACCGCGTCTGCATCGAGGGGAACAACCAGAAGCAGGCCCGATTCCTCGCCCGAAGGCTCTGCGAGGCCGACCCGTCCCGGGTCAGGGACCTCCACCTCGTGCAGTCGTCGATCGTGCTCGACGAGCACGTCGAGCTGGTCGACCGGGGCCTCGCCACGCGGCTCGACTTCTCGTACTCGGGGCCGCAGGCGAAGGCGCTCTACGGCCTGGTGCGCGACAGGAAGGCCAGGATCGGCGCCATCCACACCTACATCGAGCTCTACGGCCGCTACTTCGTTGACCTCGCCCCGAAGGTCGCCCTGGTCGGCGCCGAGAAGTGCGACTCCGCCGGCAACCTCTACACCGGCCCCAACACCGAGGACACCCCCGTCATCTGCGAGGCGACGAAGGTGAAGTCGGGCATCGTGGTCGCCGAGGTGACGGAGCTCGTGGACGAACTCCCCCGCGTCGACATCCCGGCCGACTGGGTCGACTTCATCGTGGTGACGGGGGAGGGATGCCACATCGAGCCGCTCTTCACCCGCGACCCGGCCCGCATCACCGAGAAGCAGGTCCTCATCGCCATGATGGCGCTGAAGGGGATCTACTGCGAGTACGGGGTGAGGTCGCTCAACCACGGCATCGGCTTCCCGACGGCGGCGGTGGAGCTCCTGATCCCCACGTACGGGGCCGAGCTCGGGATGAAGGGCGAGGTCTGCACCCACTGGGTCCTGAACCCCCACCCGACGCTCATCCCGGCCATCGAGGCCGGCTTCGTCGAGAACGTCTACTCCTTCGGCTCGGAGCCCGGCATGGCCCCCTACGTCGAGGCGAGGCCGGACGTCTTCGCGATGGGCCCGGACGGCACGATGCGCTCGAACCGCCTCAACGCGCACACGGCCGGGCTCTACGCCGTCGACCTCTTCGCCGGGGCGACCTTCCAGATCGACAGGTACGGCAACTCGTCGACGGCCATCGAGGGCATGATCGCCGGTTTCGGCGGCGCGCCGAATCTTGGCAGCTCGCCTCCGGGCCGGCGGCACATGACGGGGGCGCTGAAGAAGGCGGGCGGCCTCCGCGAGGGAGCGTTCCACGGTCGCAAGCTCGTCGTGCAGCTCACGCCCACCCGGGCCGAGAAGAAGGACGTGCCCGTCTTCGTGGAGGATCTCGACGCCGTCAAGCTCGCCCGCGAAGGGCTTTTCGACGTTCCGCCGGTGATGATCTCGGGCGACCAGGTCACGCACATCGTGACGGAGCTCGGCGTCGCCTACCTCGACCGCTGCCGCGGCGTCGAGATGCGCCAGCGTGCCATCGCTGCAGTGGCGGGCGACACCCCGCTCGGGAGCACGTCGGGCGAGGCGGATCTCGACGAGCTCCGCCGCTCGAAGATCGTCCAGACCCCGGGCGACCTGGGGCTCGACCGCTCGCGGGCGACGCGCGAGATGCTCGCGGCGAGGGATATACCCGACCTCGTGAGGATATCGGGCGGGCTCTACGATCCGCCCGAGTCCGTGATGCCAAGGCCCAAGACGAGCCGGTGAAGATACTGCCGCCTGGCCCGTCAGGGACTGCGGCGGGAGCCGGGGGGGGCGGAGCGGCCGATGGAAGGGATTTTCCCCTTGCGCCTGCGGTGGCCGAAGAGATATAATCCGGTGCGGTGGGGTGTGTCTCTTGGGGGTGTTAGAGTGGACCTCCGCAGGATATTCGTCGTTCTGGCTGCCTTCTGTGCGGCCGCGCCGGCCTTCGCAGGCGACAGCCCCGAGATGCTCAAGAGCTCGGACGGCTTCGCGCTGGAGCTGCCGAAGGGCTATGAGGAGATGTTCGCCACGGGCGGCGTCTCGGCGATGATAGTGGGGCCCGGCAAGGGCCGCGACCGTCCGGTCGTCAAGGTCAGGGTCGACGCTGACGCCGCCGACTTCGAGGACTACTGCGACGCCGCCAAGTCCGCAATCCGCAAGGAATACAGCGGCGCGCAAACCGACAGCATGGAGCGCACGTCCTGCACCAACGCCGCGGGCCGGATCTACGCGTTCTCGCGCCCCGGGCAGGACTCCATACTGCTGGGGGTCATCGACGGCGGCGGGCGCAAGTACGTCCTGACGGGGCGCGCCCCGGTCGTCCAGGCGCGTGCTTTCAGGACGGCCTTCGGCGACCTGGTCTCGTCGATGCGCATCGAGAAGGCGGCGGGGACCACGGGCGAAGCTCCCCCGACCCCCGAGGGAGGAACTCCCGCGACGCCGGAAGCTCCCCCGACGGGCGGAACGTCCGAGCCGCCGCGGTCCAGGAGCGGCGGCTTCGAGAACATCTTCGGCGGCGGCTCGAGTGGCGACGGCGAAGAGGGCCTCTCCTTCAAGGTCGACCCTCTCGGCACCGAGGTCCGTTGCGAGCCCGCGGGCCTGAGCGTTCGAGGCCCCGCGGGGTGGGAGTACGACACGGTCGAGAAGCCGACGGCCTCGTGGCTTCAGTTCAGCGGCATCCCCGGCGGCGGCCTGCCCGTTACCATCTACGTGAGGCGGGTCTGGACCGACAAGGGGCTGCAGCAGTACGTCTCGGACATCGAGGAGAGGATCAAGGCCGCCTCCGAGAACTACGAGGTCATCCTGTCGCGGGCGGTCAAGGTCGGCGACGTCGAGTGGATGGAGGTGAAGGCCAGCTACGACAGGGGCGTCGGCGACGACAAGGTGACCTACGTGGTTCTCCAGAGACTGCTGGACGCCGACGGGTCGATAATCCGCTTCGTCGTCCACGCTCCCAAGACGAGCTACGGCAAGTTCGAGGAGACCTTCGCGAAGTCCGCCGACTCCATCAATATCTTCGGCTCGGGCTACAGGGGATCGAGCGGCGGCCGGCGCCGGTTCGGCTCGCCGAAGGTCGTGCTGCGCCTGGGCGACTGGAAGTTCAGGCACGATGGCGATAATGGGCGGCTCAAGCTGGATCTCAGACCGGCCGCTTCCTCGGGAGTCGTCGAGGGCCACGTCGTTGTGCACCCGTGGCAGGGCTCCTTCAAGTCATACGTGTCGAGGCTGCGCACGCAGCTCGGCGCGACCAAGGGCATCAGCGACATCATCGAAGAGGAGGCCATCGCGGGCGGGCGGCCGGCCATGCGCTTCGACGCCAACATGAAGGTCAAGGAGTCGGACTTCCGCCTGATCTACAAGATGGTCTACAGGGAGGACGAGAAGGCCGTCTACCTGCTCGCGGTCGTTCTGCGCGAAAAGGACTACGTGAAGCTGCAGGCCCACAGCGACGCGCTTAACTCGCTGCTGAACTCATTCCGCCCCGCCGACGACTGAGCGAGCGGCGGCGACGTCGCGGCCGTGGTCACTCCGTGGTGCCGTACTTGACCGCGTTCTTTACGTGATCCATCAGCCACTTCCGCTCCTCGGTCCGCGCTTCCTTAACCGCCTTCTTCTCTTCGGCGAGCTTCTGCTGGAGGGCCTCGTCGTTGGTCTTGATCTTGTCGGCAAGGAGCTTGATCTCGTTCTCTATCTTCTTCTCGGCGAGCGCGTGCAGCTTGTCGGCGTGCTTGCTCGCGTCGTCCTTGACCACCTGGAGGGAGGCCACGTCCCGCAGGAGCTTGTCGACCTTGTGCTCGAGATCGTCGAGCCTCTTCTCGATGTCCTTCTTCACCTCATCGCGGGCGTCGGCGGAGGCCTTCAGGCCGGCCGAACGCTTCTCGGTCGTGTCGGCCTCGAGCTTCGCCAGGTCGGAGCGCGCGGTCGACGCGCTCCGCCAGCCGACGACGGCGATGATGAAGACCACGAATATGCCCGCCGCTCCGCCAATGAGCATCTTCTTCAGATTGTCGTTCACTTCGCGCTCCTTTCGCCCCCCGCCCCCTTCGCCCACCCGTTCCGGTCAGTTCGCCGGGGACCAGCTCATGCTCGGCTCGGATATGGTGCCCCTGACGCAGACGCGCATGCTCCTGCGCTGCAGGAAACCGAGCACCGCCTGCGTTATCGTCCCCGCGATGGGGATCTTGGCCAGGACCTTCGACCTTATCACCGGCTGTATCCTCAAGTCCAGCTTGCCGTCGAACCCGATAGTGCCGCCCTCCTCCACCACCATTACTACGTCGTCGTTAGGCGACGCAATCTTGATGGACTCCACGACTATTCCCTCGGGAACGATCCTGACCGCGACGTCGGCGCTCGTGAGCCGCTTGCCGAAGATGCCGGGCGAGCCGAGAAACCGGAATATCTTCACGCCGAAGGGAATCGCCCCAAGGTCCCCGTCCGCGATCCTGAGGACCAGGGCGCCCGTGAGCGTCTTCTCGGCGCCGACCCACCTGAGATCGGCCCCGCCTTCCATTCTGCCCTTCAGATCGGTGAGCCCGTGCTTCCTGGCGAGAGGCGCTATATCCGCCCCCTTCACCGAGACGAAGATCGCGATGTCTGCCGGACGGGCAGTGTTGTCGATCTTCGTCCGGCCGAAGACCTTGCCGCCGAGGAGATCGCCCGTTATCTCGCTGAGCTGCCACTTCGGGCCCTCCACCGCCAGCTTGGCCTTCACGTTCCGGAAGTCGAGGCTGAAGACGCGCAGGTGCTCGCAGCTCGCCGTGCCGGTGAGCCTGTCGGTGTCCCCCCCGGCCCCCCCGGCCGCCTCGGCCGAGAGCGCGCGCGGAGCGACGGCCAGGGCCGCTGCCAACGCCAGTGTGAATGCCGCTACCACCCGCATACGATCCCATATCGTAAGGGACCGGGCCGCCGGAATCAAGGCCTTCCCCTGCGATCTCTGACGGCGCTCCGGTAGAGCTCGATGTGCCGGTCGACCATGGGCCCGAGGCCGAAGCGGTCAGCGGCCCGCTCCCGGGCGGCCTCGCCGAGCGCCGAGGCGCGCTCGGGGTTGTTGAGGAGCCAGAGCACGGAGTTGCCGAGCCTCTCCCGGTTCTCGGGGGCGACGAGGAGGGCGCTCTTGCCGTCCTCTACGAGCTCTGTGACCGAGTCGACCCTCGACGCCACGATCGGCAGCCCCGACACCATCGCCTCCAGGAGCGAGAGCCCGAAGCCCTCCCATCGGCTCGGGAACGCGAAGACCTCGAAGCACTGCAGCAGGTTCGCGATATCCTCGCGATGTCCCGCGAAGTGGATGCGGCGGCCGTAGAGAGGATCCCTCGCCGCGCGCTTCAGGGAGCGCTCCATGGGCCCCGCGCCCACGAAGAGGACGCTCGCCTCGCTCACGCGAGGCATGAACTGGCGGCACGCGCGCAGCAGCACGTCCGGCCCCTTCTGGCGGTCGAGCCTGCCGAGGAAGCCGACGACGCGGGACTCGGGATCTACCCCCAGCCTGATGAGCACGTCGTTGCGGTCGGCCGTTGGCTCGAGGCGCGCCGGGTCGTAGCCGTTGTAGATGACGCACAGGCGGTCGGCGCTCAGGCCCATGCCGCGCTCCGCGTAACGTGCCACCGCCTCCGAGACGCAGACGATGGCGTCCGCCCGGCCGGACCTCGCGCGCTCCAGCCACTTCCGCCAGGGGCGCCACCGGCGCTCGACGACGTGGAGCGAGCTCACGACCGCCAGCTCGTCTATCTTCGCGGCGGCCGCGCGGCCGAGGACGTTAGCGTGGAACATGTGGGTGTGGAGAAGATCGGGCGTGCGCTCGCGGAGGAGCGCCGCCAGCCGGCCCTTCGCGCCGAGGTCGAAGCGGCTCCTGACGCCGAGGTCGAGTACCTTGATCTCCTCAGCCCGGAGCCAGTCTGCGACCTTCCCCGTGGCAGGCTGGATGGAGACGACCGTGCAGGTGTGGCCGGAGCGTTTCAGGCCCTTTGCCAGCTCGAAGACGACGCGCTCGGCGCCGGCTGGGCGGAGCTCGCACGTCAGCTGCATCACATGTAGGGGCTTCTCGGGCACGCGGCCTCCCGTTGCGGCGATGTTAGCGTGCCCTGGCCGGCTTGTCAACGGCTGGGTTCGCCGCTACTCGACGCGGAAACGGCCGGAGTGGTTGCTGTCGCGGTGCTCTTTCTTGCGGACCAGGTCCCCCGCCTTCACCTTGATGAACCGTCCCATCGAGTAGAGGGCCCTGACGGGATTGGTCGTGTAGAACATTTTGAGGACGACGCCGGCCGGTGTCTCGTGCTCGGGCTGATCGAGCCTCGTCGCGAGCGCCAGCGCGCACGCCCGGAGCACGGCGACCACGAGATAGGCCGCGACAACGTAGAACATGGGCCCGCTCGAGAATCTCGTCGCGATGCCCTTCAGCAGCGGATATAGAACGTTCTCGCAGAAGACGTAGCCGAGGGCGCTCACCAGCCCCATGACGACGGCGACCACCGCCTGGGTCATCGCTTGATCCTCCCTGCGGGCGAGGCTGAAGACCATGATGTAGCTCGTGAGCCCCAGTCCGGCCCAGCCCATCATGCTGACCGACATCGAGACGTACAGCACGGTCCAGCCGTAGGCCGGCGCCTGCACGAGTATGATGGGATTGATCACGGTGAGAACCATGGCCGTTAGGTACGTGGCCTTCACACCGTAGTGATCGAGGAAGTACCCCCAGAGCGGCATGAAGCACAGGTAGACGACGAAGCCGAAGGTGCCGAGTACACGGACGTCGAAGACCTCCATTCCCATGCCGCGCCACATGTGGTACCAGGTCAGCCCGCCCAGGCTCGAGGAGAGGCACCACACCACCTGGACCAGCAGGTACTTGCGCACGCCACGATGGGTGGCGGCCCTCAGCATGCGGCGCAGGCTGGCGTCGTGGCCCTGCTTGATCTTCATCTCCGGATGCCAGACCCAGACGTGGAGGACGATGTCCACGACGCCGCAGATCACGCCCACCACGTAGACCGGCGCGAACGACTCGGGCGTAACTCCCCTCGACTGGATGTAGAGCGCGGCGAAGAAACTCCAGACTGACATGACGCTGCCGATGAGGATCGACCGGAAGGCGAAGAAGCGCCCGCGCCAGTTCTCCGGCACCAGGTCCCTCATCCACGCCATCCACGCGACGCCGCCCCAGCCGCTGGTGATCCAGAAGAGCCCGAAGAGGCCGCCCGTCACCGCGAGCCTTGCGCTCTCGCCCTCCGGCCCCCAGAGCGGCACCGTGATGATGGCGAGCCATATCAGTCTGGGCGGCCCGAGGAGCGCGAAGAAGAAGAGCCGCCGGTGCCCCGTTCGCTGGAGTATCCACGATCCGAATATCTGCGTTGTCGCCGCGAGCGCCGAGATCGCCATGAAGAGGCCGAGCCTGTGCTTCAGCCCGATCGCATCGATGTAGCGGTTGAAGATGTCCCCCATGACGAGGGGGAAGAAGAAGGAGCCGGCCAGCGAACCGCCGACGCCGATGATGAGCGATCGCCTGATCAGCGACGGCGGCGCGCTCTCCGCCGGGCTCTCGTCCGGTGGGCGCCCGGCTTCCGCCGGGTCGGGCTTCCCCGTGATGCTGCCGTCCATGGTGCGGCGTCCTAAGCGACCCCTCCCGGCGCGCGCGCGATGCTAGCTGCCCGTTCGGACTAAGTCAATGGGCAAGCAGCGATATTTCTCATATCCGGGCGAAAAATGGACAGAAAAATCCCTTGACAGGGGATATGTAGTAGCGTATACATATAATGAGATACATAGGTTATGATAAGTCAGCGCCGGTGGCACCGGCTCGCCGGGGCCGCCGGCCCGGAAATGGGGGTGCACAGATGGCGAAGAAGAGATCCGACGGGCTGGACGACCTCACGGGGGTGCCGGGCAACGAGAGCTTCCGGAGGGGACTGAGCGAGGGGCTAGCCGTTGCCGAGGGGGAGGGGGCGTGCCTCTCGGTGGCGATGGTCGACATCGACTTCTTCAAGAAGATCAACGACGAGGAAGGTGCGGCGGTCGGCGATGCGGTCCTGAAGGCCGTCGCCGACCACTTGGCGGTCGCGGTCGAGGAGAAGGGCACCGTCTACCGCCGCGGCGGCGACGAGTTCGCGCTACTCATGCCAGGCGTCGAGAAGGAAGAGGCGTTCCTGCTGCTGGAAGAGGCCAGGCGCACGTTCGAGGGGGCGCGCGACCTGCAGGTCGGCGGCGAGAAGGTGTCGCTGCAGGTCTCGGTGAGCGTCGGCCTGGCATCGTACCCCGACGACGGCGCCGGCGATCAGGAACTCGTGAGGAAGGCCGACGACGCCGTCTTCCGCGCGAAGTCGGGCGGGCGCAACAAGGTTTGCCTCGCCAGGGACGAGCGGATGGTCACGAAGACGAGCCACTACACCCAGGGGCAGCTCGAGCGTCTATCCAAACTCTCGGGCGAGGAGGGCGTCGGCGACGCCATGCTCCTGCGGGAGGCCCTCGACGACCTCCTCCGGAAGTACGAATCCCGCGGGCGGAACGGACATCGCCGCCACGGTGGTCGCGCAAGAGCGGGAGCCAAGCGCCGCGAGGGCGGGAGGGGCCGGGGGGGCCGGCGCGCGGGGGCTGACGGCTCTCCTGCCGAGGCGGGCTCGGACGCCCCTGCCCGCAAGGGGCGGGGCCGCGGCCGACGGCGGGACGGCAAGGCCTAGCGACGGGCCGGGCCGGCGAAGAGCGCCGTTGCGATGACAAGCGACCGGGACGCCGAGCGTCTCATCTGTTGCCCTGTTTCTTCAGCCACACGTTCTTCTGCCACTCGTAGATCGACGGCACCGCCGGCTTCGGACGGTGGGGGGTGCCGAGCGCCACGGCCCTGTTGCCGTCGTCCACGGCAAGCTCCGCCGCCCCGCCCAGGAACTTCCCGCTGCCGCCGTAGAGCACGTTGCCGACGAGCTCGATGCCCACGCAGTCCGCTGTGCCGAGGAAGACCATGGGCGACTTGCCGTCTTTGAGCACGAATACGTTGCCCTTGATGATGTGGTCGAAGCTCGCCGTCCTCGCGTAAACCCCGCGCCCCTTGTCGACGACGAAGCGGTTGTGGAGCACGAGCCAGTTCTCGTTCATGCCGCCCATCCAGAGGCCGTCGCGCTGCGAGGTGACGTCGCAGTTGTAGACTACGTTCCGTGGCCCGTTCGGGCCGTGCGCCGTGTCCTCCGGGGGCGAGCCCCACATGCCGTAGCCGTAGCCGCCGTGACCGCGCACGGACTTGACGACGCACTGCTCGAAGAGGTTCTCGTTCGTCCAGCCCGAGTGCCACTGAGCGTCCGACTCGTGGAATACGCCCTTGCGTATCACGTTGCCCGAGGCGCTCCACTGGACGAGCGGAGCATGGCGCATCCTGAAGGTCTCGACGTTCTCCATCAGGCAGTCCCAGGCGACCTCCCAGCCGGTGTAGGCGGTGCCGCCCCCGCCCTTGAACCAGGCGTCGTCGAAGACGCAGTCGCGGATCTCGCACCACTTGGCCATGTAACCGTAGACGGGATTGCGGCCGCACATCTTCACCTTGACGCCTCTCGCCCAGCAGTTCCAGCCGTGGCGAAAGAGGACCGTCGTGATCCACAGGTTCTCGGTCTGCTCTATGTAGAGGTCCTCGATGCCGCAGCGCCTGATGGGCACCATCTTCTGCACGTACGAGCCGTCTACGACGGGGAACTCTATCCGCAGCGGCTGCTCGATGGTGAGCGTGTTGCCTTCTATCTTCTCGATCGTCACCTCGTAGCGCCGGTACGATCCCCAGCGGCACGCGTTCTGGGTCAGCTTCTTCCAGCGCTGGGTTGCCGGGCCGTCTATCATGATGAGGTCGCCGGGGCGGAGGCCCCGCGCGGTCCGGAGTTCCAGTTTCAGATCCCCCCTCTTGCCGTCCCTGGCGAGGCGCAGCTTCTCCCCCTGCCAGCCCCTGCCCGCGAAGGTTATGGCCGCCCGGGGATAGGCCACGCGCCCGGGGTCATTGAAGCCGGAGTCGACGACGACGGGAATCTCTGCCCGGAACTCCCCGCCGCCCCTGTACTCGGCGACGGCCCTCAGCCTCTGCGGCCCGTCGGGCACCTTGCCGACGATCCTCCGTCCGTCTGTGGAGAGGAAGAAGGTGTTCCCGGAATGCTTGGAGCGCGTGTACGACGTGATGACCGTGTCGCCGGCGTAGAGGGTGATCTTGGCGAGGTCCTTCGGGCGGCAGTGTATCTCGATCGAGGTGGCACGGCCGACGCGCGAGCCGGGCTCCGGCGTGTAGAAGCCGACGCCGCTCCTATCGACGGCGTACCGGAAGATGAGCTTCGTCTTCTCCATCCCGGCGCCGCGGATTACGACGCCGTCGTGCCATACCGTCACGGGGCGGTCGAGGTAGTAGGTGCCCGCGCCAAGCACCACCGCGCCGCCCCCCTTCTCGCCCACCGAGTCGCAGGCCGCCTGCAGCGCGGCCGCATCGTCCTTGTCATCATCAGCCTTGCCGCCGAAGTCCTCGATGCGCGCGGCGGCCTTGACTTCGGGTATCCCCCCCTGCACGCCGCAGCGAGTCCAGTTGGGATACACGATGCCGTCGGGGCCGACGACGTCGGCAGGCGTCAGGCGGGCCTCTTCGTTCGGCTTGATTTTGTACTGGCCCTTCCATGGGGGTGTCATTGGCGCGGCTCCCAGTGAGGCGAAGTGAAGGTCGTCGAGGTAGGCCACAACCCTCGCGTGACTGTAGCTGTGGACCCATATCTCGAGGAAGGCCGTGCTTCGGGTCGTGTATATCTTCCGCGAGAAGCTCTTCCAGCGTTTCTCCGACCCGCCGAGGCCGGCGATGTAGGTGTCGCCGGGGACGACGAGCCCGCCGTCCTTGTCGAGCACGCGGACGTAGACGCCAAGCCCCGTCCCCGAGACGGGGTAGACCTTGCCGCGGAGCTCGTATACGCCGCCGCCAGCCACACTCACGCGCGTCGAGACCGCGTTCGATCCGAACTTGCCGTCGCTGTCGACGACCTTCAGCGAGCGAGCGCCGCTGGCCGCCTGTTCGCTGCTCACCGAGGACATCCCCCGGTCGCCGCCGAGCTTCCAGCCTTTCAGGCCCTCCTCGAAGCCGCCGTTGGCGACGGGCAGGACCTTCTCGGTCCCCTCGCCTCCTCCGGCCCGCGTAGCGGCAAGGACGGCCGCCACGCTCATCAGGCACGATAGCAGGGCCGGTCGGCTTGGCATCGCCCCCCCTTCGGAGACGGCTCTCCGAAGACGCCTCCGGGGACCCATCATATGCTCGCGCGGGCCGCTGTCAACCCGCCCTGCGGGCCGCGGGCCTAGGGCCCCAGAGGCGAGAATCTGCTTGACACTCCGAGCCCAGCCTACTATCCTCGGGCCGCTCCTCGCCACTGTAGCGGCGGAATACGCCACCTACGGCGAGGCGGCCGCGGAGCCGAGGGAGCCTGGTCCGGAGTCCGTCGAGGCCCGGGCCCGGGGTTTTTCTGTCCCATCCCGGCGGCGCCGAACGTCCTATCTTCGGGGGAGGTGCATCCGCCCCCGGGGTGGTAACGGAGGTCTCTGACTGCAGGCGCCCCGCAGCGCCCGTCGTGGCGGCAGCGCAAGGGAGAGCGATGCCCACCGGTCTCGGAATCGACTTCGGGAGCAACTCTGTGAAGCTGGCCGTCGTCCGAACAGGCTCGGGCCGGCCGCAGATACTTGCCGCATGCAAGGTCGATCGGCCCTGGGAGGGCCGCGGGTCGGCCGAGGGGGAGCCTCTGCCGCTCCCGCCCGACTTCGGCGTCGAGGTGAAGCGCTCGCGCACGCGCCGCGGCGGCGGCCTCCTGGGCCTCGCCGGCCGTGATCTCATGATGAAGTACGCCACCGTTCCGCCGGTTCCCCCTTGGAAGCTCGCGATGCTCATGGAATACGAGATCCGCGAGAACCAGGCGACGGGGCTGACCGACATATGCAGCGACTTCCGGTTGCTGAACATGAGCGGCAAGGGCCTCTCGGGCAGCCTGCTGGCGCTCATCGCCATCGCCAAGAACTCTTACATCAGGTCGATGCTCGACCGGGCCTCGGCGGCGGGGCTGAGCCCCTCGGCGGGCTGCCCCTCGGCGATCGGGCTCTACAACGCCTACAAGGCCACGGGCAAGATGCCCGAGAAGGAGACGGTCTTCCTCATCGACGTGGGCCACAAGGCCATCGAGACGGCCATCGTCCAGAACGGCGAGCTCGTGCTCGCCAGGAGCCAGCCCGGCGGCGGCGAGGCCTTCACCAGCGCCATCGACTCGGTCATGAAGGTCGGCGCCGAGCGGGCCGACGCCTTCAAGCGCGAGCGGGCGAAGATCAGCATGGAAGCGCAGGTCGACTCCGCCCGCGAGCAGCTCCTCATCTCGACGGGGCTGCGCGAGGGGGCCGACGCCATCTTCAACGCCGTGCGCTCGGGCGTCATGTTCTGCCGGGTCCAGACCAGGAGCCCACGGCTCGACCTCGACCGCCTGGTGGTCTCGGGCGGCGGCGCGCGCGTCAAGGGGCTCGTCGAGTACCTCGAGAAGAAGCTGGGAAAGCCGGTCGAGCTCCTCGATCCGGCCGAGGGCTTCGATCTCAGAAAACTGAACGCCGCCGCCTCGCGCATCTTCGAGGAGTCGCCGGGCGAGATGGCCGTCGCCGTCGGCCTGGCCGTCGCCGACGCCGAGCCAGACGCGTGGAAGCTCGAGCTCCTGCCGGAGGAGTTCGTCGCCAAGCGGCGCTTCTGGTCCAAGACCATATGGGCCGTCGCGGCGGGGGTGCTCCTGGCCGCGTCGCTCGCGGTGGGGTACGTCCGGGCGGGGGCGGAGTTCGACGAGGCCGAGGAGTTCGCGGGCAATGTGAGCGACAGGCTCGCGGCCTATCAGTCGAAGGGGAGCGAATACAAGGCCGCCCTTCAGACCAACGATGAACTGCGCGCGGAGGTGGAGCTTCTGCGCGCGAGGATGCGCTACGGCGTCACCATCATCGATTTCCTCCGGCACTTGAGGGCGACGACTCCCGAGGGGCTCAACATCGAGAAGGTCTTCGAGCCCAAGGAGCCCCCCGAGGAAGTGATCGCTGCCGGACAGCTGGCCGTGGTTGTTGAGGGCCGGCTCGACAAGACGCGCATAGAGCGCCCCTTCGACACCCTCAACGACTACATGAAGGCCCTCAAGGCCGAGCCCTTCGTGGCCGAGGCGTCGATCACGACCAGCCCCGAGGCGGACGGTGGCGGGGCCGGCGACGGGGGGGGGCGGATGCGCTTCAGCTTCAGGGTGGCGCTCGACCCCGAGAAGGTGACTTCGAAGGAGTCGGCCGGCACGCCCGGGGAGGGTGAGCGTTGAGGCTCTGGGAGAGCAACAAGGGGCTGATCATAGCCGTCGGGGTAGTGCTCGTCATCTGGTGGGGCGTGCGCAGCTTCGCCATCGGCAGCGTCAAGGCGGCGACGGCGGACCACCGCGCGAATGCGGCGGCGGGCCTCTCGAACCTCAGGAAGTACACCAAGGCGGGCGGAACGCCCGTCGGCGACGCCATGGCCGGGCTCGGCAAGGAGGCGGGCGCGCTGAAGGCGGTTCACGCCGGACTGGACGCGGCGGAGTTCGTTCTCGAGGCGCGCTTCGAGGATACGGACCGCCCGCAGGCCAGGCTCTACTTCGAGCAGGAGCTCGACGCCGTCCGCGAGCACGCCCGCGAGGCGATGGTCGCTTACAAGGACGCAGCGGCCCCGCTCGGGTTCAAGGGCAAGTTCGTCACCAAGGACAAGGTGAGCGACCTGCTCAAGCGCCTTGCCCTGGCGGACCACCTGCGCCGCTCTCTCGAGAAGGCCGGCGTCGAGTCGGTGACCGGTGTGACCCACCTGGACATCGAGACCCACGGTGGTGACGACATGCCCGTCTACGTCGAGGAGTACCCGATAAGCGTTTCCGTGCTGGCGCACGAGCGATCTCTCATCTCGCTGCTCCACCACCTGCAGCACCCGAGCCGGTGCGCGCCCGTGAGGAAGCTCTCGATAGTGGTCGCCGATCCGAAGAGCGGCTCCTTCACCGCCGACATCGAGGTCAGCGCCCTCTTCGTCGAGCGCAAGAAGAAGGTGGAGAGGGAGACGAAGGTCGAGGACGACCCCTACAAGATCCGCAGGCCGAGGAGGAGGGACTAGTGCGCTCGACGGATCCGTTCTACCTCGAGCACAAGGAGAAGCTGCTTCTGCTGGCGGCCGGGGCGCTGTTGGCACTTGCGTTCGTCCCGCAGGAGCCCATCCCCGAGAGCGACCGACTGGTGCTCAGGGAGGGGCAGACCGTAGCCGAGGCGGCCCGAACCGCCGACGTGGCGGATGTGCGCAGCTTCGTGAGGGGCGAGATCGAGTACTACTGGGACGAGCGCCGCAGCTGGGTCTTCGTCCAGGAAGCGGTGAAGGAGGTGAGGACGGCCGTTGACCTCCCGCTGCCGAAACCCTACGTGCCCAAGCCGCCCTGGCCGCTTCCGACGCCGGGGCCGCTGCTGCGTTTCACGGGTAACCAGCCCCGGCTCGGGGAACCCCTCGAGGACCCGGAGATACCGGGCCTCGACGAAGGCGACGCCGAGGGAGGTGTGGAATGAAGGGGCGGATCCTCCTCGGGGCGGTCCTGCTGGGGGCCGTCGGCACGGCGGCGGTCTCGACGGCAGCGCAGGCCGAGCTCATCAAGCCGCGCGACCACGACACCATCCTCCTGAAAAACGGCGAGGTCTACGTGGGCCCTATCATCCAGGACGACAAGGAGGCCAGGCAGGTCTGGATCAAGCTCGCCGACAGGCGCGTGAGGACCCCCGTCTCGTACGACGACATCAGGGAGATCCGCTACCAGCAGACCCTCAAGCAGGCTTACGAGGCGGCGAAGAAGGAGACCTCCAAGTCGGACCTCAAGCGCCGGCTCGCCCTCGCCGCCGAGTGCGTCCAGAAGAAGCTGGTCGACGAGGCGATAGCGGACCTCGGTGTGATCGCGAAGGACTTCGTGCGGAATTACGAGGTGCGGGAGCAGCTCGTCGGGACGCTGCTGGATGCGGGGAAGCCCGCGGAGGCCCTGGCGGCCGCCAAAGAGGCCGTCGACGCCCTCGGCGCCGACAACCCCAGTGTTTACATCCTCCTGGGCAATGCCTATGTGGCTCTGGGCAAGCTCAAGGAGGCCGATGCCGCTTTCGATAAGGCCGGCCGCTCGCCGAGGGCGATGGCCGGCAAGGGCAAGGCCTATCTCGCGATGGGCAAGGTTGAGAAGGCGCTCGAGCTCTTCGAGTCGATACTCGGCGACAACCCGAAGGATTTCGACGCGCTCGTCGGCGCGGGCAGGGCTTCGCTGGCGATGGCCAATTCGGCCAGGGCCGCCGAGTACTTCGGCCAGGCGGCGGGGGCCAAGAGAGGCAGGGCCGAGCCTTTCATCGGCATGGGCGCGGCGCTCTACGTGGACCGCCAGTTCGACGCGGCGGCGACGATCCTCAACGAGGCGCTGAACCTGGCCCCGCACAGCTCGGAGGCATACTGCACGCTCGGGCTCGTCAGCCTGATGAAGGGCGACCACTCGGAGGCGGCGAAGAAGCTGATGGAGGCCGTCCGCGAGAGTTCCGTCAACGGCCGCGCCCACATCGGGATGGGGGTCATCTTCCGCGCCCTCGGCGAGGAGGAGGCCGCCGTGGACAGCTTCCGCCGCGCGGCGCAGGCCGCCGAGAGGGACGCCTTCTGCCGCTTCGTATACGCCGACGCGCTCCTGGCCGGCGGCAAGCAGGAGGAGGCGCTGAAGGAGTACAAGGTGGCGGCCGAGCTCTCTCCCGAACTGCCCCAGGCGCTCCTGGCCGTCGGCGCGCTCAGCATCCTGACCGAGAACTTCACCGAGGCCGGCCGCTGGTACGAGAAGGTGGTGAAGGTTGCGCCGAAGGACCCCCACGGTCACTCGGGGCTGGGGCTGGCCCTCCTCGGGCAGGGGCGGCTGGAGGAGGCGAACGTCTCTCTCAGACGCGCCCTCATGATCGACGAGCTGAACCCCCAGGCGCTCCTGGGGCTCGCCTGGATCGCCAACAAGGGACTCCGCGAGGAGGAGGCCCTCGGCTACATGCAGGAGGTGCTCAACCGCCAGCCTGACAACAAGTACGCTATCGAGTCGCTGACGAGCATATACCGCAACCGCGGGCAGGAGATGGAGTACCACAGCTTCTCCGGCGCGAATCTGCCCTCGGGATGGATGCAGAGGCAGTCCTTCGGCGTGCGGCTGAAGATCGAGCTCGGGCGGCTCGGGTTCATCGGGCGCCAGCGTGGCGCGCGCCAGGGGCAGACGTACCTGCAGCGTGAGGTCCAGGCGGGGCGCTTCATCCGATTCGGGGCCGAGGTGACCCCCGTCAGCGACACCAGCTTCGAGGGCGGCCTCTTCCTCAAGTGCGCGAGGGGCTCGATACAGCTGGTGAGGATGCCCTCGGGCCGCGTCGCCTACCGCTACCGCGACCGGAACGGCGTGCAGCCGTGGGCGGAGCTCGCCGACTGGCGCGTGGGCGAGTCGATGAGGCTGCAGATCGTCCTCGAGGATCGCGAGAAGTTCGCCTTCAAGGTCGTTGCCGGCGCCACGGAGTCGAGGCCGTTCGTCGTCGACACCTTCCTGGCGAGCGGCCGCTACTACGCGGGGGTCTACACGGCTTCCGAGCTCAACATCGACATCGACATGAAGGTCGACAACCTGTTCGTTGTCAAGATGGAGAAGTGATGACACGCCGCGCGGGCGACCAGTCGGGCTTCACGCTCCTGGAGATGCTGGTGGTGATAGCCATCATCTCGATGCTGGCGGGCCTGCTGATGACCGGCGTCACGGCCGCGCACAGGAAGGCCGCGCAGCGCAGGACGTCTCTGATGCTCCAGAGGATCGCGACGGCCGTCGAGAACTACGAGCTCGACTTCGGCGACTACCCCGACGGCTGCGGGGACGAGGTCTCGGGCTCGCTGCTCTACATCGCCCTCACGACACAGGAGATGAACGGCCCCTACCTCGAGCTGCAGCAGAGCGAGCTCGCCGACCAGGACTTCGACGGCGTGAAGGAGATCGTGGACGTCTGGGGCCACCCGATCAGGTACACCCATCACAAGTTCTACGACGGCGAGCCGGGCAGGGGGAAGTTCAGGATCTCCTCGCTCGGGCGTGACGGCCGGCCCGACACGCGGGACGACCTCACCAACTGGGATTGACCGCGCTCCCGGGTTGAGGGGGACGGCGTCATCGGATGGCAACCCACCGGCTACCCATCGCTGAGGCCGCAGCGCCCCACGGCCGAGACCGGAGCGAGCTCGGCTACACGCTGGTCGAGCTGATCGTCGTCATTGCCATAATATCTACGCTGATGGGGATCGGCGCCGCCGGCTACCTGGCGATGGGCCGATCGATGTCGACCGAGGCGCGGCTGTCGGAGATCGAGGACGCCCTCCGCTCGGCCCGGAACTTCGCTGTCGTGAGCGGCTCGACGGCCAGGGTCGACATCGACACGCAGGCGCGCACCCTCACGCCCGTCGGCTTCAAGGTCATCGGGCTCTGGCACCTTGAGAGCGACGAGGGGGCCTACGAGCGCGATCTCCTGATCGAGAAGGCCGAGCACACCAAGGGCAAGATCGGCGACGGCGTCATGTTCAACGGCAAGGGCTCCTACGCCTACTGCGACGAGCCCGGCGAGCTCCACCGCCAGAGCGGCGTCTACCTCGAGGCGTGGCTCTTCCCGATGCTCTCCGGCGTGGACCAGTACATCTTCCGCAAGCCGAAGGACTTCGACCTGAAGCTGACGCGATACGGCGCGCTCGAGGGCGGGGGCAAGAGCACGCGCATCGAGGTCACCGACTACTTCCTCCCCCTCTACAGGTGGGCCAAGGTGGCGCTGCTGATCGATCAGGACCGGATGCAGGTCTTCGTCGACGACATCCTCCGCGCCGAGCTCGACGAGGGGCTGGAGCTTCCCAAG
>Ga0272441_10004455_pt1 | contig 25337 bp, 23 predicted proteins | sample SSMProp6N_FD_193582 | JGI IMG/M metagenome (GOLD analysis project Ga0272441, IMG submission 193582) | Marine sediment archaeal communities from Little Sippewissett salt marsh, Falmouth, MA, United States - SSM-Prop-6N | ecosystem: Environmental > Aquatic > Marine > Wetlands > Sediment ...
ATCCGCCGGAACCGCCCCTTCGCAAATTCGGTCATCTCGAAGAACTTCGCACGGCTCAGCAGCAGGAAGTTGCCGGGAATGTCCACGCCGTTCGGACACGGCATGCAGTAGCCGCAGTGCGTACAGATCGCGTCCGCCTTTGTCTTGATCTTCGCCAGCCGCTGCTGGAACGCGGCCCGCTGCTTCGGCGTCAGCGGCACCTTGCGGGCGGCGACGCGGGTGTTCTCCTCGACCTGCTCCGGCGTGTTCATCCCCGACAGCGTCAGGCTGACGCCCGGCGTGGCGAGCACGTACCGCACCGCCAGCTCCGCCCCGCTCTTCGCGCCCGGCAAGAGGCGCAGGACCGGCCGGGTGTTCACCGCCAGCGACCCGCCGCCGACCGGGTTCATCACCGCCACCCCCATCCCCTTGTCCGCCGCGTACGCGATGGTGTCGGCCATCGTCGGGTTCTGCCAGTTGTAGCTCACCAGCATCGCGGCGAACTCGCCGGTGTCGATGAACTGCTTCACGTGCTCGGGCGTGTCGTGCGAGGAGAACCCGCGGTGGCGAATGTACCCCTTTTTCATCGCCCAGTCCGTCAGGCTGAAGAACTTCTTACCGCGCGCCTCGAACATGTCCATCCGCATCGAGTGGAAGAAGAGATAGTCGATGCAGTCCACGCCCATCTTCTCGAGCGCTTCCTCGATCAACTGCTTGAAGAACCGCTGCGGCTCGTTGCGGTAGAAGGGCGTCTTGGTCTGGACGACCACACGCTGGCCCTTCCAGCCCTTGAGCGCCTTGCCGATGGCGACCTCGCTCAGCCCCTCGTGGTAATTGTGATGCGAGTCGAGGAAGTTCACGCCCGCTTCCAGCGCCTGCCGAATCAGGGCGACCGACTTGCGGAAGTGGACCGTGCCCCAGTTGCCGCCCTTGGTCGGCGGCAGCCGCATCACCCCAAAACCCAATCGCGAGACCGTCGGCCCGTCCTTGCCATACTGCGCGTATTGCATACGACCCTCCAGCTTGTCTTTATCCTGCCATCGGCGCGTCATTATAGCGCGGAACGGCCGGAGGGAAAGCACGAGGGCGTGGGACGTATAACCGGTGATGCATCGGGTGCCAGGGCCGGCGCGTGGATCAACCGTCTTTTGTAGCTAAGGGCTGTGACCTCGGCGTCGCCGAACAACCCCGCCGCGCCCACGGACTCCGGGAATGGGGCCGACGGCTGAGAATACTTCGAGCGAGCCGCCGGCCTCCTTCAACTATGAACGACGCCGTACCTACGACCTTCGGCGCTTCCGCACCAGGCCAGCCGCCCCAAGCAGCATCAGCGCGGCGGAGCCGGGCTCGGGGACCATCTCGGTCTCGGTGACTATGGGCTCGATCATCATGGCATTGACCAGCCAGAAGTCGTTCCGCGTCGCGACCGCCGTTAATACGAGCTCGCCGCTGACGTCGGGCAGCACGCTGTCCCAGACCATGATCTTCCGGCCGACCCAGCCGTCGGTGTATGCGTTGAACTCATCCGAGCCATTGTCAGCGAATACGCCCGTGTTCTGGCCGTTGATGATGTAGTCCTGATCCTGCCATGAGTTGTTCTCGGTGGTCGAGGTCAGCAGACTGATCTTGAGGGCTTGGCTGGGCGTGAGGTTGTAGAGTGTCACCGATATGGGCGCCATCCAGGTCTGGCGCCGAAGGCCATCGCTGGTGGCCGCGCCCACCGACCACGGCACGCTCGGGTCATTCCATGCGCCCCCGCTGCCGTACGAACCATTGAAACCGCTGTCATATTTGAGGCTCATGTTGCTCAGCACAGTCCCGACGTCATTCTTCAGTGCGCCGTAATTGTGGCCGTATTGGCTGTTGGGTATGGCGTTCCAGACGGCCGATCCCCCACCCACCAGCCCGGAGGCCGAGCCACCATTCGTGCCGAAGTCCACGTAGATCACGTCAGCCGACGCGATCGAAGTGAACGTGCCCATCAGAACAACGGCTGCGGCCAGCGAAAACAGAAGTGCATGTCTCATGATTGCCATCCTTCTTGTTGCGAGTCGAACATCACCGGCGCCGCGATAGCCGACGCCGCCACACACGCCATCATCAAAGCCACCAATATCAATCACACTCAATATGGGCGTAATTAACGTAGGCTTCCTTTCAAGTCAAGCAGGCCTCCTTTCAAGAAGAAAGACGAACACAATTGGCTGAGTCTTACTGTCCACTATCGAGAGCGACTCCTTCACAAGGAACGCCAACTGTCGTATTTCCGGCAGGGGCGTTCGACGCATGGGCCACGCACTCACGAAGCGCCATAAGCCACGGCCCACGCGGCCCGCATTGTGCCCACACGGCACAACACCGCAGCGGCTACCATTATCTGTTTCCCGCCGAGACAACTCCAACCCCGACAGGCCTGGGCCATGTGCGGCCGGAATCTGCCAAGGCAGTTTGTCCCTGCCGGTTATGTCGCTTCTATTGCAATCGACATGCCAAATAGGGTGAATGATCCGTGAGAATTTCGAGGGATGGGGGCAAGTGACCTAGATAAAGCGACTTAGGGATAGCCGAATCTCGTGTTCGGCAGCGCGGCCGCCGTCGCACATGTCTGAGAACGTCTCGGAAGATCAACACTTACATAGCGACGGAAAGGGCGGGCATTTATAAGGGCTTGAAGAAAAGGTAGTTAGGGCGTGTTGCCTGGAGCCAACGTGATCCTGGAACATCCGTAACCGAAGTTGAGGGGCTTCGTCGCGGGCAGGGAGTTGCCTCCTCCGCGCTACTCCCTCACCGGCGCCTTGAACTGGATCTTGAGCGGCGCGGACTCGACACGGCCGGGCGCTACCGCTTGCGAGCCGGCTTGACCTCGAAATCGACGGGCCCGGATACGCTCTCGCCCAGCCACAGGTCCAGGCCGTTCTCCTTGCGCTGCGCGGAATACTTCGCTCTCAGCGTCCACTTCCCCGCGGGCGCCGCGAAGTTGAACCCCATTCCGTACACCCCCGTGCCGTACGACGAAATGAAGACGATCTTGCCCGGCTCCACTCTCAGCGTGTTCTTCGCGGGGTCAAATGGCGCGAGCTTCCGGGTTTCAAGATAGGCGTAAAAATCGACGTGGACCTTCTTCCCCGCCTTGTTGATCGCATCGACCGAGAGGAACTTGTCCCCGGGGTACAAGCTGACGGTCATTGGCTTCTTCGATCTGTTGCGCAGCGCCATCACGCATCGCACGTGCACGCTGGGCGGCATCTGGACCCACTTCCCGCCGACCCGGCGGCGCACCACCTGGCGCCCGAGCTGCGCCCAGTCGCGCGTGGTCGCCATCGCGAACTGCAGCCCGTTCACCGCCTTCCCCCACGCCCATCGGTCCACCTGCGCCGCCTTCACGATGGGGTCCACGTCCTGCTTTCGGTCGGGCCGGAAATTCTTGAAGTACGCCGGCAGGTAATAGCCCTTCTCCTTACCGGGCAGCCGACGCAGCAGGAGCACATAGGCGGACCCCTTCTTCAGGTTCGGATAGCTCGGGCCGTCCACCATGATGAGGCCCGGCCCCCGCGGCGGCGCCGCCCGCGCCGCGATCACAATCTGGTCCCCCTTCCGGACCTTGATCCCGCTCGCCGACTTGATCACCCGGTTCACCGTCACCTGGTACTCGGTGTACCACGCCTTGACCGGCCGGTTGATGTCGGGGAGCAGGCGCTCGAATTCCGCCGGCACCGCAGCGGACGTCACCTTTCCCGTGACGATCAGCTCGGCCTTGGCCGTTACGATCTCCAGCGGCGTATCCACCATCATCCCGTTCGCCGGACCGCACAGAACCGCCAGGATCACCACGTAGGCCAGGGCTCGCTTCATCGCCGTCTCCTTACGAACAGACTCCTCCCCCGCGTATCTAGACGCGCGCGAAGGCCGAAAGTTCCATGCTTTCTGTCTGCTATGTGGAGCTTAACCGGCCGACGCGCTGGATTCGAGGGCTCGCATAGAAGGGACCAGGCGACGGGGCGAGCGGCTGCGGGCGTACCTGGCGGGTGCGTCGATGCGCGAGACGACGGCTCAGTTGTACCGGAGGCAGGGAGGTGTTTACTTACTTCAGAAGACGCATGTATCTGAATGGCGCACTTCCCTCGAGGCTATTGGCCCTTGATTTTGCTTGATAAGGTCCCTCACGCGCTGGTATCATGCAGCGCTTCTGGGGGACGGGGCACCTGGAATTGGACTGGGACGCCCCCAGCCGCCGGCCGGAATATGGGTTCTTGGGACAGACGATGGCGGGCAGAGGACTGCTCAAGTACCACATCGTCGGCACCCTGTGGGTGGGCCGGTCCAGCATCATCTACCGGGCCACAGACCCGCACAACACCGTGGTGGCCATTAAGATGCTGCTGCCCGATACCAAGGGGAACCGCCGCGCCCTGCGCGAGATGGAGCACGAGGCCCGCTATACGCTCCAACTCGATCACCCCAACATCGTCCAGGCCATCGAGTATGTGCGCGACGCACCGATGCCCGCTCTGATCCTCGAATACTTCAGCACCGAGAACCTCAAAACCAGCATCGTGCGCAGCGAGGATTTCATCCACCAGCACGCCCACCGCATCGTCGTCCAGGTCTGTGAGGCGTTGGGCTACGTGCACCAGTCCGGCCTCATTCACCGCGACATCAAGCCGGAAAACGTCCTGGTCGCGCCCGACGGAGCCGCCAAGCTCATCGACTTTGCACTGGCCGAGCCGTTCGGCCGCAAGTGGAGCCTGAGCTTTCTCCGGCGCCGCATCTCGGGCACCCGGCCCTACATCGCGCCCGAAACCATCCGACGCCAGCCGCCTGACCCCCGCACCGACATCTACTCGCTCGGCGTGACCATCTACGAAATGCTCACCGGCCGACCCCCGTTCAGCGCCGGCGACCGCGATATCCTGCTCCGCAAGCACCTCAGCGAGCAGCCGACCTACATGCGGGCCAGCCATCCGAACATCTCGCTCAAGATGGATGAACTGGTCATGCAAATGCTCCGAAAGAAGCCCCACCAGCGCCCGGAGAACTGCGAAGAGATCGTCGCCCGCATGCAGGACATCCGGGTGTTTGACAGCTGACCGGAAATGTGCTAAATCATGTGCTGCCTGGTCGGTGACACTGAGACGCCGCGAGGAACTGCATGAATGACAACGGCCTCAACTTCGAGGATCCGCTGCGCGAGCTCGGCAAGAAGATCGCCGAGCTTGAGAACTTCCAGACCAACAAGGGCTACGACCTGCGCGAGCCGATCTCGCGGCTCCGCCGGCAACTGCACCGGACCGCGCGCGAAATCTTCGGCCACCTCACCCCCTGGCAGAAAGTCCAGGTCGCCCGTCACCTGGACCGGCCCACCGCACTCGACCACATCGATCGGATGTGCACCGACTTCGTCGAACTGCACGGTGACCGCGCCTTTCGAGATGACCGGGCCATCCTGTGCGGGCTGGCCCGCCTCGACGGCCGTCCGGTGATGCTCATCGCTCAGCAGCGAGGCCGGAGCACCAAGGAGCGGCTGGTCTGCAACTGGGGCATGGCTCACCCCGAAGGGTTCCGAAAAGCCCTGCTCAAAATGAAACTCGCCGAGCGGTTCCACATGCCCATCGTCACCCTGATCGACACCGCCGGCGCCTACCCGGGCATCGGCGCCGAGGAGCGCGGACAGCCGCACGCCATTGCCACCAACCTGGTCGAAATGCTCAAGCTGCGCGTCCCGATGGTTGCCGTGGTCATCGGCGAGGGCGGGAGCGGCGGAGCACTCGCCCTGGCACTGGGCAACCGGCTCTGCATGTTCGAGCACTCCACCTTCTCCGTCATTTCGCCCGAAGGCTGCTCGTCCATCCTGTTCCGTACCGCCGACAAGCGGGCCCAGGCCGCCGAAGCGCTGAAGCTCACCGCACAGGACCTCGAACGCCTGGGCATCGTTGACGAGATCATCCCCGAGCCGCTGCCCGCTGCACACTGGGACCCCGTCGGTGCCGCCGAGCTGCTCAAGGCCGCGCTGATCCGCAACCTCGATCAACTCGCCCCCCTGTCGCCCGACAAGCTGATCGCCGCACGTCGAGAGAAATACCGAGAGATCGGATTCTTTTCTGAGTAACTCCCCGCGCCCCCCCCGCTCAGAATTCCAGCGGGATGCGCCGATCCGTTACGTTGCGCCGCGCGCGCCGCAGCCACCGCAGATAGACGAACGCCGCCACGCCGCCGAACAGATGCGCCGCGTGCGCGATCCCGCTCCCCGGCTGAGAAACCGTGAGGTAAAGCTCCACTGCGGCCAACAGGATGGCCGCGTGCCGCATCCGCATCGGGAAAAACATCAAGATGATGATGTGGTCCGGAAAGTAAATCGCCTGGCCGACCAGGATGCCGAAAATCACGCCGGAGTAGCCCAGAGCGTAATACTCGCCTCCCCAGCTCACCAGGAACTGGCCCAGCATCGAACACAACGCGCAGAGGATCGAGAATCGCACGTATCGGCCCCGGCCCAGCACCCGCTCCACCCCCGGGCCCAGCATCCACAGGGCCAGCATGTTGAACAAAAGATGTCCGACATCGCCGTGCAGGAGCGGCGCCGTGATGAACTGGTAGACCCGCCCGTGCCGCAGCACCCCCTCGTGCGACAGCGCCAGGTAGCTGTAGAGCGTGTCCAGCGAGACCGCGCCCGACCGATGCAGCAGCTCCGTTGCCAGAAAAACCGCGACGCATACCCCCACCATCAGCAGCGAGAGGCTGCCCTGAGAGCGCTGCCAGGCCGCCGCAAACAGCCCGCCGAACCCCGACCGCGGCCGATAAGACGACCCATACCTCCCGTGCCCCATCGCGTCCCTCCAGGCGACCTCGTGGCCTGTCACCCTACCGGGAGCAGCCCTGCATGTCAACGCCCGGGCCCGCCCCAAAAACCTTGACTCGGTTCCCGTGTTTTGTGACAATCGTTGCCACGATGCCTAACCAAACGAAAAGACTGGCCGTGGGGAGCGACGGGGTTTCTTCGCACGTCATCGCAGAGGCCGCCCAAATCCTCGCCGCTGGCGGCCTGGTCGCGTTCCCCACCGAGACGGTCTACGGAATCGGCGCCAACGTCGATCATCCCCAGGCCATGGCACGGCTCAGCGAGCTCAAAAGCCGCCCCCCGGACAAGCCGTTCAGCCTGCACATCGCCGACCTCGAGCAGTTGGCCGATATCGTCGATCCGGTCCCCGCACCCGGCCGGAAGCTGATCGACGCCTTCTGGCCCGGCCCGCTGACCCTGGTCTTTGGGAACCGCGCCGACAAGAGCGTCGGCGTTCGCCTGCCCGCCAGCCCCGTGGCCCGCGAGTTCCTCCGCCGGTCTGGTGTCCGCGTCGTGGCACCCAGCGCGAACCCCGCCGGACAGCCGCCCGCCAGCACGGCCGACCAAGTCTTCGAACTCTTCGATGGCCGGATCGACGCCCTGCTCGACGCCGGGCCCGCACCGCTCCAGCAGTCCAGCACGGTCGTTCGCGTCTGGGCAAAGGGATGGCAGGTGTTGCGTGATGGGATTATCTCCGAGTCGATGATCCGGCGCGCACTGCGATGCAGCGTGCTCTTCATCTGCACCGGCAACAGCTGCCGCAGCCCGATCGCCGAGGCGCTGTGCCGCCGGATCCTGGCCCGCCGGCTCAACGTGCGCGAGGCCGATCTGTCGGCGCTCGGCTATGACATCGCGTCCGCCGGGACCGCCACGGCCGGCGGTGGCCAGGCGAGCGAGAGCGCACTGGCCGCCGCACGGGATGTCGGCCTCGACATCTCCGGCCACCGTACCCAGTCGCTGACCGCGGAGCTCTTATCGAAAGCGGACCGGGTGTACGTTATGTCCAGCCGGCACGCCGAGGCCGCCGCTGCCTTGCTGCAGGGTGACACGGACAAGATTGAACTGCTGGACCCCGACGGCGCTGGTATCGAGGATCCTATCGGCTACCCGCTCCCCCAGTTTGCCAGAGTGGTCCGGCGAATGGAACGCTGTATCGAGAAACGAACGGAGGACTTGTGAACATTGCGGTTGGAGCCGACCACGCCGGCTTTCAGGACAAGGTGAAGATGGTCGAGTATCTTCGGGCGCTGGGTCACCAAGTGACGGACTGCGGAACAGATTCGGACGCGTCGACTGACTACCCCGACTACGCGGCGAACGTCGCCCGCGCAGTGGCCGACGGGCGCTGCGACCAGGGGCTGCTGGTGTGCGGGACCGGGATCGGCATGTCGTTGGCCGCCAACAAGGTGCCCGGGATCCGCGCCGCCGCCTGCCAGTCCGCCGAGGCGGCCTATTTTGCCCGCGCCCACAACGACGCCAACGTGCTGTGCGTCGGCTCACGGCTCAATTCCGCCGACCAGATCCGAGACATGATCGACCGCTGGCTGGCCACCCCGTTCGAGGGCGGCCGACACGCCCGCCGAGTGGAGAAGATCGCTGCGCTGGAATGCGAAAGGACCGGCTGACGGATGGGGCCAGCGTGCTCAAACTGAGATCCAGAACGGTGGGGCTTGCCGCGCTGCTCGCGGCGATTGTCTGCCTGGGCAGGGGCCTGGCCTTCGCTGCCGGTACGTCGGAAGACGCCGCCTTGCGGCGGGTGGTCCGCGCCGAACGGCTCGACTTCGACACCCAGCGCGGTATCGCCATCGTTGTCGGCAACGTCCAGTTCATGTCGCCCGGATCCAGCCGCCTGATCCTGGCCGACGCCGGCGTCGTCTGGGTGAAGCGGAAGGAAGCGTACCTCGAGGGCAATATCCGCATCTGCCAGACGCTGGGGGCCCCGGCCCAGCCCGGCCAGTTCGACCTGCCCCCGCCCGACCTCGAAGACCGCACCGGACTGGAGCCCGCCGAGCGGCTGGAACGGGCCGGCGATCTCGGCGACCTCCTCGCCCAGCCCGAAAAACCCCAGATCCTCATTGACACCCGTGTCCCGGTCTCCCAAGCGGAGCGGGTCTACGTGAACTGGGCCGACGGCACCGCCTACCTGGTCAAGCCCAAGCTCCGGTTCGCCGACGCGGATCGCGTCGCGGTGTGGACCGTGACCGCGCCGTCCGTCGAGGGCATCGCCACCTACCGCGTCCCGATCCGCGACGCCGCCGGAAAGTTCACCGGCAAGTATCAGCGCCGCACGCACTACGTGGCGCGGAATGCGACCTTCACCGCGTGCTCGTTCAGGGACCCACACACACACTTCTCGGCCAGCTACGCGCAGATGGTCGAGCACGACCACATCAAAATTCACAACATAGTGGCCCGGGTGGGTGACGTGCCGCTGCTCTACTTCCCCTATGCCTCCCGCGATTTCGAATACCACTGGCCGAGGCTCCGGTTTGCGCTCGGCCGCTCCTCGCGGCTCGGCAACTTCCTCAGCGTGATGGCCCGGTTCGAGCCGGTCAAAGACTTTCAGATGGAGCCGCGCCTGGAGTTGATGTCCGAGCGCGGCGTGGGGATGGGCCTGGCCGCCGAGTACGAGTTCGGGCAGGACGACGAGATTCGCGGCGTGCTCGATGCCTTCTGGATCCCGACCGATAAGGGGGCGGACGAACTGGCCGACACCTCGCGCCCCGGCTCCGGCTGGCCGGCGGGCTGGACCCCCGCGGTGGCCGCAGCATTCGGGCCGCGGCCCGCCGACATCCCGCTCGGCCTCGACAATCGCTACCGCGTCAAGTTCATCCACCAGCAGGAATCCCCGAAAGGCTGGGAGATCGACCTCGAAGTCCACAAGCTCAGCGATGCCGGCATCTACCGCGAGTACTTCGAGGAGGAGTTCAAAACCGAAAAGCCGCCGGAGACACGCCTCCATCTCAAGTATGGTCGCGACAACTGGGCCGTCTTTCTCCACCTCAAAAAACGGATCAACGACTTCCTCACGCAGACCGAGTACCTGCCCCAGGTCGGGTTCAACGTCATCGCCCAACCGTTGGGCGACGGGTTCCTCTTCAGCTCCGACACCGAGTTCGCTCGCGTTACCACCCGCTTCGGCGACGTCCGGCGCCGCCTCGGCCAGACCAACCTGGCCATCACCCGCATCTGGCTGCGACGCAACGAGTACAGCCGCCCGGCCGCCCTCACCCTGCGCCAGGACGACAGCGACCGGCTCACCGGCTGGCGGTTCGATACCCTGAACGTCATCTCCCGCCCGTTCGAATGGTCCATCTTCGAGGTCGAACCCTTCGTCGGCTGGCGGTTCTCATGGTTCGAGCACGGCATCGAGTCCATCCGGGGCAGCTACGCCGCCGTGCTCCCCGCGGTCGGCCCCGCGCTCCCGGCCGCGGTCGCCGCCGCACCGCGCCGCACCGGTGATGAGGTCCGCAACCAGGTCTTGTTCGGCGGGAAGGTCTCGACCCAGTTCCACCGCGTCTACGACGTCAGCGACCGGGGCGTCTTGCGCCGGCTCTTTCCCCACGGCCAGCGGCACATCATCACCCCCGAGATGACCTACACCTTCGAGAGCCGGCCCACCAAGCAGCCGCGCCACCTGCCCGACAACGACGACGTCACCAGCCAGACCGGGCTGCACCGGTTGAACTTCGCCCTGCGCAACCGCTGGCAGACGCGCTGGGCACCGGACATCTCCCGAGACCCACGCGCCCCCTTGGGCGGCGAGTGGCACCGCCGAAAGCTCGCCGTGGAAATGGCCCGCGCCTCGGACCCCGTGGACATCATCGACCTCGACGCAGACATCGACCTGTTCCTCAACCCAAGGCGTGACAACCGCCACCTGCGCGGCAAGCGCGTGCGGCGCCTGTCCAACCTGCGCACCGATCTCGCCGTCCGGGCCTCCAAAGAGACCTCCCTGTTCTGCGACACCGAGTTCGCCCTGGAGAACGGCCAGTTCGAAGTGGCCGCCATCGGTGTGCGGCGCCAGCCGCGGCCCGACCTTGCCTATTCCGTCAGCTATCAGTACCATTTTCATGACGCCTCGCTGGTCCAGCTCGACACGCAGTGGGTCATCAACCCCAAGTGGCGCCTGGGGGTCGATGTCGCCAACGATTTCGGAGGCGGCGGCAGCTGGGACCGCACCCTCGAAATTACCCGCTGCTTCCACGAATGGGAACTTACCCTGGGCTACGAGTTCGACAAGGGAAAGCGCGAGAGCCTCGGGACCATTCATATTGCGCCGACCCGCGCCGTAGTGCACCGCCCCAGCTGGCGCTTCCAGCCGCGCGGCGTCGCCGCCTTCCAACTGGCCGAGACCGCGAGGTAAGCCAATGTCCAGAGCTGTCTATCCTGGGTCCTTCGACCCCATCAGCTACGGCCACATCAACCTGGCCGAGCGCGGGCTCAAAATATTCGACGAACTGACCGTCGCCGTGGCCCGAAACGTCTCCAAAACCATGCTGTTCACCCCCCAGGAACGCCTGGATATGGTGCGCGAGGCCTTCGAAGGCGTGCCCGGCGTCACCGTCGACAGCTATGACGGAATGACCGTCGACTACGTGCGCTCCGTCGGAGCCAATACCATCCTGCGCGGCATCCGCAGCGTGACCGACTTCGAATACGAATTCCAGATGGCGTTGATCAACCGCCACTTCTGCGATGATATCGAGACCATGTTCATGGTTACCAGCAACGAACATTCGTTCCTCAGCTCACACTTCATCAAGGAAACCGTCGCGCTGGGCGGCGACGTCGCCGCGTTCGTCCCGCTCGCCGTCGAACGACGTTTGAAGCTCAAGTTGCGCGGCACCGAATCCTGACCCCCGGGCCGGTCCCGACGCGCGGCCCGCAGTTCTTGCAGGAGCGCCATGAGCGAGCACAACCCCCCGCCCGCCGAGACGTCCCCCGACTCCCAGGCCCCGTCCCGGCCGGAACTCGATGTCCGACGCCTCCTGGTCATCACCGCCATCGTCGTCGCCGGACTGGGCTATTTCTTCTGGGACGATATTCGCGACGTCATCACCCCGCCCACCATCACCGCACCTTCCGTGCCGGCCGACACGTTCCGTGAGGACAAGCTCATCTCCGTCAAGGTCGGCCCGCTCGACATCACCTTCAGCAAAGTCGCCGCCGCCATCACCGCCATCACCTGGACCGATCCGAACGACCCCGCCCACCACGAGCCGCTCATCAGCCAGGACGGCCTGCCCAACCGCGCCCTGGTCGTCGAACTCCCCGGCCGCAAGGACTGGGTCGACCGCGAATTCGCCGTCGCCCAAAAGAAAGACGCCGACGGACGCATCACCCAGCTCACGTTCACCTACGATAAATTCGACGACGGGCTGCAACTGGTCAAGACCTTCACCTTCGCCGGCGAGAAGCAGTTGGCCGAGGGAATGGCGCTCATCCAGCTCACCATCGAAATCAAGCACATCCCGGCCGGCGGCTGGCTGCGGAAAAAGGGCTACACCCTTCGCCTCTGCAACGCGGTCGGCCTGCCCGACGATCTCGACAAAGACGACGGCCTGGTCAGCGTCCGCGCCAACCGCATCACCGATCACCACAACGTCCGCAAAATCCGCGGCGTCCAGGAGTGGCCGACCGACACCGAGCGCGAGCGGGCCGGGCACGCCCACATCAAGGGCACCCCCACCCTCGAATGGGTCGCCGCCGCCAGCAAGTACTTCGGCCTGATCCTCACCCCCCAGGAGCCGGCCCACGGCGCCGAGATGTCCTTCACCCGCACGCACCGCTGCGGGGCGAGCGTCGCCCTCCGAATGCCGCCGCCCACCGACCCCGACCTCGGCGTGCGCGACACCTTTCACATCTATGCCGGCCCAAAGGACTACGACCGACTCGCCCGCCTGGGCGGGCGACAGCAGGAGGCCATCAACTACTGGTACTTCGGCCGGGAGGCCACCCTGCTGCTCAAGCTCCTTTACCACACCACCGTCCCAAACTACGGCGTGGCCATCATCCTGCTCACCCTTATCTTCCGCCTGCTGATGTGGCCGGTCACCCGCTACAACCTGCGCTCGATGGTCGATATCAAGCTCGCCAACGCGCGGCTCGAGGACATCGACGCCCGGGAGCCGCCGCGCACCGAGGTCCAGGCCCACGAGTACTGGCTCAAGGAGGCCCGTGTCTGGGAGAAGGTGCAGAGCCGCGCCACGCTCGGCGTCTTCCTCCCGCTCGCCATCCTGCTGCCCATCCTCCTCATCCTCTACTACACCCTCAACGCCGGATACGAGTTCTACCGGAAACCGTTCGTGCTGTGGATCACCGATATTTCCAGTCGCGATCCCTACTTCCTGCTGCCCATCCTGATGGGCGCCGCGATGCTCGCCCAACTCCGCACCATGAGCGAGAACCCCGCCCGGGAACGAAACTGGATCATCATGCCTGCGGCGTTCACCGTTCTCTTCGCCTTCTTCTCCGCCGGGCTGGTCCTGTTCTGGTTCACCGATTCGCTCGCCGGCTGGCTGCAACTCGCCATCATCAAGCGCGGCCGGGCACGACGCGGCGGAAAGGGCGAATCGCCCATCGAGAAGGCCGACCGGCTGGCCGCCGAAATCCGAGCCGAAGCCGACCGCGGGTCAGGCGGAGCGTCCGATGAAGAGGCGGCCGAGGGACCCGACTCGTGACCCGCGCCCGATCACGTACCGCCTGGCTCTTCGTCCTGCCGGCCTGCCTGTTCTATGCCGCCTTCGTCGCCTGGCCTGTCCTGCAGTCCGTCCTGTTCGCGCTGTTCAAAGGCTGCGACGTCCCCGGCGCACATTTCGCCCGACTGCTCCTCAGGCCCGACCACCTCTTCTTTCGGGCGCTGGCCAACAACGCGCTGCTGGTCGTCCTCTCGCTCGTCATCCAGCTTCCTTGCGCCATGGGCCTGGCGCTGCTGCTTACGGGCCGCATCCCGGGGCGCGGCCTGCTGCGCACCGTCTATTTCGCGCCGATGATCGTGCCCACCGTCGCTATCGGGTTCCTGTGGCAATTTGTCTTCGCCCCGCGCGGCCAGCACGGGCTGTTCAATGAGTTGCTCTTTGCGCTCGGGCTCGGGACCGTCGACTGGCTGGGCAGCCCCAGCACAGACTTGTTCGCCATCATCGTCGCCGTCTCCTGGCGTTATATCGGCTTCCACACCGTTCTCTTTATGGCCGGGCTGGAATCCATCCCCGGCGAGCTCTACGAGGCGGCCCGCATCGACGGCGCGTCCGAGTGGCACGCCTTTCGTGACATCACCCTGCCCATGATGCGGCGCGTCATCACCATCGCCGCCACCCTCTCCCTGATCGGCTCGCTCAAATACTTCGATATCTTCTACGTGATGGCGCCGCGCGGAGGAACCGCCGGGTCCGCCGACCTGGTCACCACGTACATGTATCGCACCGCGTTCGACGCGCGGGATTTCGGCTATGCCAGCGCGCTGGCCGTGGCCCTGCTGATCGTCACCCTGGCCGTCGCCATCCCTGCCATGCGCCTGCTCGGCGGAAGGAGGAGGGGATGAGCGCTCGGGGCGTGGTCAAGCTCTCGCTCGCCGTCGCCCTGGCGGTGCTGTTCGGCTACCCGCTGCTGTGGATGGGGCTGACCAGCCTGAAGACCGAGGCCGAGTTCGACGCCGGCGCCTGGTCGCTGCCCGCGTCCGTCCACACCGCCAACTACACCGAGGTATTCAGCCGGGGCCGGTTCGGCCGCTACTACCTGAACAGCGTGCTGGCCTGCGGCACGTCGGTATGCGCCGCCTGCCTGATCGCCGCCGCGGCGGCCTACGCCTTCGCCCGCATGCGGTTCCGAGGCAAAGAGACCCTGTTCGTGATCCTGCTTGGCGGGATGATGATGCCCGTTCACGTCACCCTGGTCCCGCTCTACTCGATGATGGACGCCGCCGGCCTGCTCAACACCGTGCTGGCCCTGATCGGGCCGTACATCGCCTTCGCGCTCCCCGTCTCGGTGTTCATTATGCGGGCCTTCTTCGAGAGCCTGCCGCGCGACATGGAAGACGCCGCTCGGCTGGACGGCTGCTCGGCGGTCGGAGCGTTCTGGCGCGTCGCTCTGCCCCTCTCCGCTCCCGCGCTCTCCACCATCTTCATCTTGAACTTCGTGAACATGTGGAACGAATTCGCGTTCGCCCTCACCCTGGCGCGCGGGAACGCCACCACCTTGCCCGTCGGCCTGTGGTCGTTGTCCGGCCAGTTCTCCGCCGACGTGCCGCGGCTTTGCGCCGGGCTGTCGGTCGGCGTGCTGCCCGGGCTGGTTGTTTACTTCGTCGCCCAGCGACACATTGTGCGCGGGATGACCGCGGGGGCTTTGAGCGGATGAGAATCATCGGTGGGCAGAGCCGCGGCCTCAAACTCGCCACCCCGCGCGGCCGCGAGGTCCGCCCCATCCTCGATCGCGTCCGCGAGTCGCTGTTCGGCATCCTGCGGCGCGAGGTGCCAGAGGCCTGCGTCGCCGATCTCTTCGCGGGGACCGGGGTGATCGGGCTCGAAGCCCTCAGCCGCGGCGCCGACCGCTGCCTGTTCATCGAGAAGGATCCGCGCTGCATCGGCACCATCGGCGAGAACATTCGCCGCGCCCGCTGCGCCGAGCGGTGTGAGGTCATCCGGGCCGACGTGTTCCGAACCGCCGACCGGCTCGCCGGGCACGGCCCCTTCGATCTTATCTTCCTCGATCCACCGTACCGCATCATGCGGAGTGAGCGGCACCATTCGCGCGTGATGGATCTGCTCGAGCGGCTGGGCGGGCCGGGGGGCTTGGCAGAGGAAGGAATGGTCATCCTCCGCCTCCCCAGCGACATCACCGTGCCCGGCCAGGTCGGGCCGCTGACCCAGATCGACCGCCGGCGTTACGGCGGCATGAGAATTGCCTTCTGGAAGCGCCAGATACCTTGACCGGCGATCAGGACATCGCGGCGGCCGTTGCCTGCCCCGCACTCGAGCCGATTCGGTCGCCGCGCCGGAGGCCGGCGTTATAAGTGGCAACATGTGAATGGGTTACGGGGCACCCGCGAGTTGGGCTCCGTGACAGGCCGATTTGTTGCACCCTTTTGCCCCGTTTCGCGGACTCCTCATTGGGATAGTCGACTACCCAAGGCGGCGTGTGTGGACCAAGAGACGCTCGATATGCTCGTCAAGGCGCACCAGGCCGAGATCTACAGGTACTTGAAATTCCTCGGCGCGGACCACAGCCTTGCCGAAGACCTCGTGCAGGATACCTTCCTTACCACGTTTCAGACCGCTCCACCGCCATCCCTCAGCCATGTCGGTCGGCGCGGCGCCTGGCTGCGCGGCATCGCCCGACATCTCCTGCTCAGGTACTGGGAACGGCGGGCACGGGATCCCATCAGGCCGGACAGCGCCGCCCTCGAGCTCGCCGAGTCTGTGTGGGCCGACACCTTCCCCGGCGGCGATGACGGCTCCCTGATGCTCGACGCCCTCCGCACCTGCCTCGAACAGACCCCCCCGCGCGGCCGCGAGCTGCTCGACCTCCGCTACGCCCGCAGGCAGTCGCGCCGCCAGATGGCCGACGCCCTCGCACTGACCGAAGACGGCGTCAAGTCCGCCCTCCAGCGACTCCGGGCCCGGCTCTGGGAATGCGTGCAGACACGGCTCAGGCAGGAGGGAGTCTGATGGATCGCCCGCAGTGGACGGATCGCCTGACCGATGCCTTCCTTCTGGAGGCCCTGGCCGACCAGCGCCCGCCCGACCTCACCGCGCAGATCCTGGTCCGGGCTGCGGCGCAGCAGCGGCGCCGGCGCCGCTGGGTTCCGCTGGCGGCCGCCGCCGCACTGGTGCTGGCGGCCGCACTGTGGATGGCGTGGCCCGCCGGCCGCTCCCCGGTCCCGCCGCCCGCTTACCCATCGCCCGTCGCCGCCGGCGACTACCTGCTGGAGGGCAGCGGCCCCATCCGGCGTGGCTCGACCGTTCACACCGACCGGGGTGAGGCGGAGCTGTTGCTCGGCGGGTACGCCCGCGTCGCCTTGCAGCCCGGCAGTTCGGTCGTCATCGGCGGCCGCCCGAACGCCGAGGGGCTGGTGCTCGCTCGCGGCGAAGTCGAATGTGATGTGCAGGCCGGAAAGGCCCGCTTGTTCACGGTTCAGACCGAGTGGGGGACGGTCTCGGTCGTCGGCACACGGTTCACCGTCCAACTGAACGAAGAGGAGAATGACGAGATGAACGCAAGGAGTATGACGGTTAAGGTCATCGTGGGCACGGTAATGGTCACCAGCCTGGGCGCCGCCCCGTCGGTCCTTCATGCCGGTGAGCGCGGCAACTGGGGCCGGCGGCCGACCCGCGCCGGCGCCGGGCGCTCCGCGGTCCGCGAGGCAAAGACCCCGCTGGAAAAAGCTCGCGCCGCCTGCCTGCTGCAGGAGCAGGCGCTCAGGAAACAGCGCCAGCAGATCGAGGACCAGGTCCTGCAACTGCCCGCCGTCGCCGCCGCCCTGACGGCCGCGCACACCGCGGCCCGAGCCTATCACAAGCAGCTCAACGACCACCCCGAGTATGCCGACCTGAAGCGCGACCGAGCGACCGTGGCCACCGAGTTTCGCACGCTGATGGGCACGTTGCGGCGCGGCCGGCGGGAAGACTGGCAGAAGCACCGGGACCAGTTCACCAAGCTCCGCACACGCTCGGCCGAGCTGCGTGGCAAGATGCTCAAGCTGGGCGACAGCGTGCCGGAACTCGCCGCACTCAAAAAGAAGAAAATGGACGCGCTCGTCGCTTTCCTCACCCTTTACCAGGAGAGCTTGAAGGCCGACAAGGCCTACGCCGAGTCGGCTACGCTGCTCGCGGAAATCACCGAGTGGACACGAGAGGTCGAGGACCAGATGGCCGAAGAGCGGAGCAAAGCGCGCGCGGCCAGGCAGAAGTAACGGAGCAGGATCGCAGGTCGGCCCGGGCTGTGTGAGTCCCGGCCGCAGGGAACGTGTGTGCGTGAATGCCGCAGGGCGAGTAGGAGGATGAATGATGTCCAGAAGTTCACGGGTGTTGCTTGTGTTGACCGCGCTGCTGGCCAGCGTCGTGTTGTTCGGCCGGCCCGCCCCGGCCGCTGACGCGCCGGACGGCGACAAAGACCCCGCCGTCAAAGAGCGGCGTGACCGAAACGGCCGCGATGACCGCCGGAACCGGTTCGCCACCATGATGCGCGCCTTTCGCAAGCAGCGCGCCGGCGAAAAACTGACCGAAGAGGAACAAGCCGCCTTGGACCGGGTCCGCCGCCGCAGAGAAGACGGGAACCGCGACCGCGACCGCGACCGCGACCGCGACCGTGAGCGCGGCAACGCAGGCGACCGCAACCCGTTCGCAGAGCACGCGGCGCCCGGCCAGGCCAAGCCGACCATCGAAGCCCTGAAACGGTTGAAGCACGATGACCGGCTGAACGTGATTGACCGTGCCCACTACCAGATCGCAGAAATCCACATCAGCCAGAAAGAATACGACAAGGCCGTCGAGGCGCTCCAGCGTCTCGTCAAAAAATCGCCCGACAAGCTGGCCATCTCGCTGACCCACCTGAACCTCGCCGAGGTCTACCGCAAGGAGCTGAGCGACAAGGACCAGGCCGTCGCCCAATACAAGAGGGTCACCGGTGAATACGCGCTCGAAGCTCAGAAGCGGCTGGCCAGCCTGTTCGAAGAACTCGACCAGGTCGACCAGGCCGTCGCCACGTTCGAAGGCATCATCAAGGTCACCCCCGACAAAGTGCAGAAAGTGCTCGCCCTTCGAGAACTGGCCGAGCTGCTTTTCAGAAATAACCGAGCCGAAGAGGCCGTCGTCGCGCTGCAACAGCTCACCTCCGCGGTTACCTACGTCGAGGCCCAGCGGATCACCAAGGAACTCTCCGAGGCACAGGCCAATCGCCTGAAGGCCGAACAGCAGGAGCGTGAACGGACGCGCACCAACTGGATGCGCAACATGCGCGACCGTTTCCGCGGGCGAGCACGCCAGCGCGACGCCGGGCGCAGGGTGGGCGGCGACCGGCCCCAGCCACAGCGTCCGCAGAACAACAAAGACGCTCAACCGGGTGAACGGCCCATCAGGCCCGACGCCGACAGGCTCTAGATCTTTCGGTGGCCCCCGGGGTATTGCGGGCAATCATCGAGGCGGTCGAACGAGCCGCCGCCTGGGCTCCGGCAGGCCATCGGTTAGGGAGGAAGAACACGATGACCGCTAGCGCCGAACGTGTGGAGCCGGCGGCCTGGCGAGCAGCAGACGTTGCGAAGTGCGCCGTGGCCGGGCTGGCGGGCACCGCGGGCCTCTTGCTTCTCTTTCCAGGCGGGTCACTCTCCCGGATTACCCACCGGGCGCTGCACCTGCCCGGGCCGGGGAGCGGAGTGTGCGCGTTCTACGGCCCGCTGGTCATTCTCTGCGCCCTGCTGGCCGGGCGCTGGGTGCGAAAACCGGGCGCCGCACTGTGCAGCGCCGCGGCGCTCGGACTGCTGCACAGCGTATTCACCCCCATCCTCTTCCCTGGTGCGAAGACGGTAGGCACGGTCGGGCCGCTGCCGTTGCGTGTGCTGGGCGTCCTGGTGCTCGGTGCGGTGCTCGAATACGGCTGTCGTGTGCTGAACGGACGCACGGCGTGGCTGCGCAACCTGTCGTCGGCCGCGGCTGCGAACCTGGCCCTGCTGCTCTTCTACTGGTCAGCCGTCTATCCCCTGGTAAGCAAGCGCCCGGTCCGCCCCGCCAGCGCCGCGATCCTGATCCTCATCGCCGTCCTGTCGGGCGCACTGCTCGGCGGGTGCCTGCCGGCGTTGCTGGCCGACAAACGGCCGCGCCGGGGGTTGACTTAGCGGATCGTTCCCGCTATGCTTTCGCTCGACAACTGGAATCGCCGCCGCGTGACTGGCGAGGAACGTGGATCGAACCACGGGGAAGCGCGGCGCGAGGTCGAAGCCGTTCGCCTGGGCTGCCCGAGCTGCGTGGCCCGGGCGTTTTCTTTTTGGCGCCGAGATCGCAGAGGAGAGACCGATGGAACTCAAGTACGGGTGCAATCCGCACCAGAAGCCGGCGACGCTCGAAGTGCCCGATGACGCGTTCAGGTTCCTGAACGGCATGCCCGGCTACATCAACATGCTGGACGCACTGGGCTCGTGGCAGTTGGTCCAGGCCCTGAAACAGGCGACCGGCCTGCCCGGCGCCGCCTCGTTCAAGCACGTCAGCCCCGCAGGCGCAGCCATCGCCCGCCCGCTGACCGACGCACTCCGCGCCTCGCAGATGTTGGGCGACGAGGACTATTCGCCGGTGGCCACCGCCTACATCCGCGCCCGGGCCGGGGACCGAATGAGCTCGTTCGGCGATGTCGCCGCGGTCAGCGACACCGTCGACGTCTCCCTGGCAAAGCTCCTCAACATGGAGGTCTCAGACCTGATCGTGGCGCCCGCCTTCGAACCCGAGGCGCTCGACATCCTCCAGCAAAAGAAGGGCGGCAAATTCCTCATCATCCAGGCCGACCCGGATTACACCCCGCCCGAGGTCGAGACCCGCGAGGTCTTCGGCTTCACACTCCGGCAGCGACACGACGACTCCGTCATCACCAAGGAGCTGTTCGCCAGGTCGGTGGCCGGCGAAGACATCCCGGAGGACATCCAGGAAACGCTGGTGGTCGCCACCGTCGCACTGAAGTACACCCAGTCCAACTCCGTCTGCCTCGCCTACGACGGGCAGGTGATCGGGATGGGTGCCGGCCAGCAGTCGCGCGTCCACTGCACGCGCCTGGCCTGCGGCAAGGCTGAGAAGTGGCTGCTCCAGCAGCATCCCAAGACGCTCGGGCTCAAGTACAAGGACGGCCTGATGCGCGCCGAGAAGACCAACGTGGTGGACCAATACCTGCTGTGGGACGAACTGTCGGCACCGGAGATGGACGCCATGCTGGCCGGCCTGGCCGAAACGCCCGAACCCATCACCCGCGACGAGCGGATGGAATGGGTCAAGCAGCAGGCCGGCATCTGCCTGTCGTCCGATGCGTTCATCCCGTTCCGCGACAACATCGACCGCGCCGGCCGCACCAACGTGCAGTACGTGGCGCAGCCGGGCGGCTCGGCCCGCGACGAGAGCGTGACCGAGGCCGCGGCCGGCTACGACATGAAGATGATCCACACCGGCATCCGATGCTTCCTGCACTGAGACGCGGCCCCACCCGGCGGGCGGGCCGGGCAGGTATGCAACCCGGCCGTCAAAGCGGCGGCCTCGTCGAGGTGGTCCGCCGCTCACAACGGAGCGCCCGGTGCGATACGACGCCGTGATCTTCGACCTCTTCGGTACGCTCGTCCCCAGCATGGAAGGCGATGCGTACGAGGATTCCATCCACCGCACCGGTCTGGCCGCCGGCGCGGAACCGGGGCCGTTCCTCCGCGAATGGCTCGACAAGGAACTCATCCACAAGCGGATGACGGGCGGCTTCACCACCCAGCACGACTGCATCCGCGAGGTCTGCCGTCGCCTCGGCGTCCAGCGGAAAGAGGCGGCCGTACAACAGGCGGCCGTGGTCCGCGCAGACTTCCTGCGCGGGTTCCTCGTGCCACGCACCGACACGCTCGACGTCCTGAGCCGAATCAAAGAGGCCGGGCTTCGGCTCGGCCTGATGAGCGCCTGCTCGCCGGACACCCCCCCGCTCTGGGCCGAGACGCCGATGGCCCCGTTCTTCGATGTGGCTCTGCTCTCCTGCTCGGTGGGCCTCAACAAGCCGGACCCGCGGTTTTACGCGCTGGCCTGCGAGCGGCTTGGCGTGCCGCCTTGTCGCTGCCTGTACGTCGGCGACGGGGCCGGGCGCGAACTGCAAGGCGCCCGCCGCGCCGGTATGCAGCCCGTGCTCATCTGCCCGCCTGACGAGGAGCGGTTCATTCTGACCCGCGAGGACGTGCGCGACTGGACAGGAACGCGGGTCAAATCGCTTACCGACGTGCTCCCCCTGCTGGGCATCGAGCCGCGTACGGTGTGATCACGACTGGCGGAGCCGGCGTCCGGCTGCTAGAATGCCGGCGGCGGACCTGTCATTAGGTGGAGGACGAGCATGACCCGGCTCAGCGTGAATGTGAACAAGATCGCCCTGCTCCGAAACGCGCGGGACATCGGCATCCCCAGCGTCACGGGCGCGGCGCAGACTATCGTGGACGCCGGCGCACACGGTGTCACCGTCCACCCGCGCCCCGACCAGCGCCACATTCGTCCCGACGACTGCTTTCACCTGGCCGAGATGCTCGAGGTCGAGTTCAACATCGAGGGCAACCCCTTCGCTCCGGAAGGCCCCGGGTACCCCGGTTTCATGAACATCCTCCGCAGCATTCGGCCGGACCAGGCGACGCTCGTGCCCGACAGCCCCGACCAGACCACCTCGGATCACGGCTGGGACCTCGCGAAGGACGGTGACCGGCTGCGGCCGCTGATCGCCGAGCTGAGAGAGCTCGGCTGTCGGGTCAGCCTGTTCATGGACGCAGAGCCGGACCGCGCGGGTGGAGCCGCAGAGGTCGGCGCGGACCGTATCGAACTCTACACCGAACCCTACGCCCGCGCCTTCGAGCGCGGCGAGACCGACGTCGTCCTGCCGCAATTCGTCGAGTCGGCCCGGGCGGCGCAGGCACTGGGCCTGGGCATCAACGCCGGGCATGACCTGAACCTCGACAACCTGGCGGCGTTCCTGGCGGCCGTGCCCGACGTGCTCGAGGTGTCGATCGGCCACGCGCTGATCGCCGAGGCGCTCAGGTTCGGACTGGGTGAGACCGTCGGCAAGTATTTGGGGCGGTTGAGCCCGTAGTCGAACACAGGCGCGGGCCGGCCTCGCCGCCCCCCCGATTTTCTGCTCCAAAATCCTGAGAAAACGTCGTACGGCGATGGACCGCGGGGCCATCATGTCGATACATAAGTGGCCGACGTCATTACCCGCCGTCCGAGTGATTCGACCGGTCGAAGCATCGCTGCTGTTGCCAGATGCCTTTCACGGCCGCCCGCGCCGCGGGCGCCATCGTCGTGGTGTTCGAAGGTCCGATCCGTTCGCCGCCGCTTGTCGCACAGTCAACAGGAGTCCCACCGATGCCCGCTCTGATCTTCGACCTCGACGAGACGCTGATCCTGGAGCATGACGCGGTGAAGGCGGCCTTTGAAGAGACCTGCCTGGCTGCCGCGCTGAAACACAAGCTCGACGTCCTTCACCTGGCGGCAACAGTACGGCACCGCGGCCGCGAGCTATGGCACCGCTCGCCAGCCTACGCCTGGTGCCTGGCCATCGGCATCAGCTCGTGGGAAGGACTGTCGGGCGACCTGGGCGGCGCGAGCCCGGAACTCGCCGCCCTGCGCGATTGGGCCGAGCAGTCCCGATTCAGGGCGACGGCCTGGACCCAGGCGCTGGCCGAGTTTGGCGTGGACGATGTCGGGCTCGCCGCAGAGCTGGCCGCACGCCTGGTACAGGTGCGGCGTCGCTATCACATCCCCTACCCAGAGACCGAAACGGTGCTGACCGCGCTGCGCGGCGGGTACCGCCTCGCCCTGCTGACCAACGGAGCCCCGCGGCTCCAGCGCGAAAAAATCACCGCCCTCGGCCTCGCGAAATACTTCGATGCGATCGTTATCTCCGGCGAGGTCGGACTGGGCAAGCCGGACCCGCGAGTCTTCGAACTGGTTCTGGATCAGCTCGGCGCCGCCGCCGAGGAGTCGGCGATGGTCGGCGACAGCCTGCAGCACGATATCGCCGGAGCAAACGCTACCGGGCTGCGAAGCATCTGGCTGAACCGGACCGGCCGTCAGCCGCGGTCGGACGTCCGGCCCGATATGACCGTCACCGCGCTGGATGAGCTGCTCGAACGTCCTGTGCTGCCGGGCGAGCGGGCGCACACTTGAACCCGGCGGGCGACCCGGGCATCATAGGGGCGGGGAGGGCGGCTGGGAGAACGCCGATGAAGGGCCCGCGTGTGTCCGTCAAGGCGGTCGTCGTTCAGGACGGTCGCCTGCTCGTGATCCGGAAGGACCGGGGGGGCGGCCCGTTCTACGTCCTGCCCGGCGGCGGCCAACACCGCGGCGAACCGCTCGACCGGGCGCTGGTCCGCGAGGCGGAGGAAGAGACCGGGCTCGAGCTGCGGCTCGGCAAACTGCTGTTCGTCCGTGACTACATCGCCGCCCACCACGAGTTCGCCGACGATACCCCGAACCTGCACGCCGTGCAACTGATGTTCGAATGCCAGGTGGTCGGCGGCACCGAGGGCACGGGCCGGCGGCCCGACACCGCCCAGGTCGGCGTGACCTGGCTCGACCTCGCCGGCCTCGAAGATCAGCCACTCTATCCCGCCGCACTCCGCCGCCTCATCACCCCCGCCGGCCCGCTGTCCCCGCCCGTCTATCTGGGCGACATCAACTGAGCTCGCCGCGCGGCACCGTGGCGCTTGCCTCCGCTCCGCCGGGTCGCTAAGCTATCGCCGGCCGCATGGCAGGCGCGGCGAACCACCCGACTCGGAGCCGGGCGATGACTTGCAGGGGCGTTTTCTTCGATCTCTACGGCACGCTGCTTGTCTACGGCGACATGACCGCCGCCTGGGCTGACTGGCTCACCGCCCTGCACGACAAACTGGCGCCCCTCGGCCTGGGCATCGACCGCGCCGGGCTGGCCGAGCGGTGCCGGGGTCTGTTCAGCCTGCCCGAGCCGCCCGACCAGGGCGACGGCCTCACCGTCTACGAACGCCGCCTGCGGGCGCTGTGCGGAGAGCTGGGCCTGGACGTGCCGCGGGCTGCGCTCAGTGACGCGGCCGACGACTCGGCGCGGGCCTGGCAGCGGTACGTGCCGGCCGACACCGACGCACAGCCCGTCCTCCGCGCCTTGGGAGTCGGTCGCAAGCTGGCGCTGGTGTCGAACTACGATCATCCGCGGGTCGCCCGACAGTACCTCGCCGAATCCGACTTGATGCCCCTGCTCGATTGCATCGTCATCTCCGGCGAGGTCGGAGTCAAAAAGCCCGACCCCGCAATCATCCGCCTCGCACTCGCCGCGACCGGGCTGGATGCAGGCGACGTGGTCTTCGTCGGCGACGCACCCGAGGACGTGGCCGCCGCACGCGCCGCCGGCTGCCAACCGGTGCGCATCCGGCGGCAGGCCGCCGACCCATTCGCCGAGGCATCTGACTTCGACGCCGACCGGTCCGCTGCCGCCGCGTCGTGGGCCGACGGCGTGACCACCGTCCGCTCGCTCGCCGACCTCATCCCCCTCGTCGAGGGCTCCGCGTGAGGGCATACTGGGCCGTCTTCAGCGCTCGGTTCCGCATGCTCCTCCAGTACCGCTCCGCCGCCCTCGCAGGCGTCATCACCCAGGTCTTCTGGGGCTTCATCCGGATGATGATCTTCTACGCCTTCTACCAGTCCACCACCGCCCGGCAGCCGATGACCTACCCCGACGTCGTCACCTACGTCTGGCTCGGCCAGGCCACCATCCTGCTCACGTTCTTCCGCACCGCGCCCGACGTCGACCAGATGATGCGGACCGGCACCGTCGCCTACGAACTGGTCCTGCC
>Ga0272441_10004456_pt1 | contig 25325 bp, 24 predicted proteins | sample SSMProp6N_FD_193582 | JGI IMG/M metagenome (GOLD analysis project Ga0272441, IMG submission 193582) | Marine sediment archaeal communities from Little Sippewissett salt marsh, Falmouth, MA, United States - SSM-Prop-6N | ecosystem: Environmental > Aquatic > Marine > Wetlands > Sediment ...
GACGGGTGAGCGCGGTGGGTACGGAAACCCACCGCGCCTTTTCTCGTACCGGCCCATTGTGCCGCAAGCGACGGGGCGTTTCAAGACTTCGCTGCGCTGAGACACGGGCAGAGGGCAAGCCCGGGCACGGCGCCGGGCACGGCGCCCCAAGGCCGCCCGAGAGGCACACGAGCCCTAGCAAGGTGGCGGCAAGTCGATGGCGCACGGAACGGCCCCCTGGCAGTTTCCCGACCGTTTTGGCTGCCCGGATGGTACAGGCGCCGGGGAGGTCTCGCACGTTGCCATCGAGGCCCTGTCGCCGGTGCGTTTCGGCGCCGGGTTGCAAAGGACGTGGCAGGGAGTAAAATACCGCCAGCCGCGCAGTCGTGCGACGGCGCTCCGAGGTTGACGATGCCCGCAAACCTGACACCCATGTACTTGAAGGCCGAGAAGGCCTTCCGTGCCGCCAAGACACCGGCCGAGAAGATTGCCGCCCTCGAAGAGATGTACGCCACCATCCCCAAGCACAAGGGGACCGAGAAGATGCGGGCGGATATCCGGCGCCGCCTCTCGAAGTTCCGTCACGCGGCCCAGCAGGTCAAGGGCAAGGGTGGGGTGGACCCGTTTCACGTGGACCGGCACGGGGCCGGCCAGTTCGCCCTTGTCGGCATGCCCAACGCGGGCAAGAGCGCCTTGGTGCAGGCGGTCTCGGGGGCCCACGTCAACGTGGCACCGTACCCGTTTTCGACGCACGGCCCGGTGCCGGGGATGATGCCGTTCGAGGACATCCAGATTCAGGTGATCGACCTGCCTCCCGTGACCAAGGACGGCATGGTGCCGGGCATGCTGGGCGCGGTGCGGGCGGCGGACGGCCTGCTCGTGTGCGTCGACACCTCGGCCCAGAACCTGCTGGACCAGATCGACACGTGCCTGGCGGTGCTCGAGTCGCGTGGCGTGGTGCCCGTGGGGCAGGAGCCCCCCGAAGGCGGGGCCGCCATGAAGGTGGTCCTGGTGGGCACGAAGGTGGATATCGATCCGGGGGCCGACAACGTCGAAACGCTCCGCGAACTCCGACCGGACGGGCTGCCCATACTGGCCACCAGCGCCGAGACGCGGCAGGGCCTGGACGACCTGGCACGCCGGTGCTTCGAGGTGCTCGACGTGGTCCGCGTGTACAGCAAGGAGCCGGGCAAGCCGGCAGACATGGACCGGCCGTTTGTCCTGTCGCGCGGGAGCACGGTGCTGAACCTGGCGGCCGACGTGCACCGGGACCTGGCCGAGCATCTGAAACTGGCCCGCATCTGGGGCAGCGGCCGGTACGAGGGGCAGCCGGTGCAGCAGGACCACGTGTTGTCGGACAAAGACATCATCGAGTTGCACGACTAAGTGGTGTTGCGGTGGGCGTTTGGCGGGGGCAGGGGCGGGTTGGAGCCGCCAGGGCCCCGAAGGGCGGCCCGACGCCGTAATATAGTGTTGACGGCCCCGGCATAGGGGGCGAGAATGGGGAAGGCCACGGGGCGGATGACCCCGCACTAGGGGCATGGTCGCCGTTTTCGGACCGTCGGCGTTGTGGGAAGGGTGCCTGGGTAGGGTTCCTCCCGGCCGTCGACCGGAAGGCGACCGTCTTGACTGGGTGACATGCCATGCTGAATCCACGAAAACGAATCGGTGAAATCCTCAAGGAATGGGAGAAGGTCACCGACCGCCAGATCCGCGAAAGCCTGGAACGCCAAGCCAAGAGCGGTCGGCGGATAGGCGAAGTGCTCATTGGCATGGGCGCCTGCGAGGAACAGGACGTGGCGAAGGCCCTGGCCTTGCAGTTCGACATGGAGTACGTCGCCCTGGACGTCGGCACCATCAACCCGCAGGTCATGGAGATGGTGCCGGAGTCGATGATGGAAGAGTACGAGATCGTGCCGATCGAGTACGCCGACGGCCGGTTGCGGGTGGCGATTACCGACCCGTTGGACCTGGAATCGGTTGACGCGATCCGGTTCCGCCTGAACATGGAAGTGGACTGCGTGTTGGCGTCTCGGGAGTCGGTGCGGCAGGTCATCTCGGGGTACACCGAACAGGCGGAATCGGAATCGGTGGACTCGATGCTCCAGGAGTTCACGTCGACGGACGTCCAGTTCGAGGACCGGGGCGAGAAGGACGGCGATGCACATGCCGAATCGGCCCCGATCATCCGGCTCGTGCAGTTGATCATTACCGAGGCGGTGCGGATGCGGGCCTCGGACATTCACATCGAGGCCCTCTCGACCCGGCTCCGGGTCCGGTACCGCGTGGACGGCGTGTGCATTGAGCGCGACCCGCCTCCGAAGCGCCTCCAGGGGGCCATTACGACCCGCGTTAAACTCATGTCCGGCATGCAGATTGAGGAAAAGCGACTGCCGCAGGACGGACGAATCCGGATGCGCCTGGACGGGGCCGACCTGGACTTCCGCGTGTCCACGCTCCCGTCGTACCACGGCGAGAGCGTGGTGTTGCGTATTCTGCGGCGGGAATCGATCAAGCTGGGCCTCGAAAAACTCGGCTTTCTGCGAGACGACTACGACCTCTTCGAGAAGCTCATCGCGCGGCCGAATGGCGTTTTCCTGGTGACGGGGCCTACCGGTTCCGGCAAGACCACCACGCTGTACGCGGCGCTGAACGAACTGAACACGCCGGACCGCAAAATCATTACGGCCGAGGACCCGGTCGAGTATCACATCTCGGGCATCAACCAGGTGCAGGTCAACACGCAAATCGATTTGACGTTTGCGCGGATTCTGCGTGCCATGCTTCGGCAGGCGCCCAACATCATTCTGGTCGGCGAGATCCGCGATCTGGAGACGGCAGAGATGGCCATCCAGGCCGCGCTGACCGGACACCTGGTATTCAGTACGCTTCATACCAACGATGCGCCAAGCGCGCTGACACGCCTCATCGACATGGGCGTCAAGCCGTTCCTGGTGGCCAGCAGTGTCCAGGCGGTCATGGCCCAGCGGCTGGTCCGCGTCCTGTGCCCCGAGTGCAAGGAGCCGGACCCGGATATCGACCTCAGTGTGCTGCGGGGCCTGGGCGTGACCGAGGAACAATTGAGCCAAGCCACGTTCTGTCGGCCCGTGGGCTGCGAAAAGTGCCACCTGACGGGGTACCGCGGGCGGCTGGGCATTTTCGAAATCATGCCCCTGAATTCGCAGTTGCGTGAGATGGCGTTCAAGCATCGGCCGCTGGGCGAGATTCGCCAGGGCGCCCGCGACCTGGGCATGCGGGGGCTTCTGGAAGACGGCCTCATCAAGGTGATGCGAGGCCAGACGACGCTGCCCGAGGTGCTGGCCCGTGCCCATCGCGAGACCCCCACCGCGGTCTAAGGCCCTTTGCCGGCCGGCAGGCGGGCCTGAGCGTTCATGTGGGGCAGGCGCCCTTGCCGGCCGCGGTGCCGGGCGATTACAATAAGATGTGACGAGGCAACGATTTAGACGGATGACAGCACCAACGGGGGGCGCACTGTGTGGGTCGGGCCACCGGCCGCCCGCACGGGCACCGCGAGGGTTTTATGATTCAGGTCGACAAACTCTTGCAGTTTGTGGTGTCGAAGAATGCCTCGGACCTCCATCTGCACGTGGGGAGGCCGCCGGTGGTCCGGTTGCACGGGCGGCTCAAGACGCTTCAGACCGAGACGCTGGAGCCGGACGACACGGCTGCCATGATGCGCAGCATCACGCCCGAGCGGTACCAGACGGAACTCGAGGACCTCGGGTCCGCGGACTTCGGTTTCGGTTTTCAGGACAAGGCCCGTTTCCGTGTGGCCATTTTCAAGCAGCGTGGCCACGTGAGCCTGTCGTTGCGGCTGATTCCCACGCGTCTGATGACGCTCGAGGAAATCGGCCTGCCCGCCACCGTCAAGTCGTTGCTGGGCCGCACGCGCGGGCTGTTTCTCGTGACGGGCCCGACCGGGTCGGGCAAGACCACGACGCTGGCGTCGATGATCAACTACATCAACGAGCACTTCGACCGGCACATCATTACCATCGAGGATCCGATCGAGTATTACCACGAGCACAAGAAATCGCTCGTGAACCAGCGCGAGGTGGGGCCGGGGCGCGACGTCGGCACGTTCGACGAGGCGATTCGCCGGGCCCTGCGGGCCGACCCGGACGTCATCCTCGTGGGCGAGATGCGCGACGTCGAGACGATGCAGACGGCCATCCGGGCGGCCGAGACCGGCCACCTCGTCTTCTCCACGCTGCACACCACCGGGGCACCGGGCACCGTCAACCGGATCATCGACGCGTTTCCGGTGGACCAGAAAGACATGGTCCGCGTGCAATTGGCGGGGTCGCTAATGGCGGTGATCAGCCAGACGCTGTGCCCGCGGGTGGACATGCCCGGCCGCATCGCCGCTTACGAGTTCCTGATCACGAATTCGGCCGCCCAGCACATGATCCGCAAGAACGAACCGTTCCGCCTGGAGTCGGTCATCCAGACGGGCGGCCGATGGGGCATGCAGATGCTCGACGACGCGCTCTGGGACCTGTACAGCCGCAACATCATCCCGATCGACGAGATGCTCGAACGGGCCCAGCGGCGCGAGGAGTTGGAGAAGAAACTGATGAATGTTCCCGGCGGCCGGGAGGCCTTGGAACAGGTGGGCGGCCCGATGGCGGCCGGCGACCTGGATTAGCGCACGCCGCCCCGTTGCAGCGGGGCATGAGGAGAAGGGATACCGTTGAGCCGCGCTCCAAGCAGTGACAACCCCTCGTCGGACGTGCCGGCCGACGCCGCCGCCCAAGTGGACGGTTCGGCCGCACCCGCCGCCGCCAAGACGCCCACGGCCTCGCCGATGGACGAGCCCCGCCGCCGCAAGCGGATGACCGTCCCGACGCAGAAACGCATCGGCCAGGTGCTTCTGGAGCTGGGCAAGATCACCGAGGGCCAACTCCAGGAGGCCCTGGACCTCAAGGAAAAGAAGGGCGGGGCTCTCGGCGCCGTCCTCGTGGACCTGGGCCACTGCGAACCGCCCGACATCTCGGCGGCCCTGGCCATTCAGGCCGGCATGCGGAAGGTGGACCTCGACGAAATCGAGATACCGCCCGAGATTACCGAGAAGATGGACGCCCTGACCGCCCGCAGTTACAGCGTGGTGCCCATCGAGTTTGAGGCCGGCATCCTGACGGTGGCCATGGCCGATGCCACCAACTTCCGGGCGCTCGACGAACTCCACATGCTGCTCGACTACGAGATTCGGGCGGCCGTCGCCGACCCGAATGCCGTCGTCCGGTCCCTGGACAAGTACTACGAGCAGGCCGAGTCCGTCGAGTCGGTCATCGACGAACTCGACGGCACGGCCGAGTGGATCGGCGAGGACGAGGAGTCGATCGACCTCGAAGACATCCGGGCCATGAGCGAGAGCCAGCCCGTCAAGAAACTCTTGAACCTCGTTCTGCTGCAGGCCATCCGCGACCAGGCCTCCGACATCCACTTCGAGCCGTTCGAGGACGAGTTCAAGATGCGGTACCGCATCGACGGCGTGCTGTACGAGATGGTGCCGCCCCCGCGCCATATTGCCTTGGCGGTGGCCAGCCGCATCAAGGTCATGGCCAACCTCGACATTGCCGAACGCCGCGTGCCCCAGGACGGCCGCATCGAACTCACCGTGGGCGGCAAGCCCGTTGACCTGCGTGTCTCGGTGCTGCCTACCATGTTCGGCGAAAGCGTCGTCATGCGAGTCCTGGACCGCAGCCAGGTGGAACTCGACCTGACGAAAATCGGCCTGCGCGCCGACGAACAGGCCATCGTCGACGAACTCATCCGCATGCCGAATGGCATCGTGATCAACACGGGCCCAACGGGTTGCGGCAAGACGACGACGCTGTACTCGGCGTTGGCGGCCGTCAACACCGTCGATACCAAGATCATCACGGCCGAGGACCCCGTCGAGTACGATATCGAGGGCCTCGTCCAGTGCCAGATTAACTCCGAAATCGGTCTGACGTTCGCGCGGGTGCTGCGGCACGTGCTGAGGCAGGATCCGGACGTAATCCTCGTGGGCGAGATCCGCGACCTCGAGACCGCCCAGATTGCCATTCACGCATCGCTCACCGGCCACCTCGTGTTCTCCACGCTGCACACCAACGATGCGCCGACCGCCATCACCCGCCTCCTGGACCTCGGACTCGAGGCGTACATGGTAACGGCCACGCTCGAGGCCGTTGTGGCTCAGCGACTCGTCCGGCGCATCTGCACCAAGTGCCGGGGCGAGTTCGAGCCCACCGAGGAAATGCTCTGGGAACTCGACCTTACGCCCGAAGAGGTCCGCGGACGCACCTTCTACTATGGCAAGGGGTGCGAGGCCTGCAACAACACCGGCTACAAGGGCCGGACGGGTATCTTCGAGATCATGCGCCTCGACGACCGCCTGCGCGACCTCATCATCGAAGGAGCCTCCACGAATCTCATCGGCGAAGAGGCCAAGAAACGCGGCATGCGGACGCTTCGCGATAGCGGCCTGATGGCCATCTACGATGGCATCACCACCATCGAAGAGGTCGTTGCCGCTACCGTCATGGAAAGCTGAACCTGTCGCAGAAAGGAGACGCACCGATGCCGGTCTTTCAGTACGAGGCCATGGACGCCAAGGGCCAGGAAGTGCGGTCCGAGGTCGAAGCCACCAGCCAGGAAGAGGCCGTCGGCAAGATCCGCGCCCTGGGGCATTTCCCCACCCAGTTGCGTCTGAAGGGGAAGCGCGGCAAAGGCGTCGCCGCACGCGCCGTCAAGAAGAAGGGCAAATCCTTCGCCATCACCCGCGTCAGCAGCAAGCAACTGACGCAGTTCACGCGGCAGATGTCCACGCTCCAGGACGCCGGGCTCCCCATTCTGCGGAGCCTGCGCATCCTGGAGGGCCAGACCAAGCCGGGGGCGCTCAAGAACGCCCTCACGGACATCATCGAGGACGTCGAGGCCGGCTCTACTCTTTCGGAGGCCATGGAAAAACACCCCAAGGCCTTCGACCGCCTTTACGTGTCAACCGTCCGTGCCGGCGAGGCGGGCGGCGTGCTCGACCAGATTCTCCAGAAACTGGCCGAGATGATGGAGAAGAGCATGGCCCTCCGGCGCCGCGTCGTCGGCGCCATGGTCTATCCGGCTCTCGTTATCGGCATCACGGTCATCATCCTGATCGGTATCATGTGGGGCATCGTCCCGAAGTTTGAGGAAATCTTCGTGAAGTTCGACATCCCCGGCGGCCTGCCGCCATTGACGCAGACCCTGATTGACACGTCGCGCGCCATCAAGACCTACTGGTACCTTGTGCCGCTCGTGCCCATAGGGCTGTATGCCATTATCTGGGGCATTCGGCGGTCGCGGATCGGCCGCAGCACCCTCGACTGGGTCAAGATGAAGATGCCGATTGTCGGCAGCATCGTCAACCGCCAGGCCATTGGCCGGCTCACGCGGACGCTCGGCACGCTGATTGCGGCCGGCGTGCCGATTCTCGAAGCCCTCAACATTACCCGCGAGACGGTCGGCAACGAGGTCATCGCCAAGGCCCTGGCGGACGTGCACGACTCCATCCGCGAGGGCGAGAGCATCGCGGGGCCACTGCGCGAGAGCGGCGTCGTGGACCCCATCGTCGTCAACATGGTGGACGTCGGCGAGGAAACCGGCGAACTCGACCAGATGCTCGTCAAGGTGGCCGACACCTACGACGAGGAGGTCGACCACCTCGTCGGCAGCCTCACCAGCGCCCTGGAACCCATCATGATCGTCTTCCTGGGCGGTACCATCGGCACCATCGTCATCGCCCTGTTCATGCCGCTCGTGAAACTCATTCAGTCCGTCGGGCAGCAAGGGTGACACCGGCCTGCCCGGCCCCCCGGGCGGCCGGAAGGAGCCAGAACACATGCGACCGTCGAACCAATCGCGCCGCGGGTTTACGCTCGTGGAACTCCTGATCGTCATGCTCATCATCGGCGTGCTGATGGGCATCCTGGTGCCCACCCTCGCCCGGGCCGTCCGGACCGTGCGTTCCTCGATGACGCGAGGCGTTATCCGGGACCTCGAATTCGGCCTGGAGGCGTACAAGAAGGACTTCGGCGATTACCCGCCCAGCGAACGCGACGCCAGCACCTACCCGCGCAGCGGCCAGGAAAAACTCGTGTTTTACATGCGCGGGCCCCGAGGAACCGGGTGGGGCGCCGGCGCCGCCGGGTCGTTGCCCGAGGGCGTGTCGGCCCGGCGCACCCGCACCTACGGACCCTACTACGAGGCCGGCACCGACCGGATGCGCTACGCCACCGTCGGCGGCGAGAGCCGGCCCGTGGCCTTCCTGGATTACTTCGAACCCGCCGGAGGCGTTCTGTACTTCAGGTCTCAGACGAGCAGCACAGGCCAGATCACCTTCAACTGGAACGACAACAACCTGAGCGGTTCCGACAGCGAAGCCAAGACCAACTACTCCAGCCACGCCTACTTCGAGGATTGCGTCGTCGTTTCCACCGGATCGGCAACCAGCACCCAAAAACGCTACTACAGCGACAAGTACCTGCTGATCTCGCCCGGATTGGACGGGCGGTTCGGCGCCATCGAGCGGACCGAGAGTGGGGACGTTATTCCCACCATGCGAGAAGAGGGCAGTTACGATGATATTACGAACTGGAACTGATGAGGCGCGACGGCGGCGACCCCACGCCTTTACGCTCGTCGAACTGCTTGTCGTCATGGGGATCATCGGCGTGCTGGTGGCCTTGCTTCTGCCTGCGGTGAATCGGGCGGTCATCGCCGTCCGCCGGGCCAATTGCGCCGCCCGCATCTCGGCCATCCAGACCGGCCTCGACGCCTTCAAGGGCGACTGGGGCATTTATCCCCCCAGCGATGCCAACGACAGCGGACTGACGTTTTCCTCGTCATGGGTCGATGATGGGTACGAGGTGCTGGCCCTGTGCCTGATGGGTCCCGAAGGCCGCGGATGGGGCCGTGTCCTCGGCAGCGAACAGGAGTACATGACCCCCTTCGGCGCCAAGAGCGAGTCCAAGACCTACGGGCCGTACTTCCAGATGGAACTCATGTCGCCCTCCAGCGGCATCCCGGACGCCTTTCCCTCGCCGCGCCGGCCCGTCCTGTACTTCGTCTTCGACCTGGCCGAGATGAAGTACCATTACGATCACAATCCCACCGGCGATATCGAGGAAGGCTTTTACAACGAGAATCACTTCGAACTCAGCGCCCAGTTCAAGGCGCCCGACGGACAGGACCGCTGGCACCGCAAGGATTACCTGCTCGTTAGCGCCGGCGCCGACCGGCTGTACGGATACGTTCGCGATGAGGATCCGCCCACCTACGCAAGCAGCACGTCCCAGATCCAAAGCGGCGACGCCATCTGCGACGATATCACGAACTTCAAGTAGGCCGCGCCCGGCGCGCGGATAGGAGGGTTGGCCCATGAGTTGCCGTCCGGACCATTGCCTGGCCCGGGGGTTCACGCTGGTCGAACTCCTGACGGTCATCGGCATCCTGGCCATCCTGGCCGCACTCGTCGTGGGCGCCGCCCACGGGGTCCGCGAGCACGCGGCCAACGAGGAAACCCTCCAGACGCTCAAGGGCATCGAGGCCGGCCTCTCGAAGTACTTCGACGACTGGAACAAGTTCCCGTGGTGGAAGAACACCACCCACCCACTCATGGGCAAGGTATACGAGAGCTCGGGACGCGACCCGCGCAACTACGTACCCGTCTCCAGCCGCGATGACGACAAGGCCGACGCTGCCTCCGCCTGCCTCTACGCCGCCCTCACGATGGGCGAACTCAACGGGCCGTATTACCCCGGTTCCGGCGGAAACGTTCGGACCCTGGCCGTCGAGGACCGGAGCGACTACAAGGTGTTCGTCGACGGCTGGGGCCGGCCCATCCACTACTTCGAGCCGGACGACAAAGAGGGCGGTGACGAGGCCAAGTTCCCCCTTCTGATGTCCGAGGGGCCCGAAAAGGATATGCCCAGCGACAACGAGACCCGCGAGGATAACATCTACAACTATTTGCCACAGAGCACGCCCGGCAGCGGCGATTACTTCCACTAGGCCGCGCCGGAAAGGAATTCGAGGCCGGACCCATGCATCGCTATCGCGCCTTTACGCTGGTCGAAATGTTGGCCGTCGTCAGCATCATGCTCATCCTGCTCGGGGTGACGTACGGCATCTTCACGACGTTGGCTCAGCAGACGGGGCCCGACGCCGTCCTCGTGACGCTCCAGGCCGCCGTCCACAACGCCCGCGACTACGCCGCCAGCGCGGGCGTACCCACGCGGCTCGTGTTCCGGTGCACCCCCGAGGGCAGCAGTTCGACCCAACTGGAGAGTTCCTACATGCTGCTCCAGTACATTCCGAAGGGCGAGGCCCTGTCGGCCCAGAGTTTCGAGGACGTGCCCGGCTGGCAGCCGGCCGCCTTGCCTCGCGGGTTGTTCGTGTGCAAGGGGTATCCGACGAATCTGCCCACGCCGCCCTCCAGCGTCGCCTCCGGCGACGTCACCGAGGCCCAGATCGAGCAGTACCAGAAGTACGAGCAGCAGGTTCTGGACCGCCTCGCCTCCTTTGCACTGACCACCCGTAAACTCAAGAGCGAGCACGACGGGTTCTGCGTCGAGTTCGGGGCCGCCGGGTATCCCCCCGCGGTGCCGATTACGCCCCCCAACGACGTTGCGGACGAGGGCGGCCTGACCGTCGTCCGCGTGACCGGCGAACGCGTGCTCGGCTACGCCTTCTTCCCGTTCAACACGAACGCCGGCACGCGGCTCATCTTCAGTTTCGACGAGTAAGCGGGCCCGGGACGCCCCCGGCCGGTTGCGGCGCCGCGGCTTCTTGGTTCCACCGCGACGAGTGGCTGCGGACGCCGGCGGTGCGGCAGGCCTCACCGCGAAGGCGGTCGCGAAAAACGGGCCGCACGATCATTACGCACGATCCGGGAGCCGGGGTTGCCCCTGGCTCCCGTGTTGCCTCAGGGGACGCCCACGTGCACGAAGTCAGTCTGGCCCAGGCGGTGTGGCGGCAGGTGAAGGCCGAACTGGCCGGTCGGCCCGGCTACCGCCTGCGCGCCATCGACCTGGTCGTGGGCGCCTTCAGCGGCGTGGACCCGGAGTCGCTCGAGTTTGCCATGGGGCTGCTCGTGGGCGAGTCCGACTGGCCGGACGCCGCCGTGCGCCTCCGCCCCGAGCCGCTCGCCTTGGTCTGTAACGACTGCGGGCAGGAGTTTACCACGGAAACCCTCGACCTGACGTGCCCCACCTGCGGGTCCACCGACGCCGACCCGGTGCGCGGCACGGACCTCAGGCTGGAGAGCCTGGAATTGGAGACCGACGATGCCGAAACGCATCCGGCTTGACAAGGCGATCGTGACCGCCAACGACCGGCTGGCGGCCGAACTTGCCGACACCTACGACCAGGCGGGCGTCCTGGTCGTGAACCTCATGAGCAGCCCGGGCGCCGGCAAAACGAGTCTCCTGGAGGCCACCGCCCGCGGACTGGCGGACCGATTCCGCATGGCCTGCATCGACGGCGACCTGGCCACCGACCGCGACGCCCAGCGCATCCAGCGGGCCGGCATGCCCTGCACCCAGATTAACACGGGGGGCGGGTGCCACTTGAACGGCAAGCAGGTACGCGACGCCCTGGACGCCCATCGCCTCGACCGCCTCGATATCCTGTTCATCGAGAACGTCGGGAACCTCGTGTGCCCGGCCGTCTTCGACCTTGGCGAGCATCGCCGCGTCGTCGTCTCCAGCACCCCCGAGGGCGACGACAAGCCCATCAAGTATCCCGTGGCGTTCCGCATGGCCGACGGGGTGGTCCTGAACAAGATGGATATGGTCGACGCCACCGACTTCTCGGTCGAGGCGTTCCGCGGCTACGTGGCCGACATCAAGCCAAGCCTTTCGATTATCGAAGTTTCCTGCAAGACCGGCGACGGTCTGGTGGGTTGGTTTCAGTGGGTGGCTGAGGCCCGCGACGCCCTCAGCCGAAAGGCGGCGCCCGGGGCCGAATGATTTCCTTGGAAGCCGTCCGCCCTGTGGTATAATGGGTATGTTATCAGTCAGGAGACCAGCCGTGGAAACACTCGCGTTTTGGATGCCGGGCCCCTGGGAACTGGCCATCATTGCCATCATCGCCCTCATCCTGTTCGGCCGCAGACTTCCTGAAGTGGGCAAGAGCCTTGGCAAGGGCATCGTGGAGTTCAAGAAGGGCCTCAAAGAGGTGCAGGACGAGGTCCACAAAACCAGCGACGAGATCGAACGCGCCGCTGAACACGACGATACCACCAGTAGCCAAGGCTGACCCGGCGGCCTCGCCGGCCGCACACCGTTCTCGAGGGGCCGCTTCACCGACCGAAGCGGCCCGCTGCATGCGCCGGGCGGCGGACGAAGCCCGCCGCCCGAGCCGGCTGCGGAAGCGGCCGGTCAGTGTCTGAGGGGCACGGCATAGGCCGCGGCGGGAGCACGTGACCCGACGCTCCCGCGTCGGGCTCGAAAGACCCCGCCGCAACGAAAGGGAGAACGCGTATGACCATGCTTGCCTTCTGGATGCCCGGGCCGCTGGAACTCCTGGTCCTCGCCGTTCTGGGACTCGGGTTCCTTGGCGTCGTGGCGGCCGTGGTTGTTGTGGTCGTGCTCGCGAGCCGAAAGCGGTCGTCCGCCCAGTCGCCACCCGCTTCGGTGCCGCCACCGGCGCCGCCGGCCACCGACAACACCGCTTGAGCTATGTGTGACGCCCCGGGGATTCCCATGACGCTGATTGGCCTGTTTGCCCTCGGCTTCTGGGAAATCCTCATCATCGTCGCTGCGCTGGCGATCCTGCTCGGCGTGCCGATAATCGTTGTGGCGGCCTGGACGTACGTGCGGCGAATCATCCGCCGCGTTCAGGGTTGGCGCCGGAGGTAGGGTCGGTCGCCCGGCGGAGCGTCAGGATCGTGATCTCCGGCCGGCACCCGAACCGGACTCGGCGCAGCCATCCCAACCCCCGGTTGATATAAAGCCTGGCCCCGCCCGCACCCAGCCGATGCATCCCTTCGTACCGCGTCCGGTTACGGACGGGCAGGATGGGTGGCCCGACGAGCGGCACCTGCACCTGCCCGCCGTGCGTGTGCCCCGACAGGATCGACCCCGCCCCGGCCCGGGCCAGGTCGTCCGCGGCGTCCGGGTTGTGGCACAGCGTGAGGGTGGCGGCGCCGGGCGGAACGTCGGCAAAGGCGTCGGCGGCGTTCAGGCGGCCGCTCCACAGGTCTTCCAGGCCCACGATCCAGAGCGCCTCGCCCCCGCGCGCCAGCCGGACGGACGCGTTCCTCAGCAGATGCACGCCGTGGGCCGACAGGGCCCGGGCGATGGCTCCAGCCCGCCCGTGCTGCACGGGTCGCCCGATGCCGTAATCGTGGTTCCCGAGGCAGGCCCACACGCCCAGCGGCGGGGCGAGCCGGTCCATGAGGCCCGACACGGCCTCGGCGTATCCGCCGTCGCGCGTCGTCACGAAGTCGCCGACCACCGCCACGAGGTCCGTCTGGAAAGAGGCCAACCGGTCGATGCCGCACGCAAGGTAATCGAGCGGCACCCGCGTGCCGTGATGCAGGTCGGCTACGAGGCCGACGCGGACGCCGTCCCAGGCCGCCGGCAGGTTCGGCGCCGGCAGGTCGCGCCGAACGACCTCGATCCACGTCGGCTCGATATACCGGGCGTAGACGGCGAGGCCGGCGCCGAGGGCGACCAGCCCGCCCGCCGTCTTCAGCAGTCGCCGACGGGTTGTGCCTGCCACGCCTCACTCCTCCAGCCACATCTCGCCGAGAACCGTTTCCAGTCCCTTGATCCACGCGTGGTGCGGGTCGTCGAACGGGCACATCGTGCGGCCGGCGCCCGCCATCAGCCACAGGTAATACACCCGGTAGCCGGGTGCCGCCGCCACCGGATGGTACCCGCGCGGCAGGACGACCACGTCATCCTGTTCAACGGCGTACGAGTCGTCGAGGGCCCGGTCGTCGGTGTACACCCGCTGGAAACCGAACCCTTGAGGCGGGTCGACCTGGAAAAAGTACACCTCTTCCAGGTTCGCCTCCACGGGCAGGCGGTCCTGGTCGTGGCGGTGCGGCGGGTACGACGACCAGCACCCCGTGCGGTTGAACGTTTCGCCCACCAGCAGACGCCCGGCTGCCAGCCGGCCGTCGACGATGTCGTGCACGTCGCGCTGCCAGTTGTGCGCGCCCACGGTCTTGGTCCGGACCCGGTCGGGCGTAATGACGGTCGGCTCGGCCCCGGTTTCCGACACGGCCTGGGCCACGGCCAGCCGGGCGGGCGTCACGGCCTCGATGCGGCCCTGGGCGCCCGGAGGCAGATAGACGGCCGACGCCTTCCCGCCGAAGACCGTCGCCCGCGAACCGAGCGGGCCGGCCGTGAGTTCCGTCCCGCCCACGTACGCACGGACCGACCCCGAGAGGACGACGACCGTCCACTCGCAGATATCCGTTTCAAACGCCCACTCCTCGCCGCCCGCCAGGTGCGCCAGGCCGAACCCGAGCGCCTCCAGCGGGTCCTCCGCCACGGGCACCACCTGCCGGAAGCCGGCGCTTGGCATACACGATTTCGAAAGCAGGTTGGCCACGGGAGGGCTCCTTCGCAGGGGTGCGGATGCGCGCTACGGACGGCCGATTATTCTAGTCCCGCGCGGGGCAATTGCAAGGCCGGACGCACGTCATGCCTTACGGCGAGTTCTTCGGCGCGGCGGACACCGGCGCCGGAGCCATGCGGAACGGCTTCCCGTCGCGGTACAGCCGGTGCCGGGCGGCGATCTGCCGGGCCAGGGCCTCGCGTCCCTGCTTACGGGCCAGAACGAATGCCCGCGCCGCCTGGGTGGCGGCTTCCTCGAACCGGCCACATGCGCCGTAGGCGGCTGCCAGCGCATCCAGCGCACGGGTCGAGGGCGCGGAGGCCGAGGCCACCGCCTGCTCGGCCAGGCGGACGGCCGCAGCGCTGTCGCGCAGGGCCGAGTCCGGCGCGGCGGCCCGGACCCAGGCCAGACCGGCGATGGCCTCCGTCGCATCCGGCGCCCGCGCCAGCGCCGCGTCGTACTGCTCGACCGCCAGGCGGTACTGGCCGGCGGCCACAAGCGTGTCGGCGTAGGTCACGAGGGTTTCGGCGGTCGGGGAGCGGCGGACGGCGTTGGCCAGACACGCAAGGCCCTCGCGCACCTGGCCGGCTTCGTACAGCGCCAGCCCCAGATTCTGTAAGGCCCCGGCGTCGTCGGGATTCAAGCGGACGCTCGCGCGGTAGTGGTCGATGGCCTCGTTCAGCCTCCCCAGGTGGACGAGGGCCTGGGCCAGGTTGAAGTGGCTGTTGGTGTCGTCCGGCCTCAGGCGAACGGCCTCGGCGAGGTGTTGGGCGGCTTCCTCAAGGCGTCCACCGGCCAGGAGGACCGCCCCGAGATTCATATGGGAGCGGGCGTCGCCGGGCTTGGCTTCCAGGGCCGCACGGTAGTGGGCGACGGCGTCTGCCGGTCGGCCCATCTTGACGAGCAGCCCCGCCAGGTTCGCATGGGCGGTGGCGTGCGTTGGGTCGGCCTCGATGGCTTGGCAATAGTGCCGGGCGGCGTCCTGAAGGCGGCCGTCCTGTTGGCAGACGAACCCCAGCCGGTTGTGGGCGGTGGCGTTGGCCGGGTTGATGGCCAGGGCCTTGCGGCACGCGCGTTCGGCCCCGTCGTAGTCCTGTGCCTGGAGCAGTTCCTGGGCGGCCCGGACGAACGAGACGTCGTTGACGAACGCCTCGTGGATGGCCGTGACCGCTCCGACGCTCGGGTGGACGAACTCCGGGATGTTCGCCGCCCGGTCCGGGGCGGTGAAGTGTTCCAGGAGGACCGGTGGCGACGAGCGGCCCTCGGCGTCAACGTGAGCCAACAGCAACTGCGTGTACGGCGAGAAGTGCTTCGAGGTGAACACGAGCCACCGGCTGTTCGGCGACCAACTGTGCCACGAGTTCATCCGCGAGCGGTTGCACCGCATGCGGCGGGGTTGGCCACCCTTGGCCGGCATGATGTGGAGTTCGCTGTCCGGCTGGAGGAGCATGAAACTGAAGGCCTTGCAGAAAACGATCCAGCGGCCGTCGGGCGACACCTTCGGAAAGTACTCGCTGACGCCGTCCTCGGCTGCCCCCGGCAACGGCTCCGCCCGGCCGCCCTTGCCCGCGTTGAATGGCACCCGGTACAGGTCGTACTGAAACACCTCGCCGCCGGTAACGAACTCGCGGCACTCCTCGGCGGTCAGGAGGACCTTCCGGGTGTCGCGGGTGTGTTTCAGGCGATGGGCCGGGGCCCGAGCGAACACGATGAACCGGCCGTCCGGGCTCCACGCCGGGTTGCTCTGGCAATAGGCGGGGTCGTCGGCCCCGTCAAGGGCGGCGAACGTCTCCGTCTGCCGGTCGTAGACGGCCAGGATGCCCTGGATGGGAAAGAAGAGTCGCGAGAACGCCAGGTCGGGCATCGGAATGAACACCGACCGGTCCTTCACGGTGCTGATGGCATACCGCCCGTCCGGCGACACCTGCGAGAGCAGGCCGAATGTGGCCCGGCCGTCCTCGCGCCGGTAATCGCCCCAGGTGATGATGTTGCGGTCGTCCAGGACGATTTTGCGGCTGACGGGCGTCAGGGCGTACGACCCCTTGTCGTTGGCGTAATCGACGTCCATGCCCATGACGCACCCGTCGGCCGAGAACGAGTGGCAGTTGCCGCACACCGGCAGGTTCGCCAGGACGACGGGCGGTTGCGTGGCCGACGCCACGGTTCCCATCCGCCACGCGATGCGCGACGGGTCCTTGACGGCGTCGATGAACGGCAAGGGCACGTCGCGGTAGAAGATCGGGGCGCCCACCGGGTCGGCGCTGGTCCCGATGTGAATCTCGCCCGCCGACAGCGCCTGCGCCGGCGCCGATTCGCTGTACCCCAGGATGATGACGCGCGCCGGGGCGCCCGTGCTTCGCCGCTTGATGGTGGCCCAGGCCGTGGCGTCCGGCATCCACTGCATCTCGCCCGTTCGGCCGATGACCGGCCCGCCGCCGTCCCCGAACTCGACCGCCACCACCCACCCGGTGCAGGAACTGTGCGGGTCGGTCCAACGGAACGTGGGCGGGACGATCTCAGGCGGGAACACCGACCCGTCGAACGGGTACGCGATGGCGAGACGGGCGTACGAGGCATCCGGTCGGTACGAGGCCAGGATGGCCGGCGGTTCCGGATCGGCTCCGCCGGGGGAGCACGACGCCAGTGCCAGGCACATCCCCGCCAGAACGAGCAGCAGACAGGCCTGGAACGCGAGACGTGGACGTATGGCGCGCCGCATGCTATGAGAATCGGCCACAGTGCACCTTGGAGTTTACGCAAGATGGCTGTACGCGCCGTACGGCCGCACGCCTACGTATGCGGAAAGAGCGGCTTCAGCGTGCCGGCCAGGGTCTTGAGTTTCGCAAGGCCCGCCGCGTCGAGCGGGCGGTAGTCCATCGCGCACGTCACGGCCTTGCGCCAGAGGTCCTCGTCGTGCGGCGGCATGACGGCGGTGATCGGCAGGTCCAGCGCCCACCGCAGCGACAGGTCGCGTTCCGCGTCATCGTACACCGGCTGGTACCACATCCAGCCGTAGGGGAGGTCCTTGCGTTCCTTGCGCGGCTGGGACCACGCCTGCCGTGCGAGCGGCTTGATGGCCAGTGGCTGGATGCCCTTCGCCTTGGCCTTGGCCAGTACCTTGGGGCCGAAGCCGGCCTTGAGCCACGCGGCCGGGTTGATGGGCAGCAGGAACGAGTCGAAGTCGTAATAGTCCATCGCCGCCAGGGCCGTTTCCTCGGTGTGGGCCGAGAAGGCGATGTGGCGGATGCGGCCGTCCTTCAGGGCGGGCCCGATGAACTCCCAGGCCCCGCCCTTGGCGAAGACGGCCTTTACGTCCTTCTCGACGTCCAGAAGGCAGTGCAGGTGATAGAGGTCGAGGTGGTCGGTCCGCAGGCGCTGGAGCGACCGCTGGAACTCGGCCTTGGCGCCCTCGGCGGAGCGCGCTTTGGTTTTCGTCGAGAGGAACACGTTCTTGCGGTAGGGCTCCAGGGCGGGGCCGAGTTTGACCTCGGCGTCGCCATAGGCGGCGGCCACCTCGAAGAAGTTGCACCCGCGCTCCACGCCCCAGGCCACCATGCGGTTGGCCCGGTCCTGGTCGATGCGCGCGAGCGTCAGGCCGCTGAGCCCGATGACCGAGAGCCGCTCGCCCGTCTTGCCGTACGGCCGCTTGGGCAGGGCGGCACGGTTCGAGGCGGGTTGTTCCTCCACGGCCCAGAGGCGCGGTCCGCGGGTCAGGACGACGAGGCCGGCGGCGGACGTCTTCAGGAAGTGGCGGCGTTTCATCGCACGTCTCCTTGTGTGGGGGACGCTCATATGCTATGGCGCCGAGGGGCCCCTGGCAAGACGGCAGGTTCGGCCGCCCTTACGCCTCGACGAACGGCGCCAGGTGCCGGCCCAGATGATGGGCGAGGCCCTCGGCGTACGCCTCCTCGTGTGCGGCCAGGGTATCGAGCAGCCGACCGCGGAACCGCTTACCGTCGTCGGCCGTTAGAACCGACCCGTACGTGACGTGCAGCACCTGCCGGGCGTCGAAGTCGTCGAGCAGGGCCGGCAGATCGGCGTCCGCCAAGTCATCGGGCGGCGGCACCTTGGCCACCTGGGCCGAGACGTGGTACGTGGCCTTGTCGGTCTCGTAGTGGTCGCGGCCGAAGGCGAGGATCTCGCGAAAGAGGCTCGGCTCCCGTCGCGCGAGGACCCGCAGGGCCTCCAGGTAACTCGTACCGGCGGTCTTGACGTGCACGTGCTCGCCGCCGTGGCGGGCGGCCATCCGGTACACGCTGAACTTGTCGCTGCCGGAGTGCAGGCTGATCTTGTAGTTGCCGAACGCCCGGGCGATGGCCAGGTGGTCCGCGAACGTGGCCTCCAGGTCATCGAGGTCGCCGATATAATCGACCCCCTTTTCGAACCGGCCGACGAACCGCGGCGCGAGGCTTACCCACGCCACGCCGAGGCGGGCCAGTTCCGACGCCACGACCAGGTGCTGCTCGGGTGTGGTGGGCGAGTCGGTCTCGTCGACCGAGACCTCCAGTTCAAAGTCTTCCTTGCCCAGGCGGTGCACGAGGTGCCGATACAGCGCCGCCGTGTGGGCGACGGCCGCCCCGTACTTGACGGCCGCCCGGACGTAATCCGCTTCGGTCAGGGCGAGCCGCCGGCCGTCGGCCATGGGGGCGGACGTTTGGGCAGCCGACGCCCGGGCGTCGGCCGGCGTCGACTCCAGCGCGTCCCAGGGCAGGGCGGCAAAGGCCTCGGTCAGGGCGCCGGCGTCCATTGTGTCGGCCGCGTTGTTAACGTGGTCGCCCGGGTCGATCGTGTAAAAGGTGAACCCGGCCTCGGCGCACCGGTCGATGTCGGCGCAGGCCTTCAGGTGGTCGGCGTCGGAGCCGAAGCCGTCGCGGTAGCCGGTTTCCAGGACGCCCCAGGTGACGTCGTCGATCACGTCCTGCGGGCTGCGGCCGGTGCGGGTCATCTCGCGGATCGACTGCTGGGCCAGCACCGGCGTGTACCCCGTGCCGCGCACGGCCCGCACGTGCCCGGGCGTGGCGAGGCCGAGTCGGTCGCCGAAGCCGAACGACGGTCGGCCCGCGAGCAACTGCGGTGCCGTCCAGGGCAGGACGGCTCGCACGGCCGCCGCATGGGCCGCCGAACACGGGACCAGGAGCAGGGCGGTCGGCCCAACGGGCAGGTCAACGGTGTGCGTGTCGCCGCAAAAACCGTCGGCGAGAGCGGGCTTGGCGCCCGCCGGCCAGGCCATCAGGACGGCTTTGGCCGAATCCTGCCGGGCCAGGGCCATCAGGGCGCCGCCGGCGGCGACGATGGATTCGGCGTAAACCTTTTTACCGCAGGCGCTTGCGATGGCGTCCGCAACGGTCTGGGCTTGGTCGGCGCTGGCGGGGGCGCCCGTAGCACCAGAAGCCACGTTTTGCCAAAATGACTCCATTAGAATGCTCCTTTATGCCGATTAACATCGTTGCGTATACTACGGGTTGGGATGGCCCGGACCAAGCGGAAACCGTGCCGGGGCAAGCCGCTTTTTCGGGGGTTTTTCGGGGTTGCGCCGGATAGCCATGGGCCGGCCGGGCCGAAAAGCCTTCGGCGCACGGAGGTGTAAACGCTTTAAGAGGAAGCACTTAGAATCTGCCCAAGGAGGCCGCGCTGACGCCAAACCGGAACGGCTTGACTCCGGGCCTCCTGTAGGCATTCTATCACGTGCTGCCGCATACAGCGCTTTGGGGGAAGCGTTTGGCCTGGGGAAAGGTGAGGCTTCCGTTATGCATCGAACGGCGAAAGCGTTCACACTCGTTGAGATTCTGATCGTGGTCATTATTCTCGGCATCCTTGCCGGGGTGGCCATCCCCAACATCACGGGCGTGACCGAGGTATCGCGCGAGGCCAACCTCAAGGAAAACCTCTCGAGGATTCGCGCCTACGTCGAGGTGTACCGGAACGAGCACGACACCTTGCCCAGCGGCGAGAACCTCGCCGACCAGATGACCAAGTACACCAATTTCCAGGGCGAGGTCAATGACGCCGAGACCGAGGAATTTCGCTTCGGCCCGTACCTTGACCAGATTCCGCCCAACCCGCTTACAAAGGACCGTACCATTCGGTTCACAGACGATCCGAACCAACGCGCAACGCCCGGCGATATCGACGCCGGCTGGTGGTACAACGAGTTAACCGGCGCGTTCTATGCCGACCTGACCGGCGAACACGTGGACGAGCAGGGCCAACCGTACAACCGGTTCTAGCCCCAAGTCCCAAGTCCAAAGTCCCAAGTCTAACGACCCCCGGTGTCGGCCGACCCGTTTACGTTGAAGACCTCGCCGAGCGCCTGCCGGCGCAGGGCATCCATGCGATGGACGCCGCTTGCCTGGGCGGCGGCGAGGAATCGGCGGAGGGCGATGACGGCCTCGTCGGCGCGGGTGTTTGCCGGGTCGGCCGTCGGCTCGAAGGTGTCCGTGCCGGCATCCCACCGCCAGGCACACCGATGGCTGCCGGCCCCGTCGGCGATCCACACGGTTGTTACGCGGCGTTTGCCGCCGGCGACGGCCATGAAGGCAAGGCAGTCGATGGCCGCCAGGGCCTCGGCCGTCACGTCCAACCCGCGCAGTTGACGGGTGGCCTCTTGGTACGTTTCGGCGTGAAGGTTCGAGGCCAGGCACCGGCCGGCGGGGCGGGCGGCCTCGGCGTACCGGCCGACCGCGGAGCCCCATAAGTAGCCGTCGTACGACCCGTTGCCGATCTCGTGAACCACGAGGCACCTCGGCTCGTGCACCGAGGGCGGCGGCAGGCGGTCGAGTGTCCGGGACGAGTCGACCGGCACGATGGCCGTCCCGGGGGGCAGGAACGCGAGCACGGCGCCCATGAGGGTGGTCTTGCCGACGCCGCCGGGGCCGGCCGCTGTCAGGAAACTGCCGCCGCGGGCGGCGATGCCGGCGATGTGGGCGGCCATGTCCAGGCCAACCGTACCGGCCTCCAGCAGGTCGACGAGGCTGAGCATGCGGCCGCCGCGCTGGTTCAGCCGGTCGATCTCGCGCTGGTTATGGCGTTCGAGCGTGGTCATGGTGCCTGGCGTGCTCCGTCGGAACCGGGCTCGCGTGGCGTGTGTCTAACATGATGAACGGTAATCGGCCGGTGTCAAGGGTGGCGTGGAGAGTGGCGATGCGCATCGTGAGCAGACGCCGTATCATTGCGATCGCGCTGGCGTGTGGCTGTTCGACGCTTCTCGGTTCGGCGTGCGACCAGGTGACGCCCGAGGGTCTCCAGCACCGGGAGCGGTTGCGGCGCAAGGCCCGCCTCAAGCCGCTCGTCGGCATGACCCGCGACGAGGTACGCGCCGACATGGGCGACCCGGACCGGACGCAGGACGGGACGGTCGGCCCGTGTTGGGGTCCGCAGGAGGCGCTCTGGGCGGTTCTGGGTGAGGGTACGGCCTACGAGGAATGGGTCTGGACGGACGGCAAGTGGGTCATGTACGCCTGGTTTGCCGCCTCCGGAGGCACGACCGGAAACCGCAGTGCCTGGACGGTGGTTGAGGTGGGCGTGGGGCGGACCGACGTGGTGTACTGAAGGCAGTCGAAGGTGCACGGTCCAAGGTCTCACGTCCAGCATGGCCCTGAGCCCCTTACCCCGGATTCGCCGGATTGACGTTGAGTGTTTCTCCGCCGATGCAGCAGGTCGTGAATCTCCCGGATGGCTGGGTGGCCGTGCATGGTCATAGAGACGGTTAGCGAGGTGGACGATGAAACGTGGGGCTCCCGGGTTTCATCCCAGGAGTCCGGTCGGGGCGGTTTCGCCGGTCGATCGGCGAATGATCCAGTCGATGCCCAGGTACAGCGGGATCGCCGCCAGCGGGGCAACCGCCGGCATGAGCACGTCCGCCGTTTCGTTGGCGAGGTGCGTCTCGTACGTCAGGGCCCACACCAGGTGGCCCAGGCAGGCGAGGCCGACCGCCGTCACGGCGCCCCACCGTCCTCGCAGGATAAAGGCCCCGCTCAGCACCGCCGCCGACAGCGCGAGCGGGTATGCCGTCTGGAGCCGTTCGGCGGGCAGCCGGGCCGCGTTCGAGAGCGACGCCAGCGCGCACGTCACGCTCGCGAGGATCCAGGCCAACGCCAGGCCGGTCAGTCCGTACCGGCCGGCCCGCATGATGGGGGGCAGATTGGGCAGGTTTATGAAGCCGAAGGCCCCGAGCAGTGCCGCACCGCCCGCCACGAGTGCCAGCGCGAGCGCCAGGGCCGCAGGCCATGGCCACGGGCCCGGACCCGGGTCCGGAATCTTCAGCACCGCCAACACCAACCATAGACTGAAGGCGAGGATGCCCGTCCAGAGGGCGCTGGAGATGCGTCCGTACCACGTGACCAGGGCGCTGGCGAGGCCGAGGCCGGCTGCGATGCCGCACGTCGTCAGCAGCGAGACGTACGGGTCGCCGATGACGATGAGCCGCTTCGTTTGGAACGCCAGGGCGAAGGCCAGGATCATCGGCAGCGCAAAGTCGATACGACGGCACGCCAGCATCAAGGCCATCGCCGCCGACACCGGCATGATGCCGATGCCGAGGGTCCGCGCATCCAGGGCGGGCAGTTTGCCACCCTTGACCGACCCGAGGATGAATACCGTGATCCCGAGCGCGATGTTGACGGCCGCAATCGCCATGGCCCGGGCGCTGAGCCCGCCGCCGTGCGACGACGGTCGTCGGGATGCCTCGGCGGTGGTGTCCATGGTTGCGAGGGCCTCCTGCCCCAAGTGGGACGCCGGCGCCAACGCCCCTTATTCTGGGTTGCCGTGTGGCCGGGTACAAGACAAAATGGGGCAAACCCCGCACCGCCCCGTGCGTCTATCAAGGCGGAACCCTCGGGAGGCAGCCCCATGCGATGGATCGGACTCGTGGTTGGTGCACTGGCGGTCGGCGTTTTCGGGGTTGCGGCGGTGGCCGCCGTTACGGATGCCGATTACGACCGGCACGTGGCGGCACTACGGGCGACGGCGCCGGACGGGTTTACCGTCGTGGTCCAGAAGCCGTTCATGGTCATCGGCGATGAGCCGCCCGCCGTGGTCCGGCGCCGGGCCGTCGGCACGGTCAAGTGGGCCGTGGACCGGCTGAAGAAGGATTACTTCAAGCAAGACCCCGCCGACATCCTCGACATCTGGCTCTTTCGCGACAAGGTCAGTTACCGGAAGCACGCGCGCGCGATCTTCGGCGACACCCCCACCACGCCGTACGGTTACTACTCGGCCAGGCACAAGGCCCTGGTCATGAACATCGCCACGGGTGGCGGGACGCTGGTGCACGAGATCGTGCATCCGTTCATGGCGGCGAACTTCCCGGCCTGCCCGACCTGGTTCAACGAGGGGTTGGCCTCGCTGTACGAGCAGTCGGCCGACCGCGACGGCCACATCGTGGGCCGGACGAACTGGCGGCTGGCGGGCCTCCAGCAGGCCATTCGCAAGGGCAAGGTGCCCGCCTTCAAGGACCTCGCCGCCACCACGAGCCACCGGTTCTATCATATGGACAAAGGCACCAACTACGCCCAGGCCCGGTACCTATGCTACTGGCTCCAGGAAAAGGGCCTGCTCGTCAAGTACTATCACGCCTTCCTCGCCGCCCACAAGGCCGACCCCACGGGGTACGACACGCTGAAACGCATCCTCGGCGAGGACGACATGAAGGCCTTCCAGAAACGCTGGGAAGCGTGGGTGCTGAAACTGACGTTTCCTTAACGGCAAGGGGCCAAGGGGACGAGGTCATCTGCCACGGTGCGCCGCGCCGCAAAGCAGGATTCATCTTGACGCACGGGCCCAGCCGCCTACGCTTTAAGAAGATGGCCGGCCAGGGGGCCGAACGGCAGGCCATCCCGCGAATCCTGAACGAGACGGAAAGGGGTGCCGTATGCCGCGCAGCCTGGGTCGACGAACGTTCCTCAAAATGGTTGCCGCAGGAATCGCCGGGGCGGCCGCGTCGCGATGGGGAGGGGCGGCCCGCGCGGCCGCGCCTAAGAAGCCCAACGTCCTGCTCATCATGGCCGACGACCTCAACACGGCGCTCAGCGGGTACGGGCACCCCCAGTGCCGGACGCCGAACCTTGACCGGCTGGCGTCGCGCGGCGTGTCGTTTGTCCGGGCGTACTCGCAGTTCACGCTGTGCGGTCCGTCGCGGGCGTCGCTGATGTCGGGGCGGTATCCCCTCTCGACCGGCATCCGCGGTAACGGGGGCCGGTTGCCCGACGCGTGCATGACCCTGCCGGCGCTGTTCCGGGCGAACGGCTACTGGACCGGCCGCGTCAGCAAGATTTATCACATGGGGGTGCCGGGCAACATCTTTACGGGCGACGACGGCCCGGACCACGCACCCTCGTGGATCGAGCGGTACAACGTCAGCGCCATGGAAACGCTGTCGCCGGGCAAGGCCGAGGACGTCATGCTGGCCGACTCAACTCACCTGTACGCCGACTTGCGCAAGAAGTGGCCGGCGTGTCGGCACAAGGGCGGCAAGTTCATGATTTCCGGGGGCAATCACCAGGGCAGCGACTTCGTCATCGTGGAGGCCGACGGCGGCGACGACGTCATGGCCGATGGCATGGCCGCCACGAAGGGCGTCGAACTGCTGCGCGAACGGGCAAAGGCCGGCGGCCCGTTCTTTCTGGCGGTCGGGTTCGTCCGCCCGCACGTGCCGCTCGTGGCGCCCCGCGAGGCGTTCGACGGGTACGAAGTGTCCGAGATGCAGTTGGCCCCCGTGCCCGAGGGCGACCTCG
>Ga0272441_10004457_pt1 | contig 25318 bp, 22 predicted proteins | sample SSMProp6N_FD_193582 | JGI IMG/M metagenome (GOLD analysis project Ga0272441, IMG submission 193582) | Marine sediment archaeal communities from Little Sippewissett salt marsh, Falmouth, MA, United States - SSM-Prop-6N | ecosystem: Environmental > Aquatic > Marine > Wetlands > Sediment ...
ATAATAGGCCGATATATCACTGGAAAACGTCATTACGACAATAAAGATCACCCAGATTATGCCCTGTTCCATACTTCGCAGGAGGATGAAAAAGGACATCATGAGCGGAATATACATATATCCGAAGACGACCTTCATCAGTGAGGAAAGTTCCATCGGGTGCTGGCGTATCCGCGCGAGAAAGAGCAGGAAGAAGACATGAAATGCAAAGACGACGGCGGCAAACATGAGCGGCACCCCTCCGAAATATGCCGCCAGCGGGATGACCGCCCCCGTCACAAAGCCCTCGGTTTTCTCCCATCCGCCTTTTTCCTGAAAGACCATGCCGTTGTACTCATACACCCCCACCAGCACCAAGAATGTGATGAGGAGGGTAAACACAAATTCAGGGCACAACAGGATGATTGCAACCAGGGCGGGAACAACAATAATGCCCGTAATCCATCGCTTCAGATGCGTGGCTTCCATCTCTCAGTCCTTTTTTATCTGCTCGCTCGTGAGACCGAAGCGTCTTTCTCTCAGCTGATAATCCGCAATCGCGTCTATCAGGTCCTTTTTTGAAAAGTCAGGCCACAGCACATCGGTAAAGTAGAGCTCCGTATAGGCCATCTGCCACATGAGAAAATTACTCAGGCGATACTCTCCGCTGGTCCTGATCAGCAAATCGGGGTCGGGGATATCCGTGGTATACAAATAGCGTGAAAAAAGGTCTTTCGTAATTTCACTTTCGTCAAATTTCCCCGCCTGACACTCTTTCAACAGGTTTTTCGCCGCATTGACAATCTCATCTCTGCTGCCATAGCTCAGGGCAAGACTCAGGACCATTTTCCGGTTGCAGGCGGTTTGCACTATCGTGTCCCGCAACACGCCCTTTACACCTTCCGACAGCGCATCGATATCTCCAATCGCCTTCAGACGTATACCGTTATCTCTCATTTCGCTCAGCTCGGAACGGAGATACTCCTCAAGCAATTTTGTCAGTGCCTTTACTTCTTCTTTCGGCCGTAGCCAGTTTTCCACGGAAAAGGCATAGAGCGTCAGATATTCGATACCGAGTTCCCGGCAGGTCCTCACCACCGTCCTGACTGCATCGGCCCCTTTCTGGTGACCGGCGATTCTCCGCAACGAATTTTTTTTCGCCCACCGGCCATTTCCATCCATTATGATAGCAATGTGCCGTGGAAGACTGTTCCTGTCGATTTCTCTCATTGACACCCGCACCCGGAAGCCCCAATCGTGATGACTTTGAAAAAGTAGAGTTTTTGAGTATCACAGCATATTCTTATTTTCAAGTAAGCACAACCGCCGGCCTGCGGCCGGTTTAATCAGGATGAAACTTGATGCACTCGCAGACAGCCGTATTTTTCTGTTTTGTCATTCCGTGCTTGACATGTCATCCAGTTTTTTCAATTACTTATGGATTACCGCTTTCTCGGGAGTGACGCTTTATTTAACTTTTCTCAAGTCCATCAAACATTAAGTTTCATATAAGATTGTGGCCCCAGCGGCCACGGCCGGTGTGATGCTCTAAAATAAAAAAGGAGCCTGCGGCTCCTTTTTCGCGTATCGGTACCACCTTCTCAGACGCCTATACTTCCATGATCTCCTGTTCCTTGCGGAGCAGGACTTCATCGGTCTTCTTCACGTATTCGTCGGTGATCTTCTGAACTTCTTCCTGTGCCGAAAATGATGCGTCCTCGGAAATGTCGCCGTCCTTCTTCAGGTTTTTCAGATTCGCGTTCGCGTCCCGTCTCGTATTTCTCTGGTTTATCTTGCACTCCTCAGCCATTTTTCTCACGACCTTGACGAGCTCTTTTCGTCGCTCTTCCGTCAACGGCGGTATGGAGATGCGGATAATCTTTCCGTCATTCGACGGAACAAGTCCCAATTCCGATTTCTGTATGGCTTTCTCGATAGCACCGAGAGCACTTTTGTCCCAGGGAGAAATGACGATAAGCTGGCTTTCCGGTACGGAAAGCGATGCCACCTGATTCAGCGGCGTCACCGTCCCGTAATAGTCCACCTTGATACCGTCCAGAAGCGACGTCGACGCCCTCCCTGTCCGAACTTTGTTGAAGGACTTTTCGAGGAACCTGATGTGCTTCTCCATGTTTTCCCGTAATTCTTCATAGATAACTTCTATCATTTTCTGTCCCCCACAAATGTTCCAATCGGTTTGCCGCAGACAACTCCCTTTATATTCCCTTTTTTTTCAAGGTTAAATACGATAATGGGCAGATTGTTATCCCTGCACATTGAAATGGCGGTTGAATCCATCACCTTTAAATTCTTTGTCAGGACTTCTGTAAACCCGATCTTCTCAAAAAACAGCGCGTCGGAGTCTTTCACGGGGTCCCGGTCATAGACGCCGTCAACCTTCGTTGCCTTGAGAATGACTTCCGCCTCCATTTCCATGGCCCGCAGCGACGCCGCCGTATCGGTCGTCATGAAGGGATTCCCCGTTCCACCGGCGAATATGACCACACGGCCCTTTTCCAGGTGGCGGATCGCCCGTCGTTTTATATAGGGTTCGGCTACTTCCCGCATCGCGATTGACGTCTGCACCCGCGTCGGGACGTCATACTGCTCAAGAATGTTCTGAAGCGCCAGACTGTTTATAACGGTGGCAAGCATGCCGATATAGTCGGCTGATGTTCTCTCTATCCCCCGCGTACTTGCCTCGATACCGCGAAAGATATTCCCGCCGCCGATGACGATGCCCATCTGGACGCCCGAAAGTTCACGGGTCTCCCTGATCTCTCCCGCAATATACTTGAGAACATCGATATTGATTCCGAAGGAGTTCTTCCCCTGGAGCGCTTCGCCGCTCAGTTTCAGAAGAACTCTTTTATAGGCTGCCTCTTCCATTATTTCACAGTATGTTTCGTTGAATTCGTATAAACGGATTATATCTCTTCGCCGAGCTGGTAGCGGGCGAACCGTTTCACGATGATATTCTCTCCCGTGTTAGCGATGGTGTTTTTAACCAGTGTTTCTATCGTGATATCGGTATCTTTGACAAATTTCTGGTTCAGGAGACAGACTTCCTCGTAAAACTTTCTCAATTTCCCCTCGGAAATCTTGTCGATGATCTTTTCCGGTTTTCCTTCGGCGAGGGACTGATCGCGGTAGATTGCCCGCTCTCGTGCAAGCACGTCCTCGGGAACGTCATCGGATTTCACGTAGGTCGGATTCAATGCGGCGATGTGCATGGCAATATCACGCGCCATGGTCCTGAAGGCCTCGGTCTTGGCAACGAAATCGGTTTCGCAATTTACTTCGACCATCACGCCGATTTTGCCTTCCATGTGAATATAGGATGCCACCACACCTTCCTTTGCGGCTCGCGAGGACCGCTTCGTTGCCGCCGACATCCCCTTTTTCCGCAAATACTCTATCGCTTTATCGAAATCACCGTCCGATGCCTGCAAAGCCTCTTTGCAGTCCATCATGCCGGCGTTTGTCTTGTCGCGTAATGTCTTTACTACTGATGCTGTTATTTCCACTGTTACTTTACCTCCTCGATTTCATCATCAACCGCGATTTCCGTATCTTTTTCGCGGGATTCTTCAACAACGTCTTCCACGTCCTTCGTTTCCACGCTTTCGGGTACGTCGAGTTCCTCTCCCGTCATTTCCGCTTCCGCTTCCTCTGCCTTGTCACTCTCCGCCTGAATAAACTCTTCGAAGCGCTTCTTTCCTTCGAGCACGGCATCGGCTATTTTTGACGCAAATAATTTGATCGCCCGGATCGCATCGTCGTTGCCGGGAATAATGTAATCAATATTATCGGGATCACAGTTGGTATCGACGATCGACACAATCGGGATACCGAGTTTCTTCGCTTCCTTGACGGCGATCAGTTCTTTTCTCGGATCGATAATGAAAATACACCCCGGCAATCCCTTCATGTGCCGTATACCGCCGAGCACCTTCTCAAGTTTGGCGCGCTCCTTCTGAAGACCGAGAATCTCCTTCTTGGGAAAGGCGTTTATGCTTTCATTCTCGAACATTTCGTCAAGCTTGTTCAGTCGGTCGATGCTCTTCTTTATCGTTGCAAAATTGGTGAGCATGCCGCCGAGCCACCGCTGATTGACGTAGGGCATTCCGCATCGCTCCGACTCGGTCTTGACCGATTCCTGGGCCTGCCGTTTCGTGCCGATAAAGAGGACTTCCTTCCCCGCACTGACACGGTCGACGACAAAGTTGTAGGCGACGTCGAAGAGCTGCACCGTCTGCTGGAGGTCGACGATATAGATACCGTTTCGCGCCCCGAATATGTAGGGTTTCATTTTCGGGTTCCACCTGTTGGTCTGATGACCGAAGTGGACGCCCGACTCAAGCAACATTTTCATTGATACGTATGACATTGCTACACTCCTTTGATGTTTTTTCCTCCACCCCTCTCTCCTTGTTGCGGATCTTCCGAAAAGAAGCAACGCCGCACCAATCAAGGGATGTGTGTTCTCCTGTAACGAGTTGCCGCGGAATATCATATACCCGGCAAATAATCAAGGCAAAAGTGCGGGATTCAAGGTACCGAACCGTGGCACAACGGCGCGGAAAATTCAGCGGGAAACCGGGGGTTCGGGATACATGCCGCCGGTCATGCCGGTCCGGCGACAGCCGTTTTCGCTCGTTCCCAGGGCGGGGGCTTGCGGGAGCACTCCCGGTCAATGGCACAGTAAAAAACTTCACATGCAAGGCGCGCACATCCTGAGAAATAAGGTCCACTTCCGGTACGCCGCAGTTGGAGTTCCTGCGAAGCCATCAACTGTGATAGAGTGCGTTAATCTTCACATATTCATAAGAAAGATCCGATGTATACATGCGGAATGATTTATTGCCCATGCCGAGGTTCACCCGTACATTGATCGCGTCTCTCTGCATGATCTCCCTGATTCTCCCCCTGTCCGGCTGGACCCCCATCCCCTTTTCAAAAAGAAGTACTTCTTCAAAGAAGAGCTCAAGGGCTTCAGGAATCAGCTGAATCCCTGCTGCACCGGCGGCGGAAACGATCCTTCCCCAGTTGGGATCACCGCCGAAGAAGGCCGTCTTCACCAGGTTTGAATTCGCAATCGCACCGGCGAGTTTTCGGGCCTCCCTTTTCGTCCGCGCCCCTTCTACAGTAATCGTGATAACCTTGGTAGCCCCCTCACCGTCCTGCACGATGGACCGGGAGAGGGAATCGGTAACGGCAAGGAGATTTTCGAAAAATGCCCTTACGTCTCGCGTCCCTTCGCGGGGCAGCCTGTTTTCCGCATGGCCGTTCGCCATGATGACGACGCAATCGTTGGTACTCATGCATCCATCGACGGAAATCGCGTTAAAGCTTGCGTCAACGGCTTTCCGGAAGGTTTTTTCCAGTTCACTTCTCCCGATCGCCATATCGGTCATGATAAAGGAAAGCATCGTTGCCATGTCCGGTTCGATCATTCCGGCACCCTTGGCAATCCCGCAGACCCTAACGTCCCTGCCGCCCGCAGTGAAGGTTCGCTGTGCAATTTTCGGAAAGGTGTCGGTGGTCAGTATCGCCTCCGCCGCCGATTCGATGCCGTCCGGCTTCAGACCGTCGGCGAGCGTCCCGATGCCGCCGATGATCCTGTCAACGGGCAGGGGTTCACCGATTATTCCCGTCGATGCCGGGACTATCATGGATTCATCAATATTCAAATATTTCGCCAGTTTGCCGGTAACGGCACAGGCATCCCGGTGACCCTGCGCTCCCGTCGCCGCATTCGCATTGCCGCTGTTGGCAATGATGGCCTGTATTTTGCCCTTTCGCACACGTTCTTCCGCCACGATGACCGGCGCGGCCCTGAAGATATTGGTCGTAAAGACCGCCGCAGCTTCCGCCGGTGTTTCAGAAAAAATCAGGGAAAGATCCTTTTTCCCGTCATCCTTGATTCCGCAGGAAATACCATTCGCCAGAAAACCGGGAACGCGGATATCGTTATTCATGTCTCTTACCTCACCGTGAAAACAGAACGATTGTACTCTTCTGCTCTTATAAACTGTTTTTTCTTTGTGCCTTTGTGCCTTTGGAACTTTTTTTACAAACCATCCCTGAGCTTGTTTCTCACTTCCCGCAACAGTGCTTGTATTTTTTCCCGCTGCCGCAGGGGCAGGGTTCGTTTCTTCCCACCTTACGCCCGTCTCTCTTGATCGTAGCGGGTGTCGCACCGGCATCGCCGCGGCTCATGACATATTCCCGGCTCTGCCGCTCCTGGATTTCCTGCACCTCTTCTTCCCGCTGGATCTGGACCATGCAGAGCTTCCGAAGCGAGTCCTCTTTTATGCGGTAGACCATGTCCATGAACATCTCGTAGCCTTCACGCTGGTATTCCCTCACGGGATCCTTCTGCCCGTAACCTCTGAGGCCGATGCCCTCCTTCAGATGATCCATGGCGAGGAGGTGATCTTTCCAGTGCGCATCGATGGATTGCAGCATGATGACCCGCATGATGTATTCCATCAGGTCGGCGCCGTATTCTGCTTCCTTGGCCCGAAGCAGCCTGATCACCTCTGCGGGAACGGCCTCGAAAAGGGAATTTCTGTCGAATTCGTCTTTCCTGGCGTCACCGAGGTGCAGTTTGACGGTAAAATTTTTATAGAGCGCATCATCCAGGCCCTTGAGGTCCCATTCATCGGGATGTGATTTTTCTCCCGCGTATTCCTCGACGAGCTCCTCCGCTACCTCGTCGAGCATCTCTTCAACGGTCTTCCAGAGTTCCCTGCCGCCCAGCACGTCCCGGCGCTGCCCGTAGATCACCTCTCTCTGGCGGTTCATCACATTATCGTATTCAAGGAGGTGCTTCCTGATATCGAAATTCTGTCCCTCAACCCTTCGCTGGGCGTTCTCGATGGCCTTTGAAATGAGCTTGTGTTCGATGGGCTGATCTTCTTCGACACCGATCCTGTCCATAATGGAGGAAATCCTCTCGGCGCCGAATATCCGCAGAAGATCATCATCGAGGGAAAGGTAGAACCGCGATGCCCCCTGATCCCCCTGGCGTCCCGAACGCCCCCGCAGCTGGTTGTCGATACGGCGACTTTCGTGACGCTCGGTTCCGAGGATATGCAGGCCTCCCAGCTCGGCGACACCCTCACCGAGTTTGATGTCGGTGCCCCGGCCCGCCATGTTGGTCGAGATGGTAACGGTACCCCGCTGACCCGCCTGGGCAATGATTTCCGCCTCCCGTTCATGATTTTTGGCATTCAGGACGTTATGCCTGATGCCGTTCTTGGTGAGGTATTTACTGAGGAGTTCCGATTTTTCAATTGAGATGGTACCGATCAGGACCGGAATTCCCGTCCTGTGCAGTTCCCTCACTTCGTCTATCACCGCCCTGAACTTTTCCTGCTCCGTCTTATAGATCACGTCGGAATGATCCGTTCTGATCATCGGCATATTGGTGGGAATCACCAACACCTCCAGGTCGTATATCTTTTTGAACTCTTCGGCCTCGGTATCGGCGGTACCCGTCATTCCCGCAAGTTTTTCATACATCCTGAAGAAGTTCTGAAAGGTCACCGACGCCAGGGTCTGGTTCTCCCGTTCGATCTTGACGTGCTCCTTCGCCTCGAGTGCCTGATGCAGCCCGTCGCTGTAACGCCGGCCCGGCATGACCCTTCCGGTGAACTCGTCGACAATGACGACCTGGCCGTCCTTGACCAGGTAATCGATGTCCCGCCTGAAGATGGTGTGTGCCTTCAGTGCCTGATTGACATGGTGCAGCAACTCGATGTTTTTCGGCTCGTAGAGATTCTGCACCTTCAGCAGTTTTTCCACCCGCGCCACGCCCTCTTCGGTCAGCACGACGGTCCGGGTCTTTTCTTCGGTGGTGTAATCACGGTCTTTCGTAAGTCGCGGGAGTATCTGGTTGATCCGGTAATACTTGTCCGTCGACTCCTCCGAGGGTCCCGATATGATAAGCGGCGTCCTCGCCTCGTCGATCAGAATACTGTCGACCTCATCGACGATGGCGTAATGGAACTCCTTCTGAACGTAATCCTCAAGGCGAAAGTTCATGTTATCCCGGAGATAATCGAATCCGAATTCGTTGTTGGTACCGTAAGTGATATCGCAGTTATAGGCCTCTCGTCGCTCCTGATCGTTCAACCCGTGCACGATCATACCGACGGTAAGTCCGAGAAAGCGGTAAATCGGTGCCATCCATTCCGCGTCCCTCCGGGCGAGGTAATCATTTACCGTCACCAGGTGTGCACCCCGGCCTGTCAGGGCATTCAGATACATCGGCATCGTCGCGGCAAGCGTTTTTCCTTCGCCTGTCTTCATTTCGGCGATTTTCCCCTCGTGGAGGACGATACCGCCGATGACCTGTACATCGAAGGGGCGCATCCCCACCGTCCGCAGTGCCACTTCCCGCGCAACAGCGAAGGCCTCGGGGAGGATATCATCCGTTGATGCCCCGTTGTTCAACTGTTCTTTGAAATAGGGGGTCTTCGCCTTGAGTTCGGTATCACTCAGGTCATGAATCGACGGCTCAAGCCCGTTGATACCGTCGAGAATCGCAGAGATCCGTTTCAGTTCCCTGTCGTTTTTACTTCCGAAAAGTTTTCGAAGAATATAGGCAAACATTTATACACCACTAAAAAACCCGGCAATGTCATTACCGGGGGGAAAATAAGCATTCGAAATTATCATCCGAAATCAACGGGTACCGCTGTCTAAAAGAGATACTTTCTCGGATTGACATATACATTATTCACGCGGACACCGTAGTGAAGATGGGGCCCCGTACTGCGGCCGGAATTGCCGACCACACCGATGAGATCGCCCCGCGACACCTTCCGGCCCCTCTTGATTTCACACTTTTTCAACAGGTGACCGTAACAGGTCGTGATTCCGTTTCCATGGTCGATTACCACCATATGCCCCATATCGGACTCGTATGCCGCTTTTGCGAGCACGCCATCGGCGGGCGCTACCACGTCCTCACCGATCCTCGTGGCGATATCGATCCCTCGATGAAACTCCCGTTTCCCGGTAAAGGGAGAGACCCGGTACCCATACTCCGACGTGACCCAGCCCATGACGGGCCATATGGACGGCGTTGATGCAAGCACCGATTTCTGTTTCTCAAGAAACTCCTTCAGTTCGTTGAAACTTTCCGTCTGAAAACTGGCTTCCTCAAGAAGCTGGTCCATGCTCTCATGAATTTTTTCAATCAGCGCATCTTCCATTTCCGACGCGGCGTCCCCCGAGGAACCCGCTTCGGGCACGGGACCACCGACGCCGAGGAACTGACCGTCGTCACGGTTGTTCTCGAGATTCGTCATGATCCTCAGTTTCTTGTCAAACTGCCGCAGATCCTCCATTTTCCTCTGAAAATCACTGACCTTGCCGGCAAGCAATTCAATCTGTTCCTTCTGTATGATCTCGATCTGCTGCAATCGCGTAAGTTCGTCCAGGGCACTCCGGTTATCGACGAATTCATAGGAGAGATAGGCCATCACGCCGGTACAGATGATCACGAAAAGGACGACACTTCTGAAAAGAGTTGTTGAAAGGCTGAATTTCCTTATCGAGCCTTCTTTCTGAGGGATAATGAGAAGGGTATAATATTTTTTCTCCACATCAGATCCTTTCTCGAAACTCCGGTTTCAAAAATCCCATACTTTACGCAACGTGAAATTACCATAGATGATTCAAATGTCAAGAAAAGATTGACTGCGGTGAACTATGACTTCCTCTCTATTTATCTTTTATATCAATCGCTTGTGTCATAATACTGTCCTTCGACAGTATGTCCGTGCCGGCGTACCGTTGTGGAGGGACCCTTGAGACACCGTTTCGGGGTTCGAGCCGTCGCCGACTCCCCTGCGGAATTCCTCACTATTTCTTTTCCACCATGACGAGCGGATCACCCACATCCACCTCGTCACCGGGAAAGACGACGACCTCCGTTACGGTACCGTTGATTTCCGCAATCACGTTATTCAGCATTTTCATGGCTTCCAGGACAACCAGTATCTCACCCGCGGGGACGTCATCGCCCTCGGATACGGGCACTTCGTTCACCACGCCTTTTATGGGCGATCGTACATCTCCCACCTTGGCAAGTTCCTCGATCTCCCGCATCGTCAGAACCACCTTTCTTTCCTGCCCCCCGCCGTCCTGCTCGAGTTCCGTCAGCATGGGTTCGGGGTGGTGGTCGATAACGAGATAGGTAACGGCATCGCCTCCTTTTGTGCGTCGTTGCGGACCGATCTCGACGCGGTGGTGCTTGCCATAGGCATCGGTAAAGTCGAGTTTATCACCCAGAATGAATCCGCCTTTCTTCAACCAGACCGATGGCGGCAACACCCATGTCTTTCCATACTCTTCCTCAAATTTCAGGTAATTTACCGCATCATTGGGATGCTGCAGATAGAGCACCAGTTCGTCTTCCGTGCTGCTGCGGCCGAGACGGTGTTCCAGCACCCTCGTTTCGATTTCGAGATCGATATCCTCAACCTTCTGATAGCCGCCGTCTTTTTCGCGAATTTCTTTCCAGGAAGGACCGAAGACGGCCTCGTATATCTCGTCAGAAGGCCAGTAGAAGGGAAGGTCGCCGTAGCGGCCAAGCATCAGGTTTTTCAGGTCATCATTCGCGTCCTTGTACCGTTTCCCCTTCAGCACGTTGTTCACCGCCGTCGTCCAGAGAATCTGCGAACCGGGCGTGACACTCCACCAGTTGCCCAGTTCAACCTGCACCCGGGGGAGCTCCTCCTGGAGAATCTGGGGCATACGGTCCAGAAAATCACCCTTCACCGCCTGTTCAAAGCTGGATCCCGTTGCACCGCCGGGCAGTTTATGGATCTGGACGGTCGGATCAAAGCCGAAAAACTGGGATTCGAAATCTTTGTAATATTCCCGCTCGGGACGGAGCTTGTTCGATGTCGCCGTGACGGCGTCCCGATTGACCGCCATGACTTTGTGCCCGTACTCCTCAAGGGTGTCGATAACGGTAAGAATCGCCGGGGGACCGTAAAATCCCGTAAAGGCGTGGTCACCCGCATCGACAATCTTTGCCCCGTTACGCACCGCCTCCACAATGCGTCCGATATCATTCCCGTCGGTATTATGCCCGTGATAATGGATCACGAGATCGGGATACCGGTCGAGGATCGCCCTCACCAGATCACCCATCCGTTTGGCTGTCCCGAGTCCGCCATGGTTCTTTATGCAGAGAACGATATCGTCGCCGGTAACATCGAGGATTTCGCCGACCTTGTGTACGTAAAAGTCATCGGTATGCTCCGGACCCGTGGAGAAACAGATGGACGGTTCCAGAATGCAGCCGGCCTTTTTCACCTCTTCAAAGACGGGGACCATATTGGGAATGTGGTTCAGAAAATCGAATACCCGCCATACGTGGACAAAGCGGGCGAAACTCTGAACGGTGAGTCTGATCACGTTCTCCGGATAGGGACGATATCCGAAGAGGTTGATCCCCCGGCAGAGCGTTTGAAACATCGTGTCGGGCATGAGCGAACTCAACACCTCGAGTTTTTCCAGGGGATTGATCTGTTTGCGCAGCATGTCGACGTGCACCGATGCACCGCCCGTAATCTCGAGAGAAAAATATCCCGCCGAATTCCGTTCTTCCGATACGAGCACCTGCGTGTGGGGCATGATCCGGTTCTTGAAGTCCGACTGCGAAAGATCGCGTTCGGTATTGGTTATGTAATAGCCGTCGTTGTCCCTGATCCTGTCGAGAAGCGAGGCAACCCCTTTTTGATGCAGCTCCTGCGGGGTTATTCTTTCTTCAAGGGTATGCTGTGGAATCTTCATGGTATCGTCACCGTCATGCTGTAATGATAAGCCCTTTAAAAGGCATAAGGATTCATTTTTTTCGTATGGATTTCAGCAACCAGTCGTGCGAGTCGCGCCACTTCACGTTCTTTCTGGGGATAGTCGAACACGTTCTCATGCGTTTCGAGATAGGAGGTATCGAAGACACCCCGTCTGAAATCCGGGTCATCACATATTGAAAGATAAAAGGGTATGGTCGTTTTTGGACCCACGATCAGAAAGTCGTTCAATGCCCGTTTCAACCGCTGCACCGCCTGCTCCCAATCACGTCCCCGTATGGTCATTTTCACGAGCAGTGAATCGTATTCCGTCGGAATCCTGAACCCCTGGTATGCGATTCCGTCGAGCCTGATTCCGGGACCGCCGGGTGAATGATAGACTTCAACGCGTTTTCCTCCCTCGGGCATGAAGTTGTTTTTCGGATCTTCCGCATTGATGCGGACCTGGATCGCCTTCCCCAGCAGATGGAACCTTACGTCGGGAAACTCGAGGTGGCCGCCATCGGCAATCCGTATCTGCTCTCTGACAATATCGACGCCCGTCAACATTTCCGTTACGGTATGCTCCACCTGCAGGCGTGTATTCATTTCCATGAACCAGAACTGATTCGTGGCGGCATCGACGAGGAACTCCACGGTCCCCGCATTGACGTATCCCGCAGACTGCGCCGCCCGCACCGCCGTTTCATGAATCGAATCAAGGACATTCAGGGGCAGGTCCGCCGGCGCAATTTCTATGAGCTTCTGGTGCCGGCGCTGAATCGAACAGTCCCGGGATCCGAGATGGATTATATTGCCCTGCGTATCGGCAAGTATCTGGACTTCCACATGCCTCGGTCTTTCGATACACTTTTCCACGTAGACGTTGCCGTCGTTAAAGGCTGACAACGCTTCGGCCCGCGCCTGCGGTATCTGGGCCACCAGTTCATTTCTGGCGTTGATCTTTCTGATGCCGCGCCCCCCCCCACCGGATGAGGCCTTCAGCATGAGCGGGTATCCGTATTTCTCCCCGAAGGCTACCGCCGTCTCGATGCCTTGCTCCCCCTCGGGAAGATCGTCCGTCCCGGGAATAGACGGTATTCCAGCCCGTTCCATGATCTGACGGGCCACAATCTTGTTTCCCAGGTTGCGAATCACCTCCGGCGGCGGCCCGATAAAGACCAGGCCCGCTTCTTCACAGGCACGGGAAAATTCGGGGTTTTCGGCTAAAAAACCATAACCGGGATGTATGGCACAGGCCCCCGTCTTGCGGGCAGCCCAGATCATCCTCTCGATATCGAGATAATCCTTCCGCGGACCGTCACCAATACATATGGCGTCATCGGCAGATCTGATAAACATGGACTCACTGTCGGGACGTTCATAGACCGCGACAGCCGTCAACCCCAATTCCTTGATTGTGCGAATGATTCTGAGAGCAATTTCTCCCCGATTCGCCACCAGGATTTTTTTCGTTCCTCTCACCGGGGTCATTGGGTCGGCTCCTTCCTTACCGGTTTTGCAAAAACGGGGATAATAAACGCATCACGCCTCCATGTCAAGCAAAAGGGGACGGCAAAGGGAACGCAGATATGCCGCCGGGCTGATCTTTCTTTACTGGAACAGGCGTGGTTTATAGTGGAGTTCTCTGAAGACGACGGTACAGACGGTACCTTCCCTGACCTCAAAGCCGACCCTGCCGTCGAGTTGATGCGCCAGGTCATGGAGAAGCTGCATCCCCAGTGTTTCAAAGCCCTTATCACCAGTCGCGTCGTGATACCCGATTCCATCGTCCGCCACTGTCAGTTCATAGGTCCCGCTTTCCTCCCCAGGTCTCAGTCTGATCAGCACACGCCCTTCCCTTCCGCCGGGAAAGGCATGCCGGAGCGCATTGGAAACCAGTTCGTTGATAATGAGCCCGCAGGGCACCGCCGTTTCAAGCCCGAAGTGGATGCACCGGGATATGTCAATCACCAGGGCAATGTGATCGATCCGGTACATCTGCAGGAGGCTTTCCGTGAGGCTCTTGATATATTCATCGAACTGTATTCGTGACAGGTTGTCGGAATGGTAAAGTTTTTCGTGAATCAGCGCCATCGACCGTACGCGGTTTTCGCTTTCCCTGAAGAGGCACAGGGCCTTTTCATCGGTGATCTGATACGACTGCAGGCTGAGCATGCTCGACACGATCTGGAGATTGTTTTTCACGCGGTGATGTATTTCCTGGAGGAGTATCTCCTTCTCATGGAGCGACTCCTCGATCTTCTCTTCGGCCAGCCGCCGTTCGGTGATATCCTTCGAGACGACCGTCATGGCGGTTATCTCGTTTTGTCCATCCTTCACGGGACTGAGCGTCCTGAGAAAATACTTACCGTCGCGACGACTTCTGACTTCATGGAACAGCGGCTCACCCGTCCGGAAGATAGTGGCCACTTTGTCCTGAAAGGCCGCCGCTCCTTCCGATGAATGGGTGTTGGCGTAGGGCTGACCGATCACATCGTCAAGGTCGACGCCGAGCCGTTTCCGATACTCCTCATTCATGAAGAGAAAGCGGCACTCCCGATCGACGAGATACATCAAATCGGCCGTTGAGGCGAGGGATCGGTATTTCGCTTCCGACGCTTTCAACGCTTCCACCGCTTCCCTGCGTTCCGTGGTGTCCCGCGCCACACCGCGGAACCCCCGGGGGGTTCCCGTCTCATCGCTGAGGAGCGAGACCGACACTTCGAGCATTCTCCGCACACCGTCTTTCCGAATCACCTCGTAATCCTCCAGCAACCGCGAGGACCCTGTCCGCAGGATATCTTTGCAAACCTCGAGGGTCAGCCGTGACGTTTCAGGGGACGTATATTCCCGGTTGTTCATCCCCAGGAGTTCCTCCTTTTCGAATCCCGACAATTTCATCACGGCGTCGTTGAAAAAGGTAAAATTGCCGGCAAGGTCCGTTTCAAAATAGGCCTCCGCAATATCCTCGAGAATATTGCGGTATTTTTTTTCACTCTCGCCGAGGGCTTTCTCCGCGGCCGTGCGATCACTGATGTTCCTGAAGACCAGTCCGAGATAGCGCCGATCGATTTTAAAGATCGCAAAATCCAGATAGCAGTCAAAAAGGGGCTCATATTTTTCCATTCGCACGGGATTTCCCGTCAACGCCACGGAACCGCATATCCGAAGCCATTCCTCCGACTCATAACCGGCATGTATGTCATGCACCGCACGACCCATGACAAAATCAGGCTCTTTTCCGCTGTGACGGGAAAAGGACTCGTTCGTATCGCGGCATATGAATCGGACGGGAAGATTCTGCTCGTCATAAAGCGTTTCCATCACTACCACACCGTCCAGCATGTTATGGAAAAGATTCCGGTATCGCTCTTCGCTCTCTTTCAACGTTTCTTCCGCCTGTGTCCGTTCAACAATTTCCATGCCTATTTCCCGCCTGAACACTTCCGACTTTCTTCTGTCGTACAGCAGAAGATAACTGATATAGGCGATCCCCAGCATGACCACCACGAAGGCGGAAAAAACGATCAGCCCCAGCAACCGCGATGATTCGGCCAATGATTCGGCAACATCGGAACTGGGAATATAACTGACGAAGGAATAGCGCTGGTCACCCACATAAAAGGGGAAACAGGCTATATTGTGTTTCCGATCATTGAAAAAGGACCCCCTTGCCGTCCCGTAATTGCCGGCAATAAAGAAATTCGAGGGCAGTGGAGGTTCATCACGGGCGGTAAAAGGAATAACGCTGACATGTTTTCCCGCATAGCCTTCGGTATCGCAATGGATTGCCGTCCCCCCCGGATCGAGTATCAACGAGGCCCTGTCGGATTTGGTCGCCCCGTTATCAATCCATCGGCTGAAGGCATCACATCGGACCAGTGTCCCGATGGCCCCCCGCACGAGCCCCCCCTCGAGGACCGGGGCATCGATGGATATGGCATAATACCCCTCTATGGCTCTGAATGATCCGCTTGCAACGGTCCCCTTCCGCTCGAAGAGGCGCCTTATATGGGTCTGCCCGCCGATATATTTTCCTTCCGCCGACCTGTTCCCTCCTTCGACATATCGGAGCACGCTCCGATTATCCATATAGGACGCACAGGTTGCGAATTCTTTGTGGCGATCATGGAAAAGCCTCAGAAGCTTTCTGATTTCCGCTTCTCCCTGTTCCGTTATGGCGGGATGGGCGGCAAGTATGGCCAGATCGCTTTCAATATGACCGATCTTTTCCGCAAGTCTGGATGATTGCTGTAATGCAATTATGTGCTGTTCCTTCTCATGACGGGTGATTGTTTCAGAAAAAATCCGTTCCTTGAGAGAAACGGCCAGGTAGATGATGATGCAGAACAGAATAAGCATCAAGAAAAAAACCGGAAGTATCCGGCCGATGAGATGCCCGCCCCCCCCTTTACCTGAATGAATTGCCCCGCTGCGTCGCATTTTCCGCCTTCACAAGAGTGTGACCTGTCCAGTAGGGGTGAACAAGCACCGGAACGGCGGTTCCGGCGTCCTCCCCATATCAGGATTGAACAATATTAAAATTCCGGGGAGAGACAGGGGGGTACATATCACGAAACTGCGCCGACTACAATCTTTATCAAAGGATTTTCATTCACGGAATGTCACTGTCCACGTGAGACAGCGCATCTCAGGACGTTCCGAATCCTTGTCAGGCAAGGCCTCGGGAAAAATGGCACTTCTATCTTTCTGTTTTTCCAGACAGAAAAACTCCCGTCATATGTAGTTGCTCATCAGCGCGGAGAGATCACGGTCAAACTTGTCCGGAGCTTCATCCCGATATTCGGCAACGAGGGACTTCAGTGTCCCGTACATACGGGCATCCCGGAGATCGTCCAGTCCGCGGTAGATGCCCCTCCGCCGCCCGAGGCGGAATATCCGGCGGTCTTCGTCGGAAAGCGCGAAGTACCGGTCGATCACGGCAATCATCTTCTCCCGGTCGCGGGGAAGCGTCCCTGTCACCTCTTCAAGAAGGTTGAGAATATGGTCGCTTACCACGGTGCTCCCGATCCCCTCGAGGTTCATCATGAATTCCCTGATTTCCCGGACCACCGCTTCATCACCAAGCGGCACGAAGCCTCCCTCTTCCATAAGACGGAAGAGTTCACTGCCCCTCCTCACCTGCAGCGTGCGGATCCTGATGAAATCAGGATCGATTTCATTGAGTACCCGGGCCGTCTCCCTGGCATGTTCAGAAGACCACTCCTGTCCCCCGAGGCCGGGCATGATGTACTCGGAGAGGGATATGCCCGATTCGACGATCCGCCGGCCCCCTTCGATATGCTCCGCGGCGGTGACACCCTTCCTGATAAATTTGAGAAGCGGATCATAGCCGCTCTCGAGGCCGATGTGAATTCGCGACAGGCCGGCATCGCGCAGCAGGGTATACTCCTCAACGGATTTGCGTGCCGCCGTCTTCGACCGGCAGTATGACGTGATTCGCCTGACGAAGGGAAAGGTCTCCCTGATATCGGCGAGCACGGCCAGAAGATCGTCCGTCTTCATGATAATCGAGTTGGCATCCTGCAGAAACACGGATTCCCCGCCGAAATAAAGCCAGGCCGCCACACTGCGGTAGTTATCGCTGTACCGGCCCTGCTCGTCGAAGACCGCCATGGCAACGGGACGGGAAACCCTTCCCGCCTCACCCATTTTCCAGGACAGCGATATGATGTCGTCGGCAATCTCGCGGGCCCGCTGAATATCCTTCCTGATCTCTTCGACGGTCCGCAATTCGAATTTCGTTCCACGGTAACACTGGCAGAAGGCACACTTATTCCACGGACAGTTCCTGGTCACGCGGATAAGGAGACTCTTTGCTTCACTGGGCGGCCGAATGGGCCCCTGTTCAAATTCATATTCCATAATCTTCACACATTCTCACGGGGTATCCGGAAAGAGAGAATCCGAGCCCCCTGTTCTTTCATAATATAGGCATCCTTCCGTCAGGATCAAACCGCCCGGCACGGATCAGGTCTACAGGAGTTTCTGAAGCTCCTCCGAAAAGACACGGTAGGTTCCTTCGTTAAAGAGGACAAACCTGACCGTTTCAATATCGTCATGATCCCGGATATAGTCGATAGTCGTTTTCAGCGCGATATGGGCCGCCTCGCCGAGAGGATAGCCGTAAACGCCCGCGCTGATAGCGGGAAAGGAGACGCTCTTTACACGTTTCTTCGACACGAGTTTCAGACTCTCGAGATAGGCACTCTTCAGGAGGAGCGCTTCGCCTTTCGCCCCGCCCCGGTAGACCGGCCCCACCGTATGAATCACGTATTTCGCCCGGAGGGCGCCCGCCTTCGTCGCCACCGCCTGACCGGCGGCGCAGTAGCCGATCTTCCGACACTCTTCCATGATCGAAGGCCCGCCGGCACGGTGAATGGCACCGTCCACGCCGCCTCCGCCGCCCAAACCCGAATTGGCGGCATTGACGATGGCCTCCGTCTCTTCTTCCGTTATGTCACCCACCACCAGCAAGAGCCGGGTGTTATTGATTACCACGTCCATCTCTGTTTCCTCGTATCGCTATATGTTTTCCCTCACCATAGACAAGCATCCGGTAGGTCTTTTCGATCCTGTCCCAGTTATCCTCGCGATCCATCGACCAGTATCTGCCGATGACCGATGCAACGGTGCCCTGTGACAACTGCCGGCATGCTTCCTCGATCTTTTTCGTGTAAATAAAACCGCTTTCGGGCTTTTCACCCCGCCGCCCCAGCATGGCGTGGATATAGACGTCCCGGATTCCCGCATCACGGGCCAGTTCCATCAGCGCCAGCAGGTGATCCACCGACCCGTGGGAACTGAAGAAGGAGACGATACCCATCAGATGCAATGCCGTTCCCGATGTCCTGCAGGCCTCCATGACACTGAGAAAGGCTTCATTCCGGCGAAAGGTTCCGTCGGCAATCGCCCGGTCGATCCTGACCCGGTCGGAATAGATCCTGCGTCCCGCACCGATGTGAAGGTGCCCCACCTCGGAATTCCCCACCATCCCCTCGGGCAGACCGACGGCGAGCCCCGACGCGGCAAGTCTCGACGAGGCCTGTGTCCGCATCAGTTCGTCCATCACGGGGGTCCGTGCACGGGCGATAAGGTTCCCCTGCTTTTCGTCGTTGAGCCCCCACCCGTCGAGTATCAGGAACAGGACCCTTGAGGCGTCCATTCCCCTGCACCCCTGAATCAGAGAATTCCCCGTCATCACTGGGGGCTTCTCGATTCCCATGAGATGAAGGACCGTCGGCGCGATATCGGTCAGGTCGCCCTGTGCCGGCAGCTCGACGGCTTTGCCGGGAACGATGACAATGAAGGGAACCGGTGAATCGGTATGCCCCGTGTTGACGGCGCCGTCGGGATAGAGCCACTGCTCCACCGTACCGTGGTCCGCCGTGACGACAACGGCCATGCCCGCTTTCACCGCTTCATCGATGACCAGACCGGTATGATGATCCACCGCTTCCACGGCCCGCAGGATCGCCGTTTCGTTTTCTATGTGACCCACCACGTCCACATTCGGATAATTGACGCCGATAAAATCGTACCCGCCGGAATGTATCGCCTTCGTGACGGCCCCGGTTATCTCCTCGATGGACATCTCGGGCGCTTCATCAAAGAGCGTCACATCCTTTCTCGTGGGAATGACGATCCGTTCCTCGCCCTGCCGCAGCGTGGCATCCTTGCCGTTGAAGAAAAAACCGAGGTGAACCGCCTTTTCGGCTTCGGTGATTTTGATCTGCCGCTTTCCCGTTCGTGACAGAACCTCGCTCAGAGTATCGGAGAGACGCTCTTCCGGGGGAAAGGCGACATGGACCTTCAAATCCCGGTGATACTGAATCATCGTCGCAAAACTGAGATTCAGATCCCCGGTACCGGGAAACTCCTGGAAACCACGCTCGGTCAGACTTCTCGTCAGTTCTATCTCCCGCTCGCCCCGGATATTGTAGAAAATTACGGAATCCCCCTTTTTGATTCTCCCCACCGGGAGACCCGACTCATCGGTAAGAACGAGTGGTTCCAGAGTCTCATCATCACTTGCTTCACCATATGACGCCCGCACGGCCCGCGCCATGGGATAATAGTCGTTTTCGGTCATTTTTCACCCCGTCCGCTTCGATCTTCGCCTTCTATCACTAATGGGCGCGGGGAGCAATATCAAACATGCGGAAACCCTTACAATGGATAGCTTTTCTATTGAAAACTGCTACGGTACATGGTATCAACGAGCACTATTGTTGCGAAGTGCGTGCTTTTTATCATGGGTGAAAAGGGATATGAAAAAACCCAGGAAGACATACTGAGAGAAAGGGCCGAGGTCCTTTTTACTGCGGGGAAAAGATTGTCAGATGCACTTCAACAGCTCAAAATGATCGAAAAATCAATAAATGCAAGGTACTTCAAGCTTCTTGAAGATATGGCCGGAGACGATACCTCTGACCGCATTTATCGGCTTCAGGAAGTGAACGATGAGATATATCGGTACAACAAGGCCCGGGAATACGCAAAGTTACGATACTATTACCTCATTGTCACCAGGGAGGCCATGGGATTTCGCCGCCATACCTGGGTCGATGAGATCTACCGGATTCCCGGCAAGAAAAAGTACATAAAGAGCATTAATGGACAGATACCAGAAACGAAGACTGAGAATGATTGATTCTCAGCTGCGGTCACGGGGAATCTCCGACGAGCGGGTTTTGCAGGCAATGGCGAACATTCCCCGTCACACCTTTGTTGAGGAGGGTCTGTTCCATCGCGCCTACTCCGACAATCCGCTTCCCATCGGGGAACGGCAGACCATATCACAACCCTACATGGTCGCCCTCATGACGGAAGCCCTCATGCTGAAAGGCCCTGAAAAGGTTCTGGAAATCGGGACGGGGAGCGGATACCAGACGGCCATTCTCGCCGAACTCGCGGAAAAAGTCTTTTCGGTGGAACGGATCGCCGTACTGGCTTCACGGGCGCAGAAGCGGCTCGACGCACTCAACTATATCAACATCCTTATCCGGGTGGGCGACGGCACCTACGGATGGAGCGAAGAGGCCCCCTTTGACGGCATTATCGTCACCGCCGGATCGCCCGATGTCCCTCTGCCGCTCAAGAAACAGCTGGCACCGGGGGGACGGCTGGTTGTCCCGGTAGGCAGCAGGCATATCCAGACCCTCCTGAGGGTCACACGGATTTCCGCGGAGGACTATCAGGAGGAAGACCTGGGAGGGTGCCGCTTTGTGGATCTGATTGGCGAATACGGGTGGAAAGGTTGAAGACCTCGATGCTGCGACGATTATACGAATGGGTTCTCCACTGGGCGGAAACGCCCTACGGTACCTGGGCGCTCTTTATTCTCGCCCTTGCCGAATCGAGCTTCTTTCCCATACCGCCCGATGTGCTTCTCATCGCCCTGGCGATATCGATTCCCGCCAAGGCCTTCCGGTACGCGCTGGTCTGCACGGCGGGATCGCTGGTCGGCGGCGTGATCGGGTACCTGATCGGGTATCAGTTCATGGAAGTCATCGGGTTCCGCATTATCCGGTTTTACGACCTCATGGAGATGTACCGGAGCGTGGGTGATCTTTACAATCACTACAACGCTCTCGCCGTGGGCATTGCGGGGTTCACCCCCATCCCCTACAAGGTGTTCACCATCTCTGCGGGGGCATTCAAGATCAACTTCCCCGTCTTCATCATCGCCTCGGCGCTGTCACGGGCGGCACGGTTTTTCCTCGTGGGCTGGCTCATATACCGGTTCGGTCCCGGGATACGTTCCTTTATCGACCGTTACTTCAATACACTGGCGGTAGTCTTCGTACTGCTCCTGGTAGGAGGGTTCGTCCTGATTAAATGGCTTTTGTAGGGAATCAGAGACTCGACAAAAGGATACTCATCATCATGTTCGCACTCCTGCTGCTGACGGCATGCTCCGTCCGTGACAGGGGCGTCTATCATACGGTCAGAAAGGACGAAACACTGTGGCGCATCGCCCAGGCCTATAACTGCGAGGTCGATGCAATCGCCGAAGCCAACGGCATTCAGGATGTGCGCCGTATCGAGGCAGGCAGCCTCCTCTTTATCCCCGGCGCCGATCGTGTGCGCGTCACCACCGACATCCCGGCACCGGCAAAGAAGGCACCCGCCGCTCCGCAGAAACGGGTGGCACCGAAACCCGCACCCACACCGAAGCCGACGCCGCGTCCGGAACCACAGCCGAAGCCCGTCGTCAAAAAGAAACCGGCCCCGCCGCCGGCGCCCCGGAAGGCACCGGTCACGTCGCGGGCAAAGACCCGCTTCTCCTGGCCGGCACAAGGCACCCTCCTGTCGAAATTCGGAAAGCAGTCGAACGGCATGAGAAATACGGGAATAAAGATAAGCCTCTCCGAGGGAACGCCGGTGCGCGCGGCCGCAAACGGCCGGGTCATCCATTCGGCACCCATCAAATATTTCGGGGAAACCATCATCATCAAGCACGACAGGCACTATACCACCGTCTACGCGCACCTGGACTCCCGAACCCTGAAGGTGGGCGATACGGTAACCCGGGGGGCGGTAATCGCCCGCTCCGGGAGAGAGGAACGAACCGGCAGGGAGAGTCTCCATTTCGAGGTCCGCTACAATAACGTCGCGAAAAATCCCCTCGCCTACCTGCCGAAATAGAGGAACGGCCCCCTGGGGCGGCTGTACGAATATATCAATAAATCGAGAGGTGTGTAATGAAGCTTACGGAAGAAATCTATGCCTATGAATGGACAAATCCCTTTGAAAACAACTGCAACAGTTACTATCTCGGGGGCGCCGTCCAGGCCCTCGTCGATCCGGGCCTCACGGCACACCTCCCTGACCTTCTGAAGCGCATGGAAAAAGACGGGATAGACCGGAAGGATATCCGTTATATCATCAATACCCACTGCCATCCCGATCACTTTCAGGGATCGGAATATTTCAGCGGCAACCCCGATGTCTCCATCGGACTTAACGGAAAGGAAGAGGAATTCTTCAACGATGTCGGAAAAGAGATGTTCCGTCTCTTCGGAATGAAGTCACCCGATATCGCCGTCGATCTCCCCCTCGACGAGGGACCGCTCGAACTGGGCGGCGAATCCTTCCAGATACTCCTCGTCCCCGGCCATTCCCCCGGCTCCATCGCACTCTACTGGCCGGCACGGAAAGCCCTTCTGCCGGGCGATGTCATCTTCGACCAGAATGTGGGACGGACCGATTTCCCGGGCGGCAGCGGCGCACTCCTGAAGGAAAGCATCCGGCGTCTCTCGGAACTGGAGGTGGAATACCTCCTGCCGGGGCACATCGGAATCGTCTCGGGAACGGAGCAGGTGAAGAGCAACTTCCGCTTCGTCATGGAAAGGATTTTCCCCTACATATAGAGGCAGACCGCGGCACGGCCCTCCGGAAATCCGGTCATGCCGTCAGTTGTAAGCCTGGCGGATTTCTTCGTCCGCCAGGATAGCGGCCAGAAGCGGTTCGGTTTCGGGATGCTCCCAGGTACCCAGATGCCCGTGCATATCGAGATATTTCTGCGGAATCGGATGCGTCCCGATCACGACTTTCACGTTATACCGTTTCTCGAGAAATTTTCTAAAGGTGTCGATATAAGGGCACGGGGGATAGCCGACCACAAAGCCCGTCGCCAGGTGAATGACCTCCGCGCCATTCTTCACCATTTCCTCCCCGGCATACTCGATGTTTCCCCCCGGGCATCCGTCACAGGTGGTGTAGCCGACCAGTTCCACATCGGTGTCCCTGTATATACTGAACGCACCTTCCCTCTTCTTCATCGACCTGATGCACTTGCCGCCGGCGCAACGGCGGTAGCGGTCGCATATTATGATTCCTATTTTTGTCGTGTTGTTCATTTTCAACTCCTGAATGCCTGTTCTGTTATTGACGTTACCCCAAAAGGGCCATACCCTTTCTCACATGCCGACACTATTACCGTATCTTGAAACCCAGATACCGGAACCTGCCCCCGATCCTGGATCAGGTACACAAGTGTGTACATATTTTTCCTTACTCTGCGAGCTTGTCTATAAGGAAATCCTTCATTCTGCCCTTGTCCAGCGACAGTTCACGGGATACCGGTTCACCTTCAAACAGGACATTTGTCGAACTTCTGAAATTATATTTCATCGCTTCTTCGGAATCTGTGGTGAATATGCTCAGATTTAATTTTTCTCCGAACAGATATTTCATTTCTTCGGCTACTCCTATAGCCTTTCTGCATGACAGTCAGTTGGGATTTCCGCTGTGAAATACGGTCAGATCAGCCATATCCATCTCCTTTTCGAATTATCGAGTCGGCCCCGGGGAATTCTGTTCCGAGTGGACGCACCACGGGAGTCATATAGCACACCGGAATTCAAAGATCAAAACCCGCCCCTGCCATTTCACCTCTTCAGGAATTTCATCATCAAACGGCGGTTAGTGCAGGTACCGGTTCAATACCGAAGAGGAAAATTCATGATGAATACCACAGGTGACCTGTGGGAAACCGGCAATCGCCTTGACATCCGCCGGATTACTGCGTTAGTGTTTCGCCGATATTTATTCATCAGATGAAGCGAATTAACAGGTGAAATCTACAACGGAAAGGATGACAAATGAGAAAAGCGATTCACGTGTTCATATCATGTTTGATGCTTTGTGTACTTCTATACGGTTGTGGCGGCTCCGGCTATACGCCGCCGATGACACACCATACCTACATCACCAACACCCAGGAACACCACCAGCTCACCTCGGTAGAGATAATCAATAGAGACGACAGCCTGTTTGATGTCGGATCTGCTGTGGGACTCCCCGATTACATCGAGTACTTCATCGACGGACGTCAGGTGGCCTATCACAAAGCCAACAGCAATTTTCGCACCAATGTCCAGATTCCACCGGGTGACCACCAGCTGATAATCCAGATGCTGTCCCGTGTGGCGCATGTGCCGAAGTTCAGAGATGCAAACAAAATCTGGATCTGGGAAGTGTCCCTGGACGAGGGTTCCACGGCACAAATATGCGGCACCGGTGAATTCGATTGCTGGAGTTACGAGTTGTATGGATTCAGTTATGAACGGTCGGTCGAAGTAAAATCATTCCAGAAGGGCAACACAAAACAATACCGTAGATATTGATTATCTTCGTTCAAAACAGACAGCGGGTCAGGTCCTGATCTTTGAATGCATCACGATGTTTGACAATATGCGGACATACCCTCAAAGACCGAGGTCCGGCCCCCTCCTTTCTGTAACCGCTCCCACGGGAGACTTGCGGCCACACTCACTTCCTCGCTGTCAGACTATTTCAGGTTCTTTCCGTATTCCGCGAGCTCTTCCAGGCCGATCCGATTAATCAGTCCGATTGTCTGCCCCTCCGCAGTGATCAGATGTTGCGCCTTCAGATTCCCCAGCGCCCGCGAAAGCGACTCGGGACCGGTGCCCAGGATGTTGGCGAGCTGCAGCTTTGATATCTTCAGTTCCACGGCATCGTTGCTTCCC
>Ga0272441_10004458_pt1 | contig 25314 bp, 24 predicted proteins | sample SSMProp6N_FD_193582 | JGI IMG/M metagenome (GOLD analysis project Ga0272441, IMG submission 193582) | Marine sediment archaeal communities from Little Sippewissett salt marsh, Falmouth, MA, United States - SSM-Prop-6N | ecosystem: Environmental > Aquatic > Marine > Wetlands > Sediment ...
GAAGAAGATCCCCAAGAGGGAGAACCAGAGGGTACTTCTTCTGGGTTACTACATGAACAAGATCGAGGGAAAGAGGGAGTTCAGGGGAAAGGACCTGGAGAAGCTTTACAAGGAGCTAAAGCTTGAGGTTCCTGACAACATCACCTACTTCCTGAGGAAGATGTCAGAGGATAAAAAGGGCCTCCTTGCCCATGGAAAGAAGCAGGGAAGGTACAAGATCACTGACAAGGGGATGGATTTCATCCATGACAAGATCCCGACAGCCGAGTGACCATTGATACAAAGGATATGCTCCCCTCCCGGTCCCCCGTCGCGGGATCGCAACCGTTGAAGCATTTCATAATGTGAATAATGTCGGATCAGGGAAAGGGTCCCGCATCCTCTGGATGATCCATTCGAGAATTTCATCATCGTCGAATGCGATCTCATCCTCGTGGGGTGACAATCTGACCCTCTCCCTTCCGTCAATCTGATCGATGTCCGAACCGAAGCACAAGACCCCGAAGGATCTCAGAGGTTTGATCGATCGAAGGTCCGGTTCACCCATGGTGCAATCAATGAAATTGGCGACCTCGTCCTGTGTCTCCCCCCACCCTATGAACCACTCCTTGGCATTGTCCAGAAAGTGCCCGATCCATACTTCCATTTGCTCACTCCTCTATTGTGACTGGTGAGGATATCCATATAATCCTTATGCCGTTATTTCCGGGATTGGTAGAGTGACCGAAAATGTTTCATTGTTCTCATCAGGGAAATGAGAAACGGACAGGTTCATATTCGGGCCCATTTTTTTTTCCATTCATTTTTCAAAATTTCTTCCAGTTTTTCCCAGCTCGCCTCGTAACCCTGGGGCCCGGATCCCGTTATCGATAATGCACCCATTCCGTTTCCGAAGAGCAGGGCTTCCTCAATGGGATAACCCCTCAACAAAGCAGAGTAGAATCCCCCCCTGAAGGCGTCCCCGGCGCCCGTGGCATCGACAACATCCACGTCAACGGCAGGTACGATCACCATACGATCCTTCCGAAGCAGCATGGAGCCCCTGTCACCGAGTGTCACCACGGCTTCTCCGATAAGATCGAATATACTATCGGACCAAGGGTAGACAACTCCTCCACCTCCCCTCTCTTCCCATTGGATATCCAGAATGTCCAGGAGATACTGCCATTCCCCGAGGTTCCCGAAGAACCTGTCGCATCTCTTCAGCATCTCTGCGACCTCCCCGCCTTTCCATCTGAAGTATATCTCCTGTCCGGGATCGAAAGCCGTTGATATCCCTTTCTCCTTCATCATTCCGGCGGTCCGGTTCGCGAACCCGGGATCGGAGGTGGCTATGTGGCAGAATCTAACGGGGCCCCCCAGCCGGAACTCCGCGTTCAACTCGCTCTGCTTTTCCATGGCCCCCATCATGAACGCATACGCCTGCTCCCCGTTGGGGGCCGAGAGAACGATGCAGAAGGGGGAGGGCAGATCGGGGTCAACGACCAGATTGGAGAGATCGATCCCGAGGTGCTCGAGCCTCTTCCTGTAACCGGGATCGAGATCACGACCAACAACGGACGATAGGTACACGTCCGTTCCCAGCTTCGCAGCAGAGACGGAGATGTTCCCACCGCATCCGCCAAACTCTAACCTCTGCTTCCTCACCGGTGTGGATTGACCGCTCTCAGGAAGGTAATCCACAGTCAATATCCGGTCCATGTTCAGGTTCCCGCAGACAAGCAGGCCGTCCATGACAGCATAGAGACCGCATTCCATTAAAAATATATCCCCGGGAACATTCTGACATGTACAAAAATCCGGAGATAAAACTTATTATAATGTGGACCTTACACCCCTCCGGAACCGGTGAAACAGATGGCCAGAACCTCCAGGAATGCCATACCCCCCCCGAAAAGCCGGGGAGCGGTTTCCAGAAGGGGCCCATCTTCCAGGGAAGGTCCGATATCCGATTGGACATCCGTGAAGAGGGATAAGGGACCCGAAGAGAGGAAGACCGGAACGGGGGAGAGCCTGGTAAACCGGATCTGGAAGGTGGGCGGTCCTTTTCTCTATGATCTTCTGGGAGCCCTGATAGTTCTTCTGATAATCATAGGCGCCCTTTTCACCTACACTGGTAACTGGCCACCCCTAGTCGTCGTCCAGTCCGGCTCAATGCAGCATTCGGACGATGTCTCATCCGTGGGCGTCATCGACACGGGGGACCTTGTTTTCGTGAAGATGTTCGGAGACGATCAGATACCGATCTCTTATGTTGAGGGACAGAAGAGCGATCATCGGACATACAGCTCCTACGGAGATGTGATAATATTCCGTCCCAACGGGGATGAGAACAAGACAGCTATCATACACAGGGCCGTTCTATGGATCGAGTTCAATTCCACTACCTATGATAACATTACCCGCGCGGGCGGAAGCTTCGATATCCCCTCCCTGGGATTGAGGGATGTAACCGGTCAGATTACCCTTCCCGATTACGAGTGGCCGCAGAAACCAGGGAAAATGGACCTCTCCATAGATATCGGCGCGATCCTCCGGAACTTCAGGAGATACGGGACCACACCCCATTCGGGTTTCGTTACCAAGGGCGACGATAACATGGGCGTGGACCAGACCTCGGAATTCTTCAATCCGGAGCCTCCCTGGATAGAGCCTGTGATGAACGAGTGGATAATCGGAAAGTCCGTTGGAGAGCTTCCCTGGTTCGGTATTATTAAGCTGAAGTTCGAGAACAACGGGCACACCAATGACATCCATCCGAATTCCGAGAGGAATCTCTGGATCGCCCTGATAATCATCGTCGCCACCCCTTTTGCCATAGATTTCCTCATCCACCTTGTGATCAGGATGGTAAGGCGGGATAGGGGGGAGGAGGCCACGGAGGAGAGATCGGACCAGGACTCTTCGAGAAGGAAGGAATATATCGATCTCGCGGAGAAGAAACCAACTCCAAGGAAGGCAAAAATGCCTCCTCCGCGAAGTAAGTAATCCCATCGATCTTCAGTTTCCGGTATTGTAGAATATCTGGGCATCCGTGGCGTGGTATTCCCCTTCTCCCTTTATGGCGTAGGATATGATCACGCTATCGCCTGCATCTATCCTCGGAACGAGCCACTCCAGAATGGTCACGCCTTCAGGGGTCATGTCCTTTGAAGGCTCGAGAGTATATCCCCCGCCCTTGAAGTTCTCGGGGATCATATCCTTCAGAACCAGATCCTTTACAGGACCCGAGCCGCGGTTTCTGTAAAGTAGCTCGATGTGGTACTCTCCGGGTGCGGACCCTTGCTCTATGGATTTTCCAACGGAGAACTTCCTGAGATTCTGTAAAACGTCTATGATCGGGGCCCCTGCGACATCCTCTCCATGGATCACAGGACCCGGCAGGTATGTCCTCGCATCAACCTCGGCAGGAGCCTCTATGGTCTCCCCGGGTTCCGGGCGGTGAACCGTGCTGGTGTACCTGACAGCAAGCCTCTCCCCCGCCCTGAGCGGGCCTCCGAACCGGGAAAGGTTATCTATTCTAATGAAGAACCTCTGGTCCTTGACAGGGGGTACCTGGTCGGGTTCGATGTGGACCCCGACGTTGTCGCTGAGGGGGATCCCCGCCTTTTCTATGACTATGGACGAGGGGTCAGGGGGCATGAAGTATCTTGGAAGAGAATCCCTGATGAAGATCTGTTCGATATCAGCGTATCCGGTATTCTCCACTACCAGGTTCGCCGTGATATCGGTGGACCTCTTTGCTTCCACCTTCTTCTTATCGAACGTCTTCTTGAAGGAAATTGATGCAGGATAGAAATTGCCCCCGTCCTTCGCGAGGGAATAACCGATGTCCTTGGACAGTCCCGGAACGATGTTTAGAACAAGGTTCTTGATGAAGGCCGGTTTTTCGTTAAGGGAGACCAGCCATTCATCCGATTCCCATCTTCCACCGGGCGTAACGTAGATCCCCGTAGTATCGAGGTTGAGGTGCACCCTGCCGGATGAGGGATCCTTCACCTCCACCCTCAGGACCTCAACCTCGAACTCGGATGTGTTCTCAACAACGAAGCGGCAGATCCACTCCCCCGGCTCCTCGGTCTCATCGGCCTCTATGAAGTACAGGTTCCTGCACATAGCCTCGAAGGAGTCGACGACGATGTTGGTGAGTATCTCCTGCCCTCTTGCCTTGACCCTGATATCTCCTGTGGGTATCCGGTCGGTGGCGGTGGGGTCAAGGTCTCCCTCGTACCTCAGTATCCTCATCTCCCCTGGTATCAGCTCGTCGATCCTCCAGACGAGCTCTCCCTCCTCAATGGCCACATCCTCGACGGTGTCGCCCGGGAACATCACATTCTTAAGGTCCTTGGGGATCGCTTTCCTTATGGTCACATCGGAATAGGGGACAACGGCCAGGTTCTTGAGTCCCAGTTGAAGAACGGTATGGGTCTGCTCCCCCCTCAGAACCACGCGGGATTCCGGGAGGTCCGGGTGGGTCGAGATCACCTCTTCAATGGCTATGGAGGGTTCGTGGAGCCGTATTTGATACTCCCTGATGATCCTGGCCCCGGGCTCAACTTCCTTTGCATTCACGGTCCTGAGATCCAGCCTTGCGACACCTGTTTCCTCGTTGAGACCCACTTCAAGGTCCCAGATCCTGTCCTTGGAGGACCGGTTCTCCACCGAGACAGATCCCGCTGCAATATGTTCAACAACATTTCCTTCCACATCAAGCCTGACCGTCTCATCTTCCTGGAAGTGTATCATGGCCCCCGACTCATCCGAGAACCTGATGTTGGTTTCCTTGATCTCCTCTTTCAGAGTCCTCTCCTTGGTGATCCAGTCCTCGTATCGGTCATACATCAGGGCACCGGTCACGGGGTCCATTTTGGCTCCCACCCTGCCGAATCCGGAATCGGCCTCAAGGGTGGTGGTATCCCTCCCCAGTTGATACTTGTAAGGCGTTCTTCCGACAAGCTTTCTTTCAACGTCGACTACTTTCTCATCCTCCATACCGGTCCCTCCATATCCCCTGATAACATGCGGTCCAGGAAACGTCAGGAAATGGAACGTGTAATGTATTATTTATGGTTTTGTCCCGGCGATTTCCAAGTACTGCTGGAACCGGATTTCCGGCATGGGAGAACAGGAGCCCTGTCCTCTCCCGGAAACACTGTTATCTTCCCATTGACATGTTTTAATAACCTGGAACCTTAGGGGGGCGCATGCTTAAAAAGAGCCTTTCCTCACTGGCCGTCAGGAGGTTCGTGAAGGAGGCGAAGCTCATAGAAGGTGCATTCTTCCAGAAGGCCTACCAGATCGACTACGATACTCTGGTCCTGAGATTCGCCGTGAGGAGGTCCATTGTCGAGGATCGTGGTGGCGTTTTGGCATTCAGGGAGCTTCTTTTCCGGAGCGACGGGGAAGAGCCAGACGATCCGGGGATATCCATCGGCGAGGGGGGCGGGGGTTACGTGAAGTTCGATCTTTATTTCAAGATGGGCGGTTTTCTGTTCATCTCGGAAAGGGTCGAAAGAGAGATGCCCCAGGTACCTTCACAGTTCGCCATGAAATTGAGGAAATCCCTGTCGAACAGGATACTGAAAAGCGTCTCACAGGTCGCAATGGACCGCCTCGTGGTTCTGGAATTCAACCCATCCCCGGGTGAGGATCGAGAGTGGAAGCTGTACCTGGAGCTGTTCGGGGACGGGAATGCCATACTGGTCAAGGGGGACACGATAGAGGCCCCCTTCACATCGAGGTCCTGGTCATCGAGGATCGTGAAAAGGGGAGAGATATTCTCCCCCCCCCCGACCGGAACGGACCCGTTCGATCTCACCAGGGAGGGCATGGAGGAACTCGCCCTATCCTCCAGGGAGGATCTGGTCAGATTCCTAATAAAAAGGTGCAGCATGCCCCCGCCTTACGCGGAAGAGATATGCCACAGGGCAGGACTGGATAAGAGGGCCAGACCCGAGAATATGGGCGGGGGTGAACTCGACCGCCTGTTTGAAACCTTCCGGGGAGTCCTCCTGGAGGTCCGGGAAGGGGAAACGGTATACGTTCACGTGCTGGAAGGCCAGCCGAACCTCGTCGAGCCCCTTCTCCTTTCTACCTTCTTCGGGGATGTGGACCCCCTCTCGGTTAGAACCAGGTTCTCGGAAGGCTCAACCGGCGGCAGGGGGTCCTACTTCATCGAGATGGGCTCCATAAACGAGGCCCTGGAGATCCACATGTTCGGGGAGAGCGGCCCCGGGGAGGTCAGGAAGGAGACCCGCTCCGGCAGGAAGATAAAAAAGCTCCAGACAATGCTTTCAAGCCAGCTGAAGGCAAGGTCCGAGAGGGAGGAGGAAGCCGAAAGGTCGAAAAGGCTCGGAGATGCACTCTACATTGACTATTCCCGGATCGATGCTCTCCTCCGGAATTTCGAGGTCGCACTCTACCTGAAGGACCCCTCTTCCTTCCCCGACGTTCTGGAATACCGGCCCGGTACCGCACCGAAGGACGCAAAAATTGTGGTGATCGTGACCACGGAGAAAGGGGAAGAGAAGGTCCCTCTCGACCTTTCCAGGGATATCAACGGGAACGCCGACCTTCTTTACACGATCTCGAAAACTGCAAAAAGGAAGCTGGAGGGAATAGAGAACGCCCTGGAACAGACGAGAAAGAACATGGAAGACGCGGAAAGAGAGGACGGTGACCTGAAGGACGAGGGAGCGGAAAGAAAGCTCAGGAGGTTCTGGTTCGAGGTCTACCGATGGTTCTTCTCGAGTGAGAGGGTCCTCATAATCGGCGGAAGGGATGCAAGGACCAACGAGCGTCTTGTCAAAAAGTACATGAGGGATTCCGACATCTACGCCCACGCCGACATCTCCGGGGCCGCAAGCGTAGTCGTGAGGGTCGAGAAGGACCAGGAGGCCGGAGAGATCACCCGGGTCCAGGCATGCCATTTTTCGGTACTTCACTCCAAGGCCTGGCATGCAAAGGTGGGCTCTGCCGGAGGCTACTGGGTACTTCCGGACCAGGTGAGCCGAACACCCCAGTCCGGCGAGTTCCTTGCCAAGGGTTCGTTCATAATACGGGGTAAAAAGAACTTCTTGGACAAGCTCCCGCTTGTGGGGGGTGCCGGCACCGTTTATGTCGAAGGTGTGCCAAAGGTGATGTTCGGGCCCAGGGAAGCGGTCGAAGAGGTGTGCTCCGGAACCTATTTTCTCATCAGGCCCGGTCGGTCAAAGAAATCCGATATCGCAAAGATGATCGCAAGGGAGCTTGGAGCTGAGCTTGACCAGGTGATGTCGGTCCTCCCCGCGGGTGATATGGACGTTAGCCGTGTGGAGAGATGAAGAACAGGGTGAAATCTTTATGAAAAGTCATCCATATCCTGCCGCATGAAGAACCTGAAGGGGCCCGTTGTGAGGGCCGGGGCCCTCGTCGTTGGCAACGAGATACTACTCGGGAGGACCAGGGATACAAATACGGTCTTCCTTGCCGAACAGCTCCTGAACCGCGGAATCAAACTGCACAGATGGGTGATCGTCCCCGACGAGTTCAACGAGATAGGCGGAGAGCTAAACCGGTTCATTGATGACGGTTTCGATATCGTTGTCATAAGCGGGGGGATGGGTCCGACCCATGACGATATCACGGTCGAGGCAGTGGCCAGGGCCCTCTCCCTTCCGCTCGTCCTGCACGAGGAGTGCTACAGGAGGATGTTCAACAAATGGAGCACCCGGAACCCCGGGAAGGTCCTCCCAGAAGAGGGGAAGAGCGGACTGCAGAAGATGGCGAACATCCCCCAGGACTTCGACCTGATAAACAATGAGGAGGGCATGGTGGAGGGTCTGGTGGGGACGGTGAACAGGGGCAGGACACTTATGTTCATTCTCCCTGGTGTTCCAAGGGAATACCGGGGGATCGTCGGGACCTACAAGTTCCAGGATTACCTTCCACGTGGAACCGGGGAGGCGGTCACCATAGGGGAGGTCCATTTCCGGGGGAAAGAAAGCCAGCTGGCGAGGTATCTCACCAACCTTCAGTTGAAATATCCAGACGTTGAGATAGGCTCATATCCTCAAGGACCCAACAGCGTGATACTCAGGATAACCGGTCCCAGGGAGCTGGTCGAAATTGTGGTCCCGGAGCTCAGTAGGCATGTATCGGCCACCGAGGAGGAGAATACCAAAAGCGGGTGACCGTCAGGATCATTAATCAACCCATCTGAACTTCGCGGTGAAATGCCTGAGCACCGGAGATTCGTAGGAGAGTTCGAAACCCCTGATCTCATCCCGTTTTTCAAACACCTTCTTCACGGCCCGGACAACGTAATCCAGATGCCGGAAGGTGTAGACCCTGCGGGGTATGGTCAATCTGACGAGCTCGAGCTTGGCTGGCCTGTTAAGTCCAGTATCGGGATCCCTTCCGTTGAGGAGGGTGCCGATCTCGACCCCCCTGACCCCCGATTCCAGATAGAGATGGGCACAGAAGGCCATTCCTGGAAATTGGTCGGGAGGGATGTGCGGCAGCAGTTTCTTCATGTCAAGGTATATGGCATGGCCTCCGGGGGGCCATAGTACGGGAAGACCCTCTTCCTTCAATCTCTCTCCGAGATATCTCACATGTCCGATACGGTATGAAAGATAGTCCTCGTCTATTCCCTCGTAGAGTCCACGGGCCATTGCCTCGAGGTCCCTTCCGGCAAGCCCCCCGTAAGTGACGAAACCCTCGAAGAGGATCCCGAAGTTCTTGATCTTATCGTAGATCTCTGGGTGTCTTGTCGCAACGAAACCGCCGATGTTGACAATGGCATCCTTCTTGGATGACATGGTCATGATATCGAAGCATTCCGCCTGCATCATTGCTATCTCCTTGATGGAGTACCCGTCCATTCCGGGCTCCCTCCTCTTTATGAAAAAGCAGTTTTCCGCATAACGGGCCCCGTCGATGCATAAGGGTATCCCGTATCTGTCGGACAGCTCCTTGACAGCCCTCATGTTCTCGAGGGAAACAGGCTGCCCTCCCCCGGAATTGCAGGTTGCGGTGACGACCGTGAAGGGGATCCTCTCCTTTCCGTAATCCCTGTAGACCTTCTCGAGTTTCTCGAGGTCCAGGTTTCCCTTGAAGGGCAGATCGATATAGGGGTCCGCTGCCTCGTCGATTGTGCAGTCCACGGCCCTTCCCATCTTGTGCTCGATGTGCGCCTTTGTGGTGTCGAAATGTGTGTTTCCGGGGATGATGTCACCCTTCTTTATCAGGGCGGTGTGGAGTACGTTCTCCGCACCGCGACCCTGGTGGCAGGGGAGCACGTATTCGTAACCCAGTATGTCCCTGACCGCTGCTTCGAGATTGTAGAAGTTCCGGGACCCCGCGTAGGTCTCGTCGCCCATCATGATACCTGCCCACTGCCTGTCCGACATGGCACCGGTTCCGGAATCGGTCAAGAGATCGATGAATATGTTCTCACCCTTGATGAGAAAAACATTCAACCCCGCCTCTTCCAGGTGTTTCGCCCGCTCTTCCCTGTCGGGAAGCCTGATGGGCTCCACCATCTTTATCCTGAACGGCTCGACATCGGCGAACATCTCGTCGTCTGTCATGTACGGGCGAATTCCTTCACACTTTATAAACAGTTTCACATCTGCCACTGATAATGACCGCCCTCCCCGAAGAAACAGGAACCGATGTAGGACAACAGGCCCCTGCCTGTAAGGCTCATTCGAAGGAATTATTATTAACCAACTCCGTTCATCAGGTATGGGGGTATGGCCTGATGTCAGAAGATGAGGAAAGGGTATACAGAAAGCTGAAGATTTTCAACCTGTCAATGGGGTTTTTGCATCTGGTCCAGGGTATATTGATGGTGGTTCTGAGCAATGATCTCACCATCACCCTCACCAGGGGTTTCCTTGATCTCAACACCGTCACACGGACCCTGGAATCGGAGACCGCCGAGGTGTTCGGGATAAGGCTGGGTTTGCTCGTGGCATCGTTTCTGTTCATGTCCGCTGCAGCGCATTTACTGATAGGGACCGTTCTCTTCCAGAGGTACAGGGAAGACCTGAAGAAGGGAATGAACAGGTACAGATGGTATGAATATTCCTTCAGCTCATCTGTCATGATCGTCGCCATTGCAATGCTTACGGGGATATACGATATCGGTACCCTGGTCCTGATATTCTTCCTAAACATGATGATGATATTCTTCGGACTGATGATGGAGAAGTACAATCAGCTCACGAAAAGGACGGAATGGACCCCGTTCATCATGGGATGCATCGCGGGGCTTGTTCCCTGGGTGGCAATTGCGATATCCCTGCTCGGAGCGGGAGGCGGAGATGGAGGGCCCCCCGATTTCGTTTACGGTATCTACGTTTCCATCGCCATATTCTTCAACTGCTTTGCAATCAACATGATACTGCAGTACAAGAAGGTCTGGAAATGGAGGAATTACCTCTTCGGGGAGTGGATGTACGTTGTCCTGAGCCTTGTTGCAAAATCGCTTCTTGCCTGGCAGGTGTTTGCGGGAACATTGAGACCGGGATGAGATCGTCTTGCTTCACTGCCCGACCTGAAGCATAAGCGGATTAATATTCCGTAATAGTGCCATGATTCAGGTTAAAAGTTACGGGCAGTGATGAAAATTGCCTGGATAACCATAATACGCCCCTGAATTTAAATATTATAAGGACCTACACAAACCCACTCTATGCCCGGTCGGGTCTTGAAGCTCTCCAGGCACGGGGGGACTTGGAATGAACATATATGTTGGAAATCTCTCCTATGATGCAGGGGAAAATGATCTGCGGCAGGCTTTCGAAGAATTTGGACAGGTGGACGTTGTCAAGGTAGTAATGGACAGGTACACCGGAAGGTCAAAGGGGTTTGGTTTCGTTGAGATGCCTGTTGATGATGAGGCAAAGGCCGCGATCGGTGAGCTCGATGGCAAGGAATTCATGGGCCGACCGCTGAAAGTGAACGTTGCCCGCCCCAGGGAGGATAGAAGAACGCAGTCCTGGTAGTTCCGTCGTTTTCCATTGGAATACTGGCTTACCAACCCATAGGGTTGTTGCGATTCCACCCGATCATGATCTGCCAAGGGTGCTTAAACGGGCCGGATTATTGATATTTTTATTGATGGATATTTCATCCTTCAGCCAATTTTCCCGGCATTATCGCCCCGGCGAGAAGGAGAATGGGTCCCAGGAAGAAACCGCTCCAGAAGGCCAGACCGAGAAGTCCCATGAGGGCGAGGATCAGCCTGTGCTCGATGGCGAACCTCACGACTCTCCTGGACGAGAACCTGAACAGATAGAGGGACATTCCAAGTGGTATGAGTATTATAACCAATGTCGCGAGCATTGATGGTACGAAACCCAGGGCCGAGATCCCCCTCATGAGCTGGTAGAGAAGGTTCATGGAGGTTCCCGTGAAGAGCAGGGCTGCAAGCGCGGCCATGATCTGCACGGGTCTCTCGGGTCCCTTCCCGGTCCTTATCCTGATGAGAGCAACGGATGACCCCCCGAGCCCGACAGTGAGTAAGAACGGGAGCATGATCATGAAGAAGTCCTGCCCCTCCCAGACGTGGATCCTCACCACATCAACGCCGATCTTGACCCATTCCAATGGACCCCAGCTCTCCTGGTATCCGATCGTAAGTCCGACCTTTCCCACCGCCGTGAGGTTGAAGACCACGATGTAGTAGGTCCCGGCAACCCGCATCTCCTCATCGAACTCCACTCCCTGCTGGAGGACGGACGGGGTGAACGGTTCGAATTCAGCCTCCCCCATGGTGCCGGAGCTTAGATGTACGGCCCCGAGTCCGGATGGGTGGTCGATCCCTTCGGGAACAGTATCGCTCCAGGTGGGATCAGGGCCCATTATTATCAGCTGGGGGACCATATACTCACCCTCGGGCGTGAACAGGGAAACATACAGTCTGTCCCCTTCCCTCAGCTCGGTGTAGAAGTAGTTTGCCCACTCTTCTTTCTCGATCTCCTCGTAGATGGCCCATGATCTCTCAGGCTCCTCTATCTGCACAGCATTCTCTATCCTTCCGTTGTTCATGGACATGAAGGGAATATGGGCGGAAGCACTTCCGGCAATGATGGATATCAGAAGCAGAATCAGGACGGACAGAATAACTTCCTTCCGCATGTGAATGAAATCCCATGTCCACGGTTTAATTGTTTTGGTTGGTGCAACCGGGGGAAAAGCCAATCTATTCGAAGCAGATTGTCATCCGGTAGTCCCATGGTGGAGATCACTGAAACATTCCTTGCAGAGGATAGAAGGGAATGGATGGAATGGTTGAGGAGGAACCACGCCTCGATGAAGGAGATCTGGTTGGTCCTTTACAAGAAACATGTGGATAAGGTATCGATCTCCTACGAGGATGCCGTCGAGGAAGCCATCTGCTGGGGATGGATAGACGGCATCCTGAAACGTATAGATGATGAGAAGCACACCATCCGTTTCTCGCCAAGGAAAAGAACAAGCATCTGGTCTGGATCCAACCTCGACCGCGCCGAGAGGATGATAGCACAGAGAAGAATGAGGAAAGCGGGTCTCGAGGTTTACGAGGCAAGGGACAGGGAGCGATATGCCCCATCCGTGAAATACAGGGGTGCTGTGGTGGAAGTTCCGGGATACATCGAGGAGATATTCAGAGAAGACGGGGAGGTCTGGAAGAAGTTCTCCTCTTTTTCCCCTTCCCACAAGAACCAGTTCATCGGATGGATAGATACTGCAAAGAAGGAGGAGACAAGGTTACGAAGGGCGAGAAAGGCTGTGGGGATGATAAAAGCGGAGATGGGGGCGGGTGATTAGATGGCACCAACAGAGGCCGTGGCTTTCATTTTGACAAACGGTGGGGAATTCCTTGCCGAAAGGAGAAGGCCCGACAAGGAAGCATATCCGGGTATGCTTGCGGTACCGGGAGGAAGGATGGAACCCGGAGAGCGGATGGAGGATACATTGATAAGGGAGATGCGTGAGGAGCTGTCGGTCCTTCCCCTGGAATACGGTTACTTATGCAGCCTGGAGGACCCGACTGTCTACGGAGGTTTGACCATCCATTATTACCGGGTGAAGAGATGGGAAGGGAAGATTGCGGCCGGGGAGGCCGAGGAGCTTATCTGGATCGACCTCGAAGAAAATCACCGCATCGAGGTTGAAATAGACCAGGAGGCAGTTATCAGGATGATCCGATCGGAGGATTGAGTCTCTCCACATCTGGTTTATTAATGTAAACCGATACACCCGTGAGGGACATGGAAGCGGGTGACATCTACCTGGGGTTGCTTATCGTTCAATTCGCATCATCCGGTCTGGTCTTTTTTGTGCTGATGTTCTTTTCGGCCCCCTACGGTAAGCACAGCAGAAAAGGGTGGGGCCCTTCCATGGGATCGAGGTCCGCATGGCTCGTGATGGAGCTTCCCGCCATTATCGTGATAGTCATCGTTTTCATGATCTTCATGGAGAGCTTGACACCTGTGAACATAGTGTTTCTTTCCATGTGGGAGATGCACTACATCTACCGGACCTTCATCTATCCCGTTTACATGAGGGGATCAAAGAGGAACTTCCCCCTCCTGCTTGTTGTATTCGCGTTCCTCTTCAACTGCCTGAACGGTTACCTCAACGGTTATTTCCTTGCCACTTACGGGTCCGAACTATCCCTATCTTGGTTCTATTCCATACCTTTTCTTGCAGGATCGGTGATATTCTTCTCCGGGATGTTACTCCATGTGAGGTCCGACGGTATAATAAGGTCCTTGCGAGGGACCGGGGAGAAGGGATACAAGGTCCCGAGGGCCGGGCCTTTCAAGTATATCTCGAACCCCAACTACCTTGGTGAGATAGTCCAGTGGTGGGGTTGGGCGCTGTTGACATTCTCACTTGCCGGATTGGCCTTTGCCGTGTTCACAACAGCCAATCTTTTTCCCAGGGCAATATCCAACCACCGATGGTACAGGGAGCATTTCGAGGATTATCCGGATGACAGGAAGATCATCATACCCTTCGTCTATTGACCGCCACTTTCGTCGAGCCCTCCCCCCCGAAAAGGATTATAATCCGGAATTCGGACTTCCCTTCATGGAGAAAGAGGACGATGATATGGTCTCATGGGTCATCCGGGAGCTCGAGAAGCTGGTCGACCCGGAGCGTCTTGAATGGTCCAGGGGATACTACCCAAGCAGTTTCAGGATAATGGGTGTCAAGGTTCCCGACCAGAGGCGGGTCAGGAAGGAGCTCTCATCGAGACTGAAGAAAAAGGGCCCGGAAGATACGATCCAAATTGCCAAGGAGCTCATTGGAACGGAAATATTCGAATGCCAGCAGGTGGCCTATGAACTGCTGGACAGGAAGAGAAAGGCCCGTTCCCTCCTGACCCTTCAGGACCTTGAGGACCTGAGGAAGGGGCTCGATAACTGGGTCTCCGTGGATACGTACTCGGCCTGGCTGGCCGGTGTCGCCTGGAGAGAGGGCATCATACCAGACGAGATCATAGAGAGGTGGGCCGGGTCAAGCGACAGATGGGAACGGAGATCGGCACTGGTATGCACCATCGCACTCAACCAGAAGGCGAGGGGAGGGACCGGCGACGTTGAAAGGACCCTTTGGGTCTGTGATATGCTGAAAGCGGATAAAGATGACATGGTGGCAAAGGCCCTTTCCTGGGCCCTGAGGGAGCTTTCCAAGATAGACAGGGGCCCTGTGTCAGAATTCCTGAACAAGAACGGGAAGGTCCTCCCCCGGAACGTGGTGAGGGAGGTCCGAAACAAGCTCGACACGGGGAGAAAATACTGACCGAACGGAATATCTAAATGAATGCTCATAATGTCTGTACATGGACCTGTGGGAGATATTCTTCGACATCTTCGACCCGCTTCCAAGGCAGGGGCCCGGAAACAACGAATCCACAAGGAAAGCCTATTCCATGCTCCCGGACCTTCCGCCTTCCCCGCGGATCCTGGATGTCGGCTGCGGAACCGGGATCCAGACCATCGAGCTTGCAAGGATATCCGGGGGCAAGGTGACAGGAGTGGACAATCATCAGCATTTCCTGGATGTTTTGAAAAGAAATGCCATGGATGCAGGAGTATCGGAAAGGGTCGAAGCGGTTGAAGGCGATATGTTCAAGTTGGAATATCCCGATGAGAGATTCGATATCATATGGACCGAAGGGGCCATTTACATAATGGGTTTCGAGAGGGCCCTCATGGAATGGAAAAGGATGCTGAAACCAGGCGGATACATCGTCGCATCGGATGCAACATGGTTCAGTAAAGGGGCCCCGGAGGAGGTGAAGGCTTTCTGGGATTCGGAATACCCCGAGATGACATCGGTGGAGGAGAAGCTCCTTATGATCAGAAACTGCGGATACGAGGTGATAGGACATTTCCCACTTCCCGAGGAGGCCTGGTTCGAATTCTACGGCGATCTGAAAAAGAGCGTGGAAAAGAAGATCAAGAAATACAGAGAAAACCCGGAAGCAATGGAGTTCATCAACGCGAACCTGAGGGAGATAGAGATGTACGACCGCTTCAGGGAGTATTATGGCTACGAATTCTATGTCATGAGAAGGATCTGAATCCCCGTTCTACAATTATATACAAGCTGGCCATTACCATTCCCGGAGAGAGATGATGAAATACTGGTGGGCCCTGATCGGGATCGCAATTTTCCTGTTCCTTCCGGGACTACTATTCTTCGGGGTCGGTATCGACCTGATGACCAGCGAGCCGACGACGAACGACGAGGGGGAGGAGGAGGATCCCGCGGAAGCGGGTTGCATGTCGCTTTTCCTCTGCACTCCAGCCTTCTGGCTCCCGGCCCTCTTCCTGCTCTATTTCGGGATACAGGGGTACAGAGGAAGAGACGATCTGGACGATGTCTCCTCACTCCTCAACACCTACGACGAGATCTCCATCGCAAAGGCCGCGGAGATACTGGAGATGAACCCGACCAGGATGGAGAAGAAGATAGTGAAATGCATACAGGAGGGCCTTTCGAGGGGCAGGGTGGAGGACGGCGTGTACTACTCCCAACATAAATGGGAGGCAAAGATGAGGACAAACGCCAGGATCGAGGAGCTAAAGGACCTGGCGGATATATTGATCGCCTACAGGCGTATTGAGATCTCAAAGATAGCTGAAAGGATCAAAAGAACAGTACCGGAAGCGGAAAGGCTGATCCTCGAGACCCTGGAGGAGGGCCTGGTCGACGGTTATATCTCCAGGAAGCAGCATGTGTTCTTCACCAGGGACTACCTGGAGCAGATCGATGATGTGAGGATGGGGTGGGTCTGCGACAACTGCGGTGCTGTCCGCGATGAGTTACTCCTTCCGGGTGAGGTCGGCAAATGCACGTACTGCGGGTCGCTTTCAAAGGCCCGGGGAACCATGAGGGAGAAGGATGTCAAATTCGAGGTCATCGAACTCTGAGTGATGATATTCACGGCAAAATCTTTTTATCATCCACCCAGGATGGCACGACAATGAGGATTGGGGACGTTGGTGCCGTCTCCCCCGCAGGGGACCTGTTGGCCTTTTCCCTGGCCGTTATCCTGGTCGCAGCCCTCGTCGTCAAGGTGGGCTCGACCGGGGATGAGGACCGGGCCGTTTTTGACGGGCCGACGGAGGCTGAGGTCCGTGCATTTCACCTGTTCACGGGTTTTGATATGAACGACGACGGGGTACTCGAGTTTCAGACGGGGTCGAACGGACCTTTCACCGATCGGGTTCCGGTCGAGGGCACCGTGGTCGCCAGAATGGAGTGCCAGGGTTCGAGTATCGACCATCTATTCATCGAAGGTGAGTATGCAGGTGTGGTACCGGGTGCAACCCCCGTTTCCAGGGTGGTGGGGATAACCTCGCTATTCGAGTACCAGGGCGGGGTGCACTGCGGGACGTTCAGCTGCTTTCACGCGGAGGTGGGGAGTTGAGGAAAAACAGGGTGGGAGATTCCGGGATGGAGACCCCGGCGTCGATGTTCCTGCTGATGGCATCATCCATGCTCATAATCGGCATCCTGAACGGACTTGCGGATGAGGGCGGCGACGAAAGCGGCCTGCTCCGGTTGAGGCATTACCAGGTGAACTCCATGGGATCGACCCTGGTTTCATGGGACCCCACCGGATCCGGAGAAACTCTGTTAACGGGGGTCTCCAGCACAGGGGAGGACACGGTGTATATCTGGAACGGGAGCGATATGACGGTCCCTGCCGGAAAGGTCAGCGATCTGGACCCACTGATAATGGAATTCTTATCATCTTCCCCGGACGGTCTTCCATGCATTCTCCTGGTGGATGTAAATGATCAAAATGAGATCGGGACAGGGGGGAGCTTCGTGACATGGGCCCATGTCATCCCGGGGAAAGCGGAGATACTTCTCTTCCTTCCCCTGGAGAGAGGCTCCCTGACCTTTGACGGGATGGTGCTTCGATGAAATGGACAGCGATCACAGCTGACCGTTTCGGAAAGGAAGCGTTTGCCTACCTGGCCATAACACTTCTCGTCATGACGACGTTCTACGTTTCCTACAGGGTCACAACCGAGAGGCAGTGGGAAAAGGGGATCAAAGACGAGATGGTGCTCGGGGACCTTTCCAGGGACCTGGAGGAATTTTCCTCGAGGTTGAGGATCGAGCTTTCGATCCTCCACGACTCGGTGCTCCTGACCGTCGAGAGCAACCCGGCGGATGGTGAGGCCAGGCTCGACGGTCTGGTGGAGGCTGGCCTTTTCAGGGAGATGAGGCTCATGATCGATGATCTTACACGTGAATTCTCTTCCCGATATGGAGGCTCCGTCATCGAGGTTTTGAACTGGTCGGTGGATTCCCGGCCGATCCTCGGAGGGATCGATGCTTGGATTCCCGGCCCGGGGGAGGGACCGGGTCTGACATCGAACGTCACGATACCCGAGATATTCGGGGTCAATACGAGCTTCGGGTTGGATTACGGGATACATGACAGCTCGGGGACGGTCCATCTTCAGAGAAGCCTCGAGCTCACGCTCGAGACCCCGTCCTTTGGGTCATTCCTCCGGAGCAGGATGGACCGGTTCGAGGCCTCGCTCTCCGACGGAGAGTTCCAGGGTATGGTGAGCTACATCCTAGGCTCTCTTGCACAGATGAGATGCATGATGGGGTTCGGAAGAAGCGGTGTGGCAGGGGAGGCCGTCCCGCTTTCACTGCTCTCAATGGAGGAGATCGGTGCGGCCATAGATATCGCCATATCGGTCTCGGCCCAGACGCATCTGAGAGCCCACGACCCTGAAATGCTCGGGGAGATATCCGGGCGGCTTTCAGGTGTTCCGGGAGGGGGCGGATCGCCAGTGCCCCTGAACATGACACTTTTCGGGGAAGAGGGCCTGGCCGACCCCGCACTGGCACTGATGATGGCAGAGGGTCTCTACAGCAGAGGAAATCCTCCGTCCATCGAGACCACATTGAGACCGCTTTTCTATGCAGCCCTCGAGATGATAGTCACGAAGCTCTTCAGCTATGCAGGGCTGGAAAAGGATGTGTACACCGCGGCCGGAGGACTCTCCAGACTGTTCAAGGTGGGCGTGGATGCCGTGAACACCGTCAGCAGCTCCCTGCTCGGGAAGAAAATGGTGGACGCAACAGATTCCACGGCTCTGGAGATATTCAGGGGGCTGATCGAGAGGTCCCCGGATCTCGAGGGTGAGGATGCCCAGATCGTTCTCCGCTCCCTTCCCGGGAGCTACTGGAACGGGTCAGAGATAGATGGTTACCCGCTCATCGTCCTACCCCCCCAGGTGAGGACCTTTGAGATAGGTCTCTCCGACGGGGGACCGGAGAACAAATACTGGATCTCCGATGACGGAACAATCCACAACGAGACCGAGTACCTGGACCCATCGGAGATGTTCCTGGGTTCAATGGGGAATATCTACTGCTACGAGGTCGAATACACCTTCTCCCCCATGGAGCCGCCGTTCAACGAGGTCGACCTTATGGGGAATAAGAGCTTTATCCGGTCCCTGGCAAACTTTCTGGGAACCGGGTCGGGGGTGGAGGACGACCTTGAATCCGATCTCATGGAGAGGGGAAGGGCTGCCGTCAGGAACGCCGTGGATTCCGTTTTCAGGTCCATGCTTGAAGGAACGGACGACCCATGGAGCAGGATGTGGGTGGGATATGACAGCAGCGACCACCCGCCCCTCGATGGTGAGGGTTTCCCCATGGCATCGATGCTCGGCCTCCAGGCGGGGCCCCTGATGGAGATCGTGCGGATGGTCGGAAATAACCTTCTCTCCGAGCTCGAGGCGATGGATATTCTCTCATCACTCGTCGACCTGGAGAACGGGTATGCGGGGCAGATAGCCTCCTACATCGCGGCAAACTACGATCTCTGGGCCGACAGGGGCGCCCAGATGTTATCCTGCAGGGAGGAGATGGAGAATATTCTGGTCGGCAACTGCACCATACGGGTCCTCGGCTGTGATCTACTGGAGGAGGATGTGATATGCACCGGTTTCCAGCTCTATCCCGAAGGCGGCAAGACGGACATATCCGTCTTTGACAGGTATCCCGAGTGGGCGGTGAGGTTGGGACTGAAGCTCGCTCCCGCCTTCGACCCCGACCCCGTGCTCCTCGACCTCTGGTTAACAGGGGTGGACCGATCTCTCGATGAGGTTATGAAAAGGGAGTTCTCCGACGGGTCGGAAGGCGGAGGGATGGGTGTTGTCAGAAAGGCCCTGGAAAGCGCTTCTTCCCGGGGGGTGGAGCTTTGTTTCAGCTCGCTCAGCGGAAAGAGCATGAACATCTCGTTCGAGATATCCGATATAATCAGTGGGATACAGCAGGCCGTGATGGGTGATCTGAACATACCCGTGAACGTCACGGGCGGGCGCTATCTGGTTCCGGTGATGAACGGGAGCGAGGGTGTAGAGGTATCCGGGGAAGCATCCCGGTTCGTCGGATCGAGCCTTCGGCCAGTGGTCTCCATAAGGCGGCTCGACGGGATGTCTGTTTCGCTCACTCCCGTTTCGGGTACCTACAACACGGATCCGGTGAATTCGTCATGTCCCTATCACACAAACTACAGTGTGGAGGTGAAGGGAGGCTACATAATGAGCTATTCCTTCGACGGGATGAGCGGACAAAACACCGTTGAGGTCGTCATCCCGGTGGAGGTCAGCTCACCGCTTCAGGTCGGGTCCTACTGGCCCATGCATGGCATCCAATACCCGGTGATCGGGACCTTCTGGGACCGGGTCCTCGACGAGATCCTTGAAGCGAAGGAGGACCTGCTCTCCGACCTCTCGAATATGTCCTCGGAGGTCCTCGGCTCCTCGCTTTCCTCCCTGAGGGAGATACCTCCCATCGTCTCAGACCTAATCCATGGAAAGGAGCTTGAGCTTACAGAAGTTGCAAGAGTGCTTTCGAACGTGACCTTGGACCTTTCCGGTTTCGTCAGGGAGAGCGTGAGGACACTGATCATCAAGATAACCGAAATGGGGGTGAAAGGGGTGCTCAACGCCACGTGCAACCTCCTCGGTATCGACGAGATCAAGGCGAGACTGGATCTCGGACCCTACGGTTTGTTCGTTCACACCGAAAGGAAAGCTCTGATGGGCGGGGAAGGGAACATCCTTGATGTGACGTTGAACGTGGAGACCATAGGGATGAACTGCTACATATCCTTCAACAGGGACGGGAACGGCAGTTTCGACTTCAACGGAACAGTGACATTCGATCTCGACCCACTGTTCATATCGCTGGAGCTCGATCCCTTCATGCTCAGGACCCCGCATATGGTTGCCATACAGGTCAGGTACGATGCGGGAGATTCGGTATACCGGGCCTCGATAGAGTGCCCATCTCTTGAGGAGTTCCGCGCCTGCGAGGTTTCACTGGGGGATACTCTCGGCGTGGAGCCCTTCATCCCGATACCGCCTCTTGGTGTGAACGCTGTTGTGAATGCGGGTTTCAGGATGAGGTATAGAATGCCCTCCGAGCTCTTTCCCCACATCAACGAGGTTAGGATATCCGGGATCAATGTTACAGAGGTGGAGCTCTTCAACCCGAGAGGTTTGCCTGTCTATTCCTCCGTTATTGGGATGGAGCACCCCGGAGGGGGTGAGATCGCAACATGGAGGGTGGAGGCGAGTGGGGATATGTATGCCATTTTCGGTTTGAACGCACCCGATCTGTGGAGATGGAGGGATGATATCCCGAAGAACGGGCAGGTCAGGATAGTTCTAAGGTCCCCTTCGGGGCTCGTCTGGGACGATCTCGAGGTGAACCTTTCGAGACCCGGATGGTTCTCCAGGGACGCGGATGGATACGGTGTCTGGAGATACACCAACGGAACGGCAGGGGCCCCGAACGGGGGAGCGCTTCCGGTCGGGATAAAGACGCTTTTGATATCGATCGCGCTTTCTTCGATCAAGGAGGCGTGGACCGAGGTCCGATCGGAATACGATCTTGGTCTCGATATGATCGTCGCCTTCATCCAGAGGGCACTCGATCTGTTCATGGAGAGATTCCTTTCGGTTGTGAGGGAGCTCGTTCTTGACGTGAGAATGTTCCTGTCTCTGGAGATCGAGGATGCCACGGGGTCGGCGGGGGCAGGGCTGGAGCTTTCCTTCATCGCGGACGGGGAGGCCGTCGCTGAATTCCTCGGGTGGTTGTATGATAATATCAAGGTGATGATAGGGAACCTTGCGGACCCATCCAGTTCGGGGGACCTGATAGCCTTCCCGATGCATATTCTCACAAGGTGCTACATCGAGCTCATGGTGTTCACCGAGGTGGAGATGCCCGTCTCCGTTTCGAAGATGGCCCCGAAGGGTGTGGACCTTCCGGATTCCTTCAGGCTCGCGATATCAGGGAGGGTGAACCTTGCGCTTCCAATGAAGCTTCTGGGGAAGGATGTCGGCGGGATGTACATTCAGCTCGGCGTTTACATCCTGGATGCGGCCGATGCCATTGTATCACTGTTCTACGAGCTCGGTAACATCGGGCTCCAGCAGGACTTCTATCTTCTCCGTGTAACAATATGGGAGGAATCGATCGAGTAAAAACAAGATCTCATTCGGGCAATAAAATTTCTCAATATATTATTCAGGCCCCATCAGGAAGGGAAGATCGCTTTCATCGGATTCCGGGACCCTGTCTGAATCCGGAGGAAGAGCCAGGTCCCAGATCCAGAAATCATGGGTGTAATCATTCTCCCCATCGCTTATCATGAGGTAGAACCTGCCGATCGTCCTGCCGTAATATTGCGGGTAATATGACGGATTCCAGGTGTATGTCCTCGTCTCACCGGGATGAAGCATGGGAGGGGGCATGACGGCCGCTCTTCCTCCGGCATCGATGCAGTTCCCTGCATCATCATGGATCGAACCCAGGGGTTCCACTATTGAATCATCAAGATGACTGGTGATGTAGAAAGTGATGGTCTCCCCGTACAGGTAGTGGCGCTTATCGGTCCTGATCTCGATCCATTCGCTATCCTTTATGTCGGCATTGACGATCAGCATCAGTGATGGGACCAACAGCAGCAGAGTCACTGCTGGAATCATCAGCAGGTAAATGGGTCTCTTCGATACCGATATCATTTGTCTTCGTCCTTTACTATAGAAGCACCCGGGTGTCCCTATTTAACGATGATGATACGTTCGTTAAACGAGGTAGCCTGGTGATTTCACAAGAATCTCTTTCGAATTTTAGAAAGTCACATAAGGGTTCATTATCCTGAAAAGATAGAGAGGTGTATGATATGGTTGAAGAGTGATATGCCCTACAGATTACAGAAGGACCTAAAAACACTGTGGATTTTTTCCCCTGCTATTGATCTATCACTGTTTTATTTTGCGAAAAACGTGCACATACCAGAAAATGCAGAGCATTTTCCTATGTTCAGAAGATCTGCGATCTTCTCAACAAGTCGGAAATTGATAATTAATAATTATCTGCTTGTTTATTCCAGTAATACGAGATGTTCAAAATTTACTAGCGAATTTTCATGAATGATTCCGGTTATGGCGGGGAGACGGACTATTTCAGTTTTTTACTGATCATTTCGATAGCTTGTGTAGTGTGAATTATTCGGTTTGGTATTTTTTCTATTACTTTCTCTTTGAAAAATCCTTTATCACCGGTCACAAAATAAGAATCCTCATGTAATTCGATATATCGTTTTGCAAAGATGAAAATTGGTCGATCCAGTGGATCATCAATCAACAATGAAGCTAAAGAAACCTCCTCTGGTGTAATATCTTCCAAGGAGGAGATTGTGATGTTGTGATAGTTGTCCAGCAGATCATAAACAATTTCGATGTCAAGTTCCTTCCTTTGGAACACTAATTCGATTTCTTCTAAAACGTAATCGAAAATGACGATCTCACATTTCCCCAAATCTGCAAGCTCGAGAAGATGAGCTTCATTCCCTTTTCTGTTGTAGATTGAAGAGAATAGTGTGGAAGTGTCAATTATTATTCTTGGCAAGTTTGGGGAATTTCTTTTCAAGCAGTTCACCTGAGGTTTCTTCTCTGATCTTTTCGAATGTCTCTGGGTCTAGTCCTTTTAGTCTTAGCTGTTCTTCGATATCTTTCTGGATCATCAATCTGATTGCATTCCTGACAACCTCAGATCTACTTTTATAATAACCTTGTTTGACCTTTTGATCAAGGTAATCGAGTAGATTTCCAGTAACCTCAACGCTTACGTTCATGGTCACACCAAGGAGATATCTATTAGCGGGCTAATAATCTTTACGGTCATTTGCCATATGTCATTGCCTATCTCGGCGACTCTCGGCAACCTCACCTATAACTCCAATGCAATATCCAGAACTGTATCGAATCCCAATTTCACTCTTTTTTGTTCCTCCTTGGTTTGTTTGTAGAAAAGATCCTTTCCTGAAGCTGAATTATCTGAGCAAACATAGAACGATGTTGCAGGTACTCCAAAGAATTTTGATACTGATCCCACAGATCCGGATTCCTGGTCCGCACCAAGAAAACCCTTGTTACTCAGGTCAATATAGTCCTCCTTCTCCCAGAGAAGGATATCGAACATACTCATGGTCTTCCCAAGATGATAAGGAACACCCCGCGCTTCCAATTTCTCAATCACTTGCTTTGACAATCTCCTATCGAATTCGACGAAATCCGAGTCTTGCTTGTAGAACCTTGCAGAAAAATCGTTGCATAACACTCCTTCACTAACAATGATATCTCCCAGTTCGATATCAGGCTGCAGACCTCCTCCGCATCCTATCTGGACCATCTTCTTAGTTCCCATCTTGCAGTAGATGTGAGTATACTGGGATGCAACGGGTCCACCAAAGCAAACGCCATAACCGACTAGTTCTCCGTTGTACTCCCCCATAATGAGGTTAGGGTGCCATGATAACCTTCCATTCTTCATTCGATCCAATACAATCTTTACCCATTTTGGGAAATCAATCTTCCCGTCAATTATCAATTTCACTGGGATATCTTCATCCCTGATCTTGAGGAAATCCTGCCATTGCTCTTTAGAGATATTGAAGTAATCCATCAATTCGCCCTTCCCATCTTTCCTTTCCCGTACTTTTCAGGAATTCTAACTTCATAGGGTATTGTATTTCTGACGTTCATAACTTTGTTGATATCAATGATCTTCGAAATACAGTATAGATCTATCTGGTCCCCACCTTGAATAACTCTATTCACCATTAAACCTTCAGCTTTTAACCCCTTCCTCCATGCTTTAATTTCTTTCCTTCGTTCTGCGATCTCTTCATCATTATGATACTTAGATGAAAGATGAATTCTTCCCCATTTGATGTCAAAATCGATCTTACGATTGGTTTTTAATTTTATCTTATAGTAACATAAGAAATGTTTTGGTCCAGAATAAGACCAAGTAACAATCTCATTTTTTGTTCTAAAGATTACAGCACTCTTTTTCCGGAATACCTTGGCAGTGTATTTATCAGCATGATTCTTGAACTCTCGTTCAACATCTCTTTCTAAAATAATTAGAAATCCGAAACTTAAAATCACGGCAATGATTAATGCTCCCATTATTGAAAAAACCCATATTGTTATCTTATTTTCAATCAACGGATAAATGAATACAATATTAATAATTGAAGTCAACAGAAGAATCACAGCAAGTGATATCCATGTTATCAAAATATACTTCTTAACAGGATCCATTCTCTTCCCACTTTTCTGTTTCGTGTTAGACTTGAATCTTGCCTTCTCCGTCCAAACTCGGGTGCGCCAGGCTAACTTGGCGAGTTCCTGCGGAGATGACGCAAGTCGGCTCCGCCCAGCCTGTATGCAGACAGGCAGAGAAGATGGAGGGCAGTAT
>Ga0272441_10004459_pt1 | contig 25314 bp, 20 predicted proteins | sample SSMProp6N_FD_193582 | JGI IMG/M metagenome (GOLD analysis project Ga0272441, IMG submission 193582) | Marine sediment archaeal communities from Little Sippewissett salt marsh, Falmouth, MA, United States - SSM-Prop-6N | ecosystem: Environmental > Aquatic > Marine > Wetlands > Sediment ...
CAGGCCCGCTACTTCAGCGTGGTCCCTGTCTCCTGTAATTATGGTAAAATAACCCTGTTCTGAATATCTTTTTATAATGGACTGCACCCGCGCCACACGGGGGCATGTCAGGTTTATGACCCTGCTGGACCTTTCCTTTATCTGTCTGTATTCCTCAACCGGAATGCCGTGGGTCCTTATCGCGATCTGCCTGCCTTCAATCCCTTCAAGTGAATAGATAGTACGAACGCCCCTGTTTCCCAGCACATCCAGTGTCTGCGGGTTGTGTATGAGCGGTCCGTACACGTATATTTCTTCGTCCGAGGTATTTATCTCGTTAACTATCCGCAGTATTGCGTTACGCACACCCATGCAGAAACCGGAGTGCTCCGCGAGTTCAATCTTCACGTAAAATTTCTCCTGTTACTTTTTAATTATGTCAAGGTCCGGGCGTGATAAAGTACCCTTAACGGCAAGCAGGATCCGGCCCTCTTCGTTAATATAGGGCGTGAGAAATTCCCTGTAATTCTCCAGTACGCGCGAACCTGAATCAACAGACAGCACCAGGTCCATTCGCGAATTACGGACCAGGGATTTAAGGGCTATGTTTCCAGTGACCTGTGCGCGAAGGTCCGGTCCTGACATTGTAAATCGGGACACTTTCATATCAGCCCCCTTAATATCAGAATCAAAGATAACAGAAGTGAAGCGGATTGACGGGATATCCAGTCTTATGCCTCCGAAATCCGGGGGCAGGGTGACTGACCCGGCCTTGACAATCGCGTTCTGTACCATGAGCGTTATCTTTCCCTCATCCGGAATTGATGATGAATCCATTTTCAGGTAGATATTGCCATTAATGTTAAAGTCAGCCTGGAAGTCGTCATCCTTTACGCGGATCCCTCCTGCCTGCAGGTCAGCACGGAATATGTTTCTTATGAAAATTGCAACCGGATTCAGCGTGGGGTTCACTGCAACGCTTTTCAGCATGATATCGCTTCCCGCGCGCGTTGTTATGTACACGTTGCTCAGGTGGGAGGATCCGAAAAGGCTGAAATCCATTGCGCCCACGTGCACGTTCCTGAAAAGTGTCTTTTCAAGGTCCTGTATCCTGTTCCTTATTATTATCTCATAGGGAAATGTTACTGCAGTGAAAAAAACAATAAGAAAGACTGAAAGTGCCATGTATGTTCTGGCGTAGGGGAGCTTCAGGGCCTGCCTGAATCCGCTGTATAATGCCGCTGCTGCAGCGCGTGCCTTGTGTTTGATTACTGATATATCCATTTCAGGTCATCCGTTTAACGGGACGTGAGGCTGTCAAATTTTATTCTCACGTCATATGTATTTCGTCCCTTAAGGGCCAGTCTTATCTGCAGGTAATTCACCTTTATCATCTTATCTGAATTTTCCATCAGGTGTATGAATTTCATCAGGGGGGCTATCGCCACTCCCTCGAACTTCACGTCTGTTGACACCTTTTTCAGGTCATCCTGTATCTTCAAAGGATTGTCCCTCGTGTATACCTTGCTGCCGAGTATTCCCGCCTTTTCAGCGTTCTCTTCTATAAGGGTTGTAACACTCCCTGTGTTGCCAAGGATGGCCTTTTTACGCTCCTTCTCCTTTTTAACCTCACGGAACTCCTCGTAAATTCTGTCAAGCTTCACCAGCCTTGTCACATTGCTCTCGTATTCCGTGTCAATACGCTCCTTGTATGAGAGTACAGGTGATATTATCAGGAAATAGAAGGCAATCGCGATCAGCAGAATAAGCAGCGCCTGTATGAGCCTTTTTTCACGTTCACTCAGGTTCAGCATTGTTTTCTCCCGCTACCTTTTTCCCTGTAATTTCTGTTTTATGGTCATGGTAAAAATCACTCCCTGTTTCTGGGAACCCCTGATATTAACTGTTACAGATTCATAACTTCCGCTCTTATCAAGGCCCTGCTTGAACTCATCAATCATCCTGCTTGAACCCGCGCTCCCGTCTATGCGAACGACACGCTCGTTTATCACCATTGATTTTAATTCAAAATCCGGATCACCCGGAAAATATGAGATTATGTTCCTGAGCAGGTCCATTATGGTGCCGTTTTCAGGTATGAGAAGGTTTATTTTGTCCAGTTCACCCCGTTCCTTTTTCAGTATGGCTTCGGCGTCTTTGAGAGGGTCGTCTGAAACAGTCTTTGTCCTGAAGTAGCGTACATATTTTTCCTGGAGTATCCTGTTGTAACGGTTGTTTGACCTTATGGTAAAAACTGCTGAAAGAACAAGGTTAAGTATGAGCACAAGGACTGAAAGGCCGGCAAACACTCCTGCCAGGTAGTAAATTTTCCTGGAAGTGCCTGCAGCGTCAGCATTAAACTCCCCCCTCAGGAAATTTATGGGGGCCCGTTTCGGATACAGATATGAAAGCATTATCCCGAACGCGAGAGGGAACTGGTTCCTGACCTTCTGTTCGCTGTAGTCCGGCAGAAAGGGCAGGGGCACAGCAGGGGCGTCAATATGTTCCGATATTCTCTGCCCAAGGCCCTGGATTGCGGCTCCGCCCCCGGACAGGAGCACCCTGCTGAATTCAAGGCTGCCGTAATCCGCGTTAAAGGCCTTCAGCGTGATACGTATCTCCTCGGTCAGCTCATCAATAACATCAGACGCTGCATTGAATATCCTGCGCAGCTTCTGCCTGTTAAGGCCGAGCGCGCTGTAGAAGGCCCTCTGCAGGTTATTGTCCAATGATGTCACGTCAAGGGAGAGCTTTTCAACCGCGGAGCGTGCCTCGTTCATGTCTGTCTTCATTATTTCCGCTGCTGCGCTGTGTATCATGCCTGTACCGATCTTTATAGCGCGCGTGTAAAGCAGGCGGTTGCTGCTTATAATGTTCAGGATTGTTTTTGTATGACCGATATCGAGCTGTATTACGGATTCGTCCTGCATGGTATTGAAGTACCTGTAGCATTCAAAAAGGGCGCTCGATTCCTGGACCACCCGTGCGGGCGCAACATCATTATCTCCCAGTTCTGCAAGGCTGTCCCTCAGGACAGATTTCTTCACTGCTGCAAGCAGGACCCGACCTTCATTCTCCCCTTTGCCAGCCAGGTGCTGAAAGTCAATTATCATGTCATTCATGTCAAAGGGGATGTTCTCCTCTGCCTCAAAGGGCAGGGCGCTCGCGATCTTCTGCGGGTCATTAAAGGGAAAGGTTATATGCCTGGTTATCTCATTCTGCATTGGCAGGGATGTTACCACACTGTATCCTGACAGGTCAAGTTCCGCCCCTATCTTTTCCAGGGCGTACTTCAGGTAATCATCTTCCATGCCGGTTTCAAGGCTGAACTCTTCGTATAGAAGAGATTTTATCTGGAAATCCCTCAGCCCGGTCCTGACGGCAAGCACCTTGATTGAACTTGTGCCAATATCTATTGCTGCAATATTATCGAACAATTGACCTACCCCTGAAAACTAGTTCTCGCTCCAGTACAGTAATTTTTTTTTATCACGGTTGTAAACTGCAGTAATGGTCACTGATGCATTGCCGACCTCTGCTGTTGAAATTATCCTGAAGATATATGACTTCACACTCAAAATATTTTTGCGGACTGTCTCATCCTGGATAAGCTCGGCAATATCGTCAACGGATTGATAGGGACTTACAAGTCTCCTGTTAATTATCTCAGTCACGATATCATCTGTCATACTATCTGTCAATGCCGATAACACCCTGTATGATGCCGTATTTATATTTATTCTGTTGTACTGGTTCAGGTAGTCGTCCCTGTATCCATTAACCCTTAAATAATCGGAGAGTTTCCTGCTCTGCTCCTTCGCGACAGCAGGCGCCTCTGCTGCTCCGGTTTCATCTTCATTCTCTTTTCCGCTCTCGCTGCTGAAAAGGGCCTCGGGCAGCGCGGTATTCCCCCTGTTGTGCGCTGTGAGGTTCTCCTCCATACCGTAGTTCCCCCCGCCAAGGCCGTAATATATTTCCGGGGTCATGTCCCTCATCATCATGAGCTCATCAATGCTGTCCATTTCAGCGTTCTTTGCTGAATATGGCGTTTCCAGTGTCTGGTAGTAGTCGTATGATTCAGCCCCGTACGGAAACCTGGAATCATCAATGTCCACCCAGTCAATGATTATATCCGCGAAATCCATTGGCAGCCCGAGGTTCAGGAAGAACCTCTGTGTTATGCCGTAGTATGGTGTCTGGTCAACGAATTCATTCGCAAGAACGCTAAGGTTTATTTTCGCGTTCTCATCCACGATTTTTATTGTGACTGTTCCCTCTTCCACAGGGATGGGCGGAAAGTCAAAGGCCCAGATGTCATTATAGGAATCCACGCCCTTTGAGGTTGACTTTCCTGAATATAATGATCCTGACACGCCCATTCTGTCAGCCATGAGCACGTACTGCGAGAGTTCTATGCCTGACCTGGCAAGGCACGATGCCTTCATTCGGTTTCCGAGCTTTCTCATGTACCCGATGTCAGTCTGCGCGACAATGATAAATTCACCCGAAACCGCCACCAGCAGGGTTGTCACGATGAGCACCATGATAAGCACGTAACCGGAATGCCCTGACATTCGGGCGAACACACCCTTTTCATAAAGGTCATGCCTGCGGCGGGCATACCTTTCAGTGAAAAAATCATATATTTTGCGTGCCTGTCTCAGCATTTTATACCCTGTTATTTCGTGTTCATGCTCAGGCAGGTCACGAACACAAATGTCTCCTCTTTTCCCCTGTAGTTTTTCACCTTGAGTGTAGTCCTTACCGCCGGAGGGAACCTCCCTGTACTCCTTGAGTCCCATTCTGCCGACCAGTCGTTCTGCTTCCTGAACTCGAATTTCAGTCCTGTCACGTTTTCGAGCAGTATGTCTTCAATACCCCCTGACAGGGGGTCATCATCATACAGCATCTGTTCACGCCTCATGAGAAGGTAAACAGCCGGGACTTCCGGGTCTTCAATGATGAAATATCCTGTTTCGCGTATCCCGCACTGCGGGTTCGCCCTTGTCAGTTCCCCGCTTATTGAATAATCATGGTAATCAACTGTGACGAAATTCAGGCTGCTTCTCTCTTCATCAGCTGTTGACACGAACGCGATCTTCCTGCTTTTCCTGTTAAAATAGGTGTTTGAAATGTCCCTGTTTATTCGGGACACTGCAAGATTTACATTTTCGTAAAACTCCGAGTACCCGGTCATGTCACGAATTGATATCATGATTGACCTGTACGCGGTATACACCATCATGATAATAATTGAGGCAATCACGGACGCTACCAGCACCTCAATCAGGGTAAATCCCGCCTGTTGAAATGAGTCCCTCTCTCTCCTCATGGCGCCCTTTTTCAGCAACTCATTCTCCTGCATCAATTTTTCGCGTATATGTAAGTAAGTGAATATTCCCGGTCTTTCCCCCGCTCCTGCCACCTGACAATGATCGTGGTTTTTTGCGCTGGAAGCGCTCCGAGAAGAGGGTTCTCATATTTTTCCGTTATCCGCGAAAACCTGAACTCCCTGTCGTCCTTTACAGGTGTGTCCATCACATCCGGTTCTCTCATATTATTCATTATGAATTCATTTATCCCTGTCCTGGCTATAAGCATTGCACGGCTGTAATTCCGGTTTCCTGTCATCGCGTTTATGCTGGTTGATACCCCTGAAAAAACACTGAGCAGTATTATTGATAGAATTGTTACCGCGATGAGTATTTCCACAAGCGCGAAACCATGCTCTTGCAAAGATTCGCTGCACGCGTTAATACGCCCGAATTGCCGACCATTACCGCGTTTACTGTTCAATGCTGCTGAAATTGACATGTCCCCTTATTACTGCCGGCTCCTTCATGTTTTTGAATATCCTGACTGACCACTGCTCTTCATCCATGAGTACCAGGTGAATGATCAGGTTATCCGAATATCCCTGCGGATAGAATGGTACGAGTACCGTACCCTCACGCACGGTCTTTCCTGAGGAGAGCAGGGCCTTTTCGATCCTGAAATCATCAGGGAACTCGCGGAACCTCAGGGTTTTTCTCCTGCTGTCCCTGAATCCTTCTTCTGTAAGGTTAAGGACTGAGAGCCCGTTTCTTCTCTCAAAGACCTCACGTTCGGTTTCACCGGGCCCGGTTTTCATTTCATGGAGGTGTACTGCAAGGTAATTCACCCGGTCATTAAGAAACGCGTCATCAAAGGTCCCTGCAATCATGCCTGTCATGATAGAGAAGTACTCCCTTTCGTTTCCAAGAAAACGCGACATCCTTGGCACAGCCAGCAGTGTAAGTATGGACACAACAACGACCACTATTATTATCTCAACAAGGGTAAACCCTCCTGAACCTGTACATGTGCGCAGGCGCGTACCCGCGCTTTTCACCCCTGGCTGACGCACATTCTATTCCCAGCTTTTTATATCAGCGTCAAATCCTTCGCCGCCTTCTTTTTTGTCTGCCCCGTAGCTCCACATCTCGTATTCATTTTCAGAGTCATATTCCCCGGGCGATCTGTACTCGTACGGCGTGCCCCATGGATCAAGCGGGACCTCCTTTTTCTTCAGGTATTTCTCTGTAACAAGCCTGTTCAAACCCTCTTCAGTTGTGGGGTAGGAGCCCTGTTCAAAATAGTACTTGTCCAGCATAAGCCCGAATGTCCTCATCTGCTGTTTCGCTGCTGACACACGAGCCTTCTGCGGCATGTCCATGAATCTCGGAACAACCAGAGCACCGAGTATTGCTATGATCGTGACAACAATCATGATTTCAATGAGAGTAAAGCCCCCTTCAGGTTCAACACATCCGCGCACTCTCTTTATTGTTTTTTCCATTATTCCTTTCATCTTGCTTCTCCTTTATATGAGTTGATCCTTTCCGCCCGGTGAACGCCCTTTGACTGTCAGAGCAGAAGGTTCATTTCCATGATTGGCAGCATAACAGACAGTACAATTGTTCCTATCGCGATTCCCATTATTATTATTATTACAGGCTCGATAAGGCTTGTAAGTCCTGTCACTGTCAGGTCAAGTTCTGTTTCGTACACGCTCCCGATATTTATCAGCATTGAGTCAAGGTTGTCGCTGGCTTCACCCGCTGCGATCATGCCCATAACCAGGTTCGGGAGGAAGTCAACCTTCCTCAGCGCCTGTGTTACAGTTGAGCCCTCCCTGATCATTCTCTTTGCTTCAGCAACCTTTTCCTCGATTATCACGTTACCAACGATCTTTTCAACTATTTCAAAAGACCGGATTATATCAACCCTGTTGTTAAGCAGTATGCCCGCGTTCTGTGTAAACCTGAGTACAATTACCTTCCTGTAGAGTTTGTTTACAAGGGGCATTTTCAACTTCAGTTCATCCACCTTCCTTCTGCCCTCATCAGTCTGCACGTATCGCCTGTACATGTAAATTGCCAGTATTACCAGCACAGGTATAAGGAACCAGAACCTGGCGAGAAATGTACTGAGCGCGATCACGATCTCAGTTGGAAGGGGGAGGTCCTTATTCTGTTCAACAAACATCTCCGCGATTGAGGGTATTACACTTACCATCATGAATATTACCACGCATAACGCGAAAATAAACATGAATGACGGATACCAGAGGGCCGCCCTTATTTTACTCTTGAGTATGTTATTCTTCTCCTCAACCTCGGCAAGCCTCTCTATCACCTGGTCAAGAGAGCCCAGGTTTTCACCCACCCTCACCATGTTTATGTACATGTCTGAAAAAAGCTTTCTGTGGCGCTGTAATGCGTTTGAAAAAGAGGTGCCCTCCTCGAGCTTCTCTTTAATATCAACAACAACGTTTTTAAAATTCCTGCTGTCAACCTGCTCACTTATATCGGAAAGAGCTTTTGGAAGCGGGAGCCCCGCCTTCAGCAGTGTGGCAAGCTGTCTTGAGAAAAGACCGACATTCTTTGAACTCACGCGCAGGTTCAGCTGCATTGACACCCTGTCAACAAGCTGTCCGATACGCCCCCTTTTTCTGCCGGTTGAATCATCCGCAACTATATCGTGCCTTTTTATCCGCACAACATATTCGCCCTTCTGCCTTATCCTCTGCTTTGCAGCGTTCTCCGAGGGAGCGTCAATGAAATCAGACACCTCCTGTCCGTTACTGTCCAATGCCTGGTACTGAAATATCATTCATATCCCCGGTAAATTTATTGATTCGAGTACATGGATTGTATCTGGTAAAGGCCCGCATCTGCTCAGCTGACGCGCAACACCTCTTCCACAGTGGTAATACCTTCAATTGCCTTGTTAAGGCCGTCCATCATAAGTGTCTTCATGCCCTGGCTGAGAGCTGCTTCCTTGATCTGTGAAGCGTCAGCCCGGTCCATTATGAGTTTCCTTATTTCCGGGGACATTGGAAGCAGTTCATAAATCCCGATCCTTCCTGAATACCCTGTGTTTATACAGTGTTCGCAGCCTCTGCCCCTGAACAGCTTTCCCTTTTTCAGCTGTGATGCCTTAATGCCCAGCTCGGTGAGCATCTTTGCGGAAGGTTTATAATCCTCTTTGCAGTGGGGACATATGGTTCTCACAAGCCTCTGCGCGAGAAAGGCATTAACAGAGGATGTAATAAGAAAGGGCTCAACCCCCATGTCAAGGAGCCTTGTAACACCGCTTGCCGCGTCATTGGTATGCAGGGTGGAAAAAACCCTGTGCCCGGTCAGGGCCGACTGCACCGCGATTTCCGCGGTCTCCAGGTCCCTGATCTCACCGATCATTACAATGTCAGGGTCCTGCCTCAGTATTGACCTCAGTCCGCTTGCGAATGTCAGGTCGATTGACGGTTTCACCTGCATCTGTCCTATACCCGGTATCTGGTACTCAATCGGGTCTTCAACAGTCAGTATGTTCACCTCCGTATCATTAAGGCGGGTAAGCACACTGTAGAGTGTCGTGCTTTTACCGCTTCCCGTGGGACCGGTCACGAGTATGATGCCGTTTGTCTTGCTGAAAATTACATTGAATGATTTCAGTGTATGTTTATCAAAACCCAGGGAATCAAGGTCAAAGTGCATGTCAGTTTTGTTCAGGAGGCGTAGCACGACACGTTCACCGAAATAGGTGGGAAAGGTCGATACCCTTATGTCAATGTCCTTTCCACCGATTTTCAGCTGGATCCTTCCGTCCTGCGGCATCCTGTTTTCAGCAATATTGAGGTTTGACATTATCTTTATGCGCGAGATTATTGCGCCAAGATACTTCCTGGGCGGTGTAAACATCTTGTAGAGTATACCGTCAATCCTGAATCGTACTGTTAGGTCCTTTTCATAAGGCTCGAAATGTATATCACTGGCCCGGTCATTCACAGCCTGTTTAATTATGGTATTTACCAGGCGGATAATCGGGGCCTCGTTCGCCATGTCCAGAATATCTTCTGTCTCTGACATGGAAGACGAGAGTATCTCGAATTCTGATTCCTCCAGGTCCTCAATAACATCCGTTGTTGTTTCCGACTTTAACTCTTCAAAGTGGGCCGAAATTATCCTGATGACCTCATGCTCAGGTACTATCACTGTCTCCAGCTCCAGTTCAGGAAATATCATTCTGAAATCGTCAATTGCCTGTATGTTAAGGGGGTCTGATACAGCCACGAACAGGGTATTTCCTGACTGTCGGAACGGCACGATCCTGTTCTTCCTGAGGAACTGGGTCGGAACACTGCTTACCAGTTCGCTGTCCAGCCTGAATTCCGGCCGCTCCTGGCTGGCCAGGCCAAACTGCTCTGCCAGTGCATGTATGACGTCCTGCTCAGATGCCAGTCCCTTTTTGACAATAATCTGCCCGATCCTCAGGCGGGTATTTTCCTGCGAGAGAAGGGCCTCCTGCAGCTCTTCCGCTGAAATCAGCCCCTTATCAAGGAGTATCCTTCCTAAAAGTTTTGTCTTTCCTTTCTTAATCATCACTGCCGCTACTGGTTTTTAAGTCTGTCCTGGACCTTGCGTTTCTGCCTTGTAATGCTTTCAAGCTTCTCTTTTCTCGTGACTATATGCGGGGTTATAAACACCAGCAGGTTTGTCTTGCTGTATTCAACTGTTTTGCGCTTGAAAAACCAGCCCAGAAGGGGGATGTCCCCGAGCACGGGCACCTTTACCTCTTCAACTGTCTTGTTATTCGAGATAAGGCCTCCCACCACTACGGTTTTCCCGTCAAACACTGTGACCCGCGTTTTAATGTCGCGTTTACCCAGCTTGGGCGGCACTGTGGGGTCAGTTGTCTGGCCCAGTACTGAATTTACCTCCTGGTAGAGGTCCATGGTTATATGCTGTTTCTTTGTTATGTGAGGCGTGATCTTGAGTTTTATGCCTACAGGCTTATAATCATATGTATAGAACTGAGTTCCTGATTCACTGATCCTGTTATTTGTCGCTACCGGGATCTCCTCTCCGACATTAAGTTCCGCTTCCTGGTTGTCAACAGTCAGTATCTGCGGAGTGGAAAGAATATTGAAGTTTCTGTCACTTCCGGTTGCGTTAAGAAGTGCGTAACCGAGAATGGCGGTATCGCTCAGGTAGCCTAGCTGGAACCCGGACGCGAGTGGAAGCGCGACCTTCTTGTCCTCAAGTCCGGGCGGTGAAGAATAATTCGGCGGGGTGCCCATTATTGACGATCCCCCGAACATGTGGCTGCCTGACTGCCCGCCCAGCATCCAGTCAATACCGAAGCCCCAGCCGTTATCAGCTGAAACCTCTATGATGAGAGCCTCGATCAGGACCTGCTCGCGCACAATGTCGAGCTCCCTTATGATTCTTCTAATTTCCCTGAACTCATCAGGCGTGGCAGTAATTATCAGGGAATTTGTGTCCCTGTTAGCGATTATGGAAAATTTCTGTTTTTGGGAGGACTTTGTTGCCTGTGTCCCGGTGACACGCGAGGTCTTGCGGGAATTGCGAACCGTCCTTTTAGTTATGGGCGCTGTATTGATCTTTGCTGTCTCGGAAAATGGTATCCTTGACAGGACCTCTGCCAGTTCTTCTGCTGACGCGTTTTCAAGGTGCACAACATGGATATTCCCTCCGTGCCTGGGCATGTCACCTTCTTCACCCAGCGCCTGCCTGTCCAGCGCGCGAGATATCTTGATAAGTCCGTCGATTTCAGTTGCGGTCCCGCTGAATATGATAATATTGAGTGGCTGGTAAACAACAATATCTGTAAACTTTGACTTAAGGGACTTCAGTGCACTTGCGATCTCCGCTGCTTCAGCATGCTCTATGCCGAGTATGAATGTTATGGTCCTGTCCTGCTTCAGGGTCATGTCCTTCTTTTTCCCGTCAACAATGATTTCAACATTCTTCCTGATCGCTTCCTTAATGGGTATGACCTTTATAAGACTTCCGGTTTCAACAACAGCCAGGCCCTTGACCTCAAGGATGGATTTCATTATATCAAAGGCCTCGCTTACAGGAACCTTTTTAGCCGAGCTGATGGTTATTTTGCCGCGGACCTTTTCGTCTGTTACAATATTCTTTCCTATGAGCTGACTCATTATATTAAGGAATTCAGATATCTCCACGTCCTTGAAATTGAGAGCGAACTTCTTAACCCTCTTTCTTCCCGGGGTCTTTCTGACAGTTTTTTTCGAGGTCTTTTTTTCTGATTTTTTTACGGCCTTATCTGGGGCTTTTTCCGCGGCCTTCCTGGCTGTTCTGCCTCTGGTCTTATTTATTATCTCCGCCTTCTTTTTCACTGTTTCCGTTTCTGCGGACAGTTGACCCGTTATATTATACCCGGGCAGCATGAAGACCGCTATCATGGCGGTCATGCATAGGCAGAGTATCTTGTTCCTTGAATTATTCATATGTCCTTTCCTGTGTTTGTTATTCAGAAATATTCAAGTCAAAGGTCATAAGCTGACCGCGGCGTTCCAGGTCCACTGTTATCTTTGATTCGTTTTTAAGTGACTCCCACATGTTGTAGAGCTTCTGTGTGCTGTCTATGCTGTGTCCGTTTATCCTTTTTACTATGTCCCCGCTGCGCGCGCCGAGCTTGTAAAGGATATTATAGGGCCTTATCTTTACAAGACGGTACCCCTCGATCTTTCCACCGACACGATACGGACCAGCCCGCAGCCCCTTGAGCGCGTTGTCCATGTTATTGAGCACCTTCTGCTTGATCTCAGAGCGGCTTATTGTTCTCTTAATCCTGGTGCCTGATTCGATTCCGCCTGAAGACCCGGTCTCATTTGTATCATCCTTTTTCGTGTATAAATCAAGTACTTTTCGCTCTCCGTCTTTTTCGAGATAAACCCTTTTCGTGTCAATACTGACCAGCGTGTACCCGAAAACATTATTATTAATCTCGCTGCTTATGCGTACAAGAGAAAATATTCGAGGGTACTTGTCTCCTTTTTTCTGTATCATTGCGCGCGCTATGCTGCTCGGGCCTGTAATTGTGCCCATGAGTGTCATATCGTCAACAGAACGTGCCGTTTCAGCTCCTTCAGCTTCACCCCCGACGCTGTCTGACATGAGAAAAAAGCCGGACTCTGTGATACTACTGTAGTCATCAAAACTGCTCAGGATGCCGGTCATGTGTTTTTTCTCTGTCTTTATCTTTACTGATGACGGTTCAGAAGCATACCTGTATTTCACCGCCTGGCTCACCGTGGCCGCGGCTGAGTAGGAAAAAATCAGTATGGAAACCGTATTAATGATATGATATTTCAGGTTCTGCATGGCCATTGAATATTCACTTTACCTTTCAAGGGGCAATCCTTTATGTACATGCACCTGAATGCATGTATTTTTAAAATTATTAAAAATATATTGTAGCGCTATTACTTTTTATTTGAATAGCGTTTTTTTATTATTAAGGTTAATAGAATAGCAAAAAATAATGCAAAGATAATATATTTGTACATTTTTAAATATGGAAATATTTTCATATAATTGTTACCAAGAGTATACCCGAGGAAGAAGAGAGTGAAGGATGTAATCGAAAGCGCGAGAACATCAACCAGCATGAACCTTACGAAGTTCATCTTTATGATACCTGAAGTCATGAAAAGTATGTTTCGCACTCCAAAGGGGATGAACCTTCCGAAAAAAAGCGTTTTAACACCGTACCGTTCAAAATATTCTTCAATCCGTAATATTTTATCTTCCTTGAAGAACCTTTTAAAAAAAACCGTTGTTGAGAGGCGTGACAGTCCGAAACGGCCGATAGAATATGCGACCAGGTCACTCAGGTATGCCCCTGCAAAACATCCTATGAATATGCAGTACCTGTTTTCAGGAATTACAGTTGCTGCAATTGAGGCCGAAATGATGATTACAATATCTTCAGATACAGGGAAATTCATTCCGGCGAGTAAAAGCAGACCAAAAGCAATAAAATGCACCTGGGGCGCCATATGTGTCAGGATTGATGTTATTATTTCCATTATAACCGTGATTTAACGGCTTCTACTCAACAACAAATGATTCAGATTTGAGCGCCATCATTCCCTTTTTAATCCATACCCTGATCTTCATTGCGGATTCTCCATTCTCAGAGGTTACTGTGCCTGTCTCTTCAATAAGTCCTATGGATTCCATTGAAAATTCATAGAATACCTGTTTCTGAGAAAATGGGTCTGTCAACAGGACAAGAACATTTTTATCAGTCGGATGTTTTCTGGGTATCCCGGTATATGGCTTATGGGTTTCATTAATATTAATATCGTGAAACCTTTCCAGTTCAAATTTATTTTTATCAAGCAGAAGTTTTTTTATATGATTTTCCATGGCCATCCACTCCGGCAGCAACAGATTTTTATACATGTTAATATACTTGACTCATTTATTTCAAGGTACAAAAATAGTATATTACACTGTTCCTGAAAAAGGGGCTGATTTATTATCCGGATTATTCATTCAACCTTATGTGTATTTTGTCAAATTAAATACTGTTATTCACATGTAATTATTCCTTAAGATATTTCAGTGATGTCCATTATTCCATAATATACCTGTTTCATCCGGTTTAAAAAATTTTAATTGTGATTTGTATCCATTTATGATGGATTGAATTTTGATAACTAAAAAATAATGAAATTTAAAAATAAATATCTGTTTTATATACTGGCCTGCATTTTCATCGCGTCCGCTGCACTGATAATATCGTTCAGAATTTTTGTGAGCGTCAGCTATCCGGACAGGGAGATATCTTACCATATCAATGAGCTTTTCAGGCATAACTTCAACAGGGCTGTCAAGTTTGAAGATGTACACATCAGCTTCCCGGGATCTGTTGTCCTGCATAATTTCAATATCTCCGTAACCAGTGATTTTAATGACAACATGAGCATGATCAGCAGCGAAAAGGCCGTGATCAAACTCAGTGTATCTGATTTTTTGCGCAATAAATTCACGGTCAGGTCCATAGAATTCTACGGCGCTGACATTGTGTTTGAAAAAAGATACAGGGACTATTACTTCATGTTCTGCACAACCATGAAAGAACTGCTTAGCGGAACAAAAAAAGGCGCTTCTATCTCACACAAAAAAGTAAAGGTCCTGTTCCACGACAGCAGTTTTGCTTACCGTGAACTGTTCAATGAGAAAAAAATATCTATCAGCTGCAGCAGTGTAAACAGTAAAACCATATTCTACAGGAAACACGCGGAATACAGTATAAGAGGTATTATCAGGCCTGACAATAACAGTGACATTTCTGAGGGAACCTTTCGAGGAAGCGGTACCCTGTATTATGACGGGAAAAGAAAGAACATAACGCGCCTGTCAATATATAATTTTGACCTTTCCTATCTAAATGATTTCATCAGTCGTAAAGGACTCAATTTTAAACTCACGGGCGGTGGTTCCTTTGAAGCGAAAGCCCTTTCACATAGCGGCGTTCATTCCATAAAGGCCTCTGTTGAAACAAACAACCTTAATGTCATATACGGCCCGGGACCGCGTTTCAGTCCTGTTTCTAACGAAAATATTAATATTACCCTGGATATGGATATAAGTAGAGACCCTGTCCGCATCCTTTGTCGTGATTTCTCGTTCTCCGACAATGTTCTCAGCATGACAGCCAGTTTAGAGTATTCAGATAATGACAAAAAAAATTTTCTGAAACTCGACTACGACATCAGTGATGTGGACCTCGGCGATCTGTCCCGGAACATTACACCGGTGAAAAACTCCACATTCACGGGAATGATCAAGGCAGATGGAAACTGGGACATAGATTTCATGAAAAGCAGGGTCAACCGCTTTGATAACAGTATTGGCCTCAGGGATTTTTCCCTTACATCTTTCACCAGAGGCACCGGGGAGACTGTTGTTTCCGGTGCGGGCGGTATTATCAGCTCCAGCAGGGACGGCATTGCAGTAAACCTGCGTGCGGATTTTAATGGTACAGACCTTTCACTTAAAGGTAAAACACTTGTTAAAAGCTGGTTCCCGATCAGTTCGGATTCCAGTTTCAAACTCTCTTCATCTGACACGCGCGCGCGTCACATCTTTTCGTGCGCGGCCTATATCATTGAAAGAATCTACATGGTTGCCGACCGTGACAGAAAACGCGGTTACGAAGAAATATTTTTTCTTTCAAAACCGGCAGGATCATTTATCAACAATAATGATTTCAGCCTGAAGCTTACCGCTGATAAGATATCGATGGGCAAGAAGGCGCACCTTGACAACTTCAGGTCCACGTTAAATCTGAAAAAAGGGGTGCTGCTCCTGGATGATTTCAATCTTGAAGGCTACGGCGGCATTTTTCAGCTGAAATTTCTCGGTCTCTTTAACAGGGACTACCCGTATATCTCCATGGAAGGGGGAGTGTACACACTGGACCTTGACTCCCTCTCGTCTGACATGAAATCCAGGTGCACGCTTGGCGGCAACCTGCTCTGCAATTTTGATTACAAGATCACGGCATACAGGCTTTCGCATATAATCGAAAATGCAGAGGGAACATTTCACATGTCAGGGATTTCCGGGTCCCTGGAGAACACTTCAGCACAGAAAAAGATCAATGATTTTCTGAATAAAAACGGCTACTCAACAGTTGACATCAGCACAATTACCTTTAACACCGCATCAGCAACTGTGTCACAGCGCGGAGATAAATTCTATTTCAGGAACTTCAGCCTGTCAGGTGAGGACATCTCAATTAATTCGTGGGGTAATTATGTATATCCTTCAGGACTGGACGCTTCCCTTCTGACCGGGGTCCGTGACAAAAACAGAAGGGCCCTTCAGATTCCATTGATCCTTACAGGGCCCCTGACTGCTCCCTGCCTCGGTCTTCGCAACAACAGCAAGGCAGGGAAGGTCTGTTTCTGACTATTCTTTCATGTCAACCAGTTCATATATCTTTACGGGAAGTTCCTTGCCCTTGACCCGGATCAGGTCAAGTTCACGGACCACGACACTGTCTTTGACCAGTTCATAAGTATATTCACTTATTATGATATTGGTCCTGTATACCTTGTTTGTGCCCTCGAGGCGCGCTCCGAGGTTGACATTGTCTCCCATGAGCGTGTAATCCATGCGGGATGACGAGCCCATGTTGCCCACAACCATGTCACCGGAGTTCAGGCCGATCCCGATATTCAGTTCGGGCTTGCCCGCGTTTCTCCACTGCTCGTTCATGCGGTCAAGCTCTTCCATCATTTCAAGAGCGGCCCTGCAGGAAAGCAGCGCGTGGTCATCCTGCGGAATTGGAGCTCCCCAGAAAGCCATTATCTCATCACCCACGTACTTGTCCAGCGTGCCGTAATACTTGAACACAATATCCGTCATTGACTGAAGATATATGTTAAGGTGCTCTACAAGCTCTTCAGGTGTAAGCTTTTCAGAGATTGAGGTGAATCCCCTGATGTCCGAGAAGAGTACAGTGAGTATCTTTTTCTCTCCCCCGAGCTTCAGTTTTTCAGGATACTGCAGGAGTTCATCAACAACAGACTTTGAAACAAACTTTGAAAATGTCTGCCGTATATAGCGCTTTTCCTGCTGCTCTGTAAGGACCCTGTATGTTATAATAAATGTGAATGATATGCCTATCTGCACAATAGGTACCGCAAGCGCTGTGACAATACTCGATATATCAAAGAGAAGGTAAGATCCTATGGCATAAAGTATTGTAAGCACAACTGTTATTACCATTGACATTATGATCGAGACACGCGGCAGCAGAAGACCAAGCACAATCGCAATTGCCAGCATTATCATAATGTTCTGCAGGTCGCTCATCTTGTAGAGAAAATCCTGGTTCAGTATGGTGTTTATCGCGTTAGCGTGGTGTTCTATCCCGAATGCGGCGCCATATGGTGATTTTTTTTCATCAGTTGCAATTCCCGTAGCAGCGTAGGCTGCTACAAACACGATCTTGTCCTTCAGGGACTTGTTACCCTTCATGCTGCCTTCCCTGGCAAACAGGTGATAGGGATAATGCTGGAAACTGCCAGAGCCACCGATGAAATTTATATCCATGAATCCATACCTGTTAATCGGGATCACAATCTCCCGCTCTTCATTCGGCCTGGCCATTTTTTCAAGAGGAAGGTTCTTAAGCTTTATATATTCACCCGACTTAATTTCCACGTCATCTTTTGTTATACCGTAATAGTTCATTACAATAAGCAGGTCAATATTCGGATAATACCATCCATTGTATTTCAGAATCAGCGGTACTGTCCTGTTTATCTTGTCCCGGCCCGGGAAAACATTAGCAAAACCGATCCCGCGCGCAGATTTTGTTATCAGGGGGGTAGGGGGAACAGCCTCTTCCACCAGCTGCTGCGATGTGTCAGTGGGATCAACAGGAAATCGCATTTTGTTCAGGAGGGCCATTCTCTGTTCCTGGTCCCTGTAGTCTATGTCAACATCCTCTGTTTCAAATGGGTAGTCAAGAAATGCCACACCGGATTTCCTGATCGCGTCAGCCAGCTCCTCTTCATGCTCCTTGTGGTCCAGGAACATGATGTCAAAAAATATCGCATTCGGTTCTCCTGATGACACGAAACGGGTAAATTTCGCGTGAATGTCCCAGGGAAAGGGCCACTGTATCTTTTCATCAGAGAATTTCCTGATAGTATTTTCGTCAATACCGAGTATTACCAGGTCCTTTCGCGCCCGGGGATTCACACGTCCCATGCGGACACCATCTTCCAGTTTAATCGACTTTTCAGAGGGGTCTCTCAGCCAGTACCTGAAATCAGTGGCCCCCCATTCAAGTGTCTCGAACAATTTTGTCTGCGTGTAAACCAGTGACAGGATGATAAAAAACCCGATCGTGATAGCCAGTCCAATAATATGTGTTTTTTCAAATTTGAAAAAATTCATAGAAACCTCACCCTTTCCGTACATGCTAATATGCAGTATATATAATTCTCGAGATATTTAATTTGCAAGTTATTTATTGAGTGTGCTCCATTTTTTTGTCATGGATCTTTTTCCCGCTCATATTTTTCAGAATAATGGTTCAATAATATATACAATGTTTCCCGAATATTTATTGTTGACAAATATATCAAAAATTAAATGGATATAATTTCCTGATACCGGTTTACAGGTCCGTCAGGATCATTAATTTTACTGGTCATTAACACCTGTATGGCATATAATTATTCAATACCCCGGCAGCACATGCGGCAGGGGTATTATCTCGCAGGGAACAGCATTCATAAGAATAATACCTGAAATATTTTTCAACATTACAGAGGAAAAAAGCAATTGAACACAAAAGAGATAATCCAGGACCTTGTTTCCGGATCAATAGACGCCGCAGTAAAAGACGGCAGACTGCCTTCAGCTTCATACCCGGTCGTAAAAATCGAATACCCTAAAGACCCCGCTTTTGGTGATTATTCCTGCCCGGTGGCCCTTGAGTCAGCAAGGGTACTTAAGCGCTCACCCCTTGATATCGGGTCCGTCCTGGGCGAATACATTGAAAAAAATGACATTATTGACCGTGTTGAAATTGCCAAACCCGGTTTTATCAACATGTTTATATCCTATGATTACCTGTTTTCGAACCTGTTAACTGTTATTGACCAGGGGAAGATGTACGGGACACGCACGAGCGATAATCCCAGGAAAATAAATATTGAGTTTGTGTCCGCAAATCCCACAGGACCCATGAATATCGTGTCAGCCCGCGCAGCAGCTATCGGCGATACCCTGGCAAACCTTCTTGAGGCAACAGGTGACCACGTGGACCGCGAGTTTTACATAAATGATTACGGCAACCAGGTTGCCATGCTCGGCAGGTCCGTTCTTGAGAGGATAAAGGAGCTTCATGGCGGGGAATGCTCAATTCCGGAAGACGGGTATCATGGCGAGTATGTCCGCGATATCGCCGAATATATTGATTCTGAATTTTCCGGAGATCTCGAATCCCTGGACAGTGAAGAAGAGCGCATTGATTTTGCCTCGCGCATGGCTGTGGAGTATAATGTCAGCCGGCAGAAAAAGGACCTGGAGGATTTTAACGTTAACTTCCGCACCTGGTTCAGCGAACGCACACTTCATGAAAACGGTGATGTGGAAAAAACATTTGAGTTCCTTGATAAACAGGATGTTGTGTACGAGCAGGAAGGCAAGCGGTTTTTCAGGTCAACCGATTACAGTGACGACAAGGACAGGGTGATCATACGCGATGACGGCAGGCCGACTTACCTTCTGGCTGATATCGCCTATCACATGAACAAGATAAACCGTGGATATGACGAGCTTATCGATATATGGGGCCCGGACCACCACGGATATATCGCCCGTCTTACAGGTGCTGTCCGTGCGCTTGGATATCCTGAAGACCATTTCCGGATTATAATCGCCCAGCAGGTAAACCTTCTCATGGAGGGTGAAACAGTAAAAATGTCCAAGAGGCTCGGCCGTTTTTCCACCATGAGAGAACTGATTGATGAAATCGGTGTTGATGTTGCCCGTTACTTCTTTATAATGAGGTCCCTTGACAGCCATCTTGATTTTGACCTCTCTCTCGCAAAAAAGGAGAGCTCTGAAAATCCCGTTTTTTACCTGCAGTACGCCCATGCCAGGATATGTTCAATATTCACTGAAGCTGCCAAACGCGGCTACAGCTATGAGCCGGTCAGGGATATCAACAGGGAACTTGACAGCCCTGAGGCTATTACCCTGCTCAAGCTCCTGCTAAAATATCCCGAAGATGTTGCTGAAACAGCCGGCGCGCTGGAACCGCACAGGATAACCACATTCCTCATGCGCCTTGCCCAGTCTTTTCACCGTTTTTATACAGAGCACCGGGTTCTGACCGAAGATACAGACAGGGCCTTTACACTCATGACCCTTGCTGATGCGGTCAGGACTGTCATGAAAAACGGCCTGAACCTTATCGGGGTTACCGCGCCTGAAAGAATGTGATAAAGGTGAATATTCATGAATGCTGCTGTAATTTCAACAGGAAATGAAATAGTCAGGGGCCTTACCCCGGACACCAACAGCAGCTTTATCAGCAGGCTCCTGTTGAAACACGGATTCATGGTTACCATGCACATATCCACGGGGGACAGTTCTGCTGATCTTTCAGCAGCACTGTCTCACGCACGTGAACATTCTGACTTCACTGTTATAACAGGCGGTCTCGGGCCTACTGATGATGATATTACTGTTGATACTCTCTGCTCCCTGTTCGGGCTTGAAATTGCGCATGACAGCTCTTCAATTGATAAAATTAAAGGATTTTTCGCCCTGAGAAAGCGCCCGTACAGTGAGAAAGACATTAAAATGGCCGCTGTGCCTGCGGGCGCGGAAATTATTGAGAACATGGAGGGGCTCGCGCCCGGTTTTGTCATCCATGATCCGTATGGACCCGTAATTGCACTTCCTGGCGTTCCACGTGAAATGGAACACATGATGGAGCACGGGGTCATCCCGGTGCTCACCCGTATGTTCAGCCCTGTGCCCCGCTCTTATAAAACCGTGAAAATCGCAGGCATAAAGGAATCTGAAATCAACAGCAGGGTTTCCGGCCTGGTTTCCGGGCATGACGGAGTAGAGTGGGGCATCTGCGTAAACGGAGGCATTGCTGAAGTTTCCTTTTCATGGGACGGAGAAGAAAACGGACCCGGCACAGCTTTTTTTGATGACATGGCCGGTCTCTTCAGCCACAGCATGCTCCTGCAGGGATGTGAGAGCCCGGAACAGGAGCTTCTGCTGCTGCTGGGCAGGACAGGTCTTACACTCTCAGTTGCTGAATCCTGCACCGGCGGGCTTCTGTCAAAAAGGATTACCGATATACCCGGCTCATCCGAATCTTTTCTGGGCGGGGTGGTAGCATACAGCAACAGCGCAAAAATTATTTTACTTGACGTTTCTGAATCATCAATCTCACAATCTGGTGCAGTGAGTGAATCTGTTGCTCTTGAAATGGCGCGCGGGGCCGCTTTAAAATTCGGCTCTGATATCGCTGTTTCCACGACCGGCATAGCCGGACCCGGGGGTGCTACCGCTGCAAAGCATGTCGGGACTGTCTGTTTCGGGTTTTACCTCCGGGGAGAATCGCGTGCGGCAACTGAAATATTTCCTGGCGGCAGGGACAGTGTACGCCGCTATTCTTCACTGTACGCAATTGAATATATACGCAGATATCTCAGGGCATTCTGAACATACGCATAGATGAAAAAAGTACTTACACTGTTTATAGTAATATCTTTACTTCCGGCAGCACTTCACGCCGCCCTGGACTCGCGTACCCTTTTTGAACAGGGGGTCGAGGCATTCAACTCCGGAAATTACGGTTCATCCGAACTCCTCTTTAAAAAAATACTCGATAACGATGATGAATACAGGGACCGCGCCTGGTTTTACCTCGCGCGTTCAATATACCAGCAGAAAAAATACAAGTCCGCACTTTATGAATTCAACAGCTTTCTTAACAAGAGCAGCACCAGCGCCCTTTCCACTGAGGCAAGATACTGGCTGGGTGAATCCTACTTCAACCTTGACAGCAATATTAAGGCCATTGAGGAATACAAGCGCTACATCTCGAACACAACGGACGGACGTCTTGTGTCTTCAGCTCACAACAGGATAGGCACAATATACTTCTCCCAGGAGCGCTTTGACGAGGCGGTAATTGAATGGGAAAAAGCGCTTTCAAGAAGTAATGACAGAAAGGCAAACGAACAGATCATTCTCAAGATCGGCAACGCTCTCTTCAGGGGCGGTAAATACGAGGAATCGCTTAAAAGGCTTAACCCGCTTCTCACCTCCAACGCTGACACGCGCATCAAGTCAATGGCCCGCCTTGTTGCAGGAAAGACCTGGCAGAACATGAACATGCATTCAAAGGCACTGCTCATGCTCAACGGTATTCCCGGTGACCTTCTCAAGGAGAAACCATTTTACGAGGCCCAGTATTTCAAGGCCAGATCTTACATATCGCTGGGGAACAACAGCAGGGCAAGGCTGTATCTCGGGCTTTTTATAATTATTGGAAAGGATTCCCCCTGGTACTATAACGCGCTTTATGAACTCGGAAGAATAACAATAAACAGTACTGAAGCGGACAAGGGACTTGAATACCTTGAACAGGTAAGAAAATCATCAAAGGACCCTGTTCTCAGGGTCAGGGCTGCAAAGATACTCAGTGAAAAATATATGGAAAGCAACCCTGAAAAGGCAATACCATACCTTGAGGCTTCTCTTACAACAAAAGACACTAACGAGTACAGGGACCTCCTGCTCATGCTTGGAAGGGCATATATTGAGATAAAGAATTATGACAGGGCTGAAGAATACGTGGAACTATTCCTGAAAAAGTACCCCTTTGACAGCAGTATTGACGAGGCCCATTTTCTCCGTGCACGCATATATCTTGAAAAGGGGGACAGCTCCAGGGCAAGGGCCCTTTTTGAACAGATACAGAAAGAGAATCCCTTTTCCCGATATATAAATGAATCCGGTTTCTACACCGCACTTGTGTATTACCGTGAAAAAAATTACAGCAGTGCAATCGGCCTCCTGAAAAAATATCTCGCAAAGAAGAACATCAAAAACCGCTACAACGCGTACGTAATTCTTGCCGGGTCCTATATGGAATCAGGCAGCATTAAAAACGCAGGCGCTATCGTTAATCTGCTTATCAGGAATTACTTAAGGGAGCGCGGCACTGAAGTCGTGATTTTCAACTACGCGCGAGCCCTTGATTCAAAAGGAATGCCTGCAAGGTATTACTATGACTTTCTTCTGAGGAATTTTCCGGATTCTGAAACCGCTACCGCTGTCAGTCTTGTACTGGGTAATTATTATTTCAAAAAGAAGAACTATGCCGTGGCTGAAAAATACTATACCATGTACCTGAAAGGAGCGGGCATCGCCGATACAGGGCCTGCCTACTACAACAGGCTCGTGTCCCTTTTCCAGCAGAAAAAGTACGACACTGTTATCAGCACAATCATGGAAGGTAATATTCCTCCAATGGAAGAGAAGCACTGGAAGGACCTTCCACGCCTTCTTGCAAGGAGCTATTTTTACCTGGAAAGGTTTGAAAACGTAGTAAAAGTAATGAACGATGAAAATCTGCAGGCATATGAAAAGGATGATCTCCCAATTTTCATCACCAGCCTTCTTAAACTTGACAGGGCGGGCAGGGCAGAGGAGGTATTGCCCCTTCTCGCAGGCTCCTGCGACTTACTTTCCTCTGCCCTCTATGAAATCGGCTCATATTATGACGGCCATAACGCTCCAGATAAGGCAGTGCTGCTTCTTTCCCGCATAATTTCCGATTGTCCAGCTTCATCTTATGCTGACAGCGCCAGGATTCTTATTGCACGGATTCACATCCGTGACAGCAGGTTCAGTGAGGCTGTTTCGATCCTCAATAAGGTCACCCGTAAAGACCTTTCCGCTGAAAAGTATTCAATGCTCGTTTCCGCGTTATTCAGGCTGGGCAGGGACCAGGAGGCATTAAAGCTGACCGTTTCCAATCTCGCTCTCCTCCTCCGCAGCGTCCACGGAGAATCCGTAATGAGACTGAACTGCGAATACTACTACAGGGAGAACAACATCACTGAATTCTTCAAATACGCCCGTTACCTCGGGCGCTACAGGGGAAACGAAGCACTGATAAACTACATGTCAGGCAAGATCTATTACAGTAAGGGATACTATAAAAAATCCTACTACTATTTTTATAAACTCTCCCTTCTTGACAGCGTGCACAGGGATGAATCCTTCTACCTGCTGGGCCGCCTTGGCATGTTCGCCTATGGGAACCGTAACATGGCAATCAAGTACTATAAAAAACTTGTCGATCAGGAACACGCTGACCGTACCCTTGTATTGAAATCTCTTATTGAACTGTCGATAATATATAATGATATGAAACTTCATAATGATTCCCGGACCCAGCTTGACCGTATTTTCAGCATGACAGACCACGGTCTTATATACTTCCAGGCAAAAAATCTTTACAGTCATTTCGGTTTTTCCGGTCAAAAGAGCCGATAACAGGAGAATCTGATGAGCAACAGGTTGAACATTTTAGTAATACACGGACCGAATTTAAACCTGCTTGGCACCCGCGAGACCACCATATACGGGGAAAAGAGCCTTGGTGAGATAAATGACCTGATCTATTCCAGGTGCGAAAGCAATGACTGCAGTGTTACCTTTTTCCAGTCAAACCATGAGGGCGCCATTATTGACCGTATCCATGATACCGAAGCCCTTGACGGCATTGTGATAAACGCTGGCGCTCTCACGCATACGTCAATCGCGATCAGGGACGCTATCTCTGCAGTCTCCATACCTGCAGTGGAGGTCCACCTTTCCAATATCCATGCGCGCGAGGATTTCAGGCACACCTCCCTTATCGCCCCGGTCTGCATCGGCCAGATATGCGGTTTCGGCCAGCACTCCTACCTGCTGGGTACGGACGCACTGATCAGCCACCTCAGAAGCGGGGATGACTGTGCGTAGGATCGTCATAGCCGGATTCGGGCATGCCGGGTACGCCGCACTCATGTCAATTCGCAGAAATGATCCTTCCCCTGAAATAATAATCATTGACCCTTCCGAATACGACCGTGAATATCCCGGCCGTATACCCTGCGCCATCCGGAAAATCCTGCCAGCTGACTGCATCCGCAGCGACATCAACCTTGAAGGCCTGAGGGCCGAACGTATAGTTGCTTCTGTCGCGCAGGTCATCCCGGACAGCCGGACGGTTGTCGCTGTCACTGACTCCCGTGAGCACCGTTTCACCTATGATTCACTCATTTTGTGCACAGGTCAGCGCCAGAAAGTGCCTGACCTGCATGGGATTGAATCCGTACTGGACACAGGCATTTTCCGCCTGGACCGCGCAGGCGCGTATGAAAGTATAATCAATGCCGCATCATCCGGGGGCAGGGCGGCA
>Ga0272441_10004460_pt1 | contig 25312 bp, 25 predicted proteins | sample SSMProp6N_FD_193582 | JGI IMG/M metagenome (GOLD analysis project Ga0272441, IMG submission 193582) | Marine sediment archaeal communities from Little Sippewissett salt marsh, Falmouth, MA, United States - SSM-Prop-6N | ecosystem: Environmental > Aquatic > Marine > Wetlands > Sediment ...
CATTTTGGCCACCCCACCGATGATTTTACTAACTCCATGCCATCCAAACACACTCGCGTGATTATAAAGTTTTTTAAAGGGATTTTATACTTCAACGATCAACGATTATTTGGTTGGGTAAAAATTTTGCCAACTCAAAACTTAACAGAAAACTCTTTCCTGAAAAGCTTAGGGCCAGAACCGCTGGACAAATCGTTCACAACCGATGTTCTGTGGCAAATTATAAAAAGAAAGCCTAAAAGCACTATTAAGGCAATCATTTTAGACCAATCCAATTTAGTTGGCATTGGCAATATCTATGCTGACGAAACTTTATTCGAAGCTGGCATTAGGCCTGATCGAAAAGCCTCGTCTATAAAAAAAGTTGAGGCTGAAAAATTAGTTAAAGCTATTAAAAAGGTGCTAAAGAAAGGCATAAAATATTCTGGCACTAGCATCATCAATTATAAAACCCCCGAAGGCTCTCCTGGCAGAATGCAGAACTACCTTAAAGTGTATTCTCAAGATAAAAAACTGTGCCAAAAATGCAAAACGCCTATCAAAAAAATCCGTACTGCTAGCCGCGGCACTCATTACTGCCCCACCTGCCAAAAATAATATTTCATTTAGCTTAAATCAAAGGCCCACGATGTGGGCCTTAAAACAATCAATGACAATACTGGTCGGACAACTACCTAAGAAAGATGGCGCAACTTTTTAGGGCTAGTTTGTGAGGCTGCCAAAACACCCATTAAACAAATCAACGTATGCCTAATATGATGTTTGTCGTCTTTAGAATACCAGTAGCCCAATGTTTTTAATATGTCAGCAGCGCCGGGATTATCTGCTTTTAATTGACGGATAATCTCTGTGGTATCTTTTGGTGTTAAATTAACCACCAACTCTAAAAAGGCGTGTCCATCACCATTAATCTTTGGCAGCTTTCTTAGAACCTGGACAACCTTATCGGACCCACTCACATCATTAAGCTGGTTGTCTAAACGATGCAAGACAACCCTGTCTGGCTGTCTTATTTTAGTATTGATCAATAGTTTCCTCCAAGGTACATTTTTTCACAAAGCCCAACTGTATACGATCAACAGTGTTTAGTCAAGAGTGTTCTTGTTTTTGGAAAAGATTAATTTTCGTGGCCAACCAACTCTTTTACCACGCCATCTTTAATAAATATTTTTTGAGCGTGATGATTAGTAGCTAAATTTTTGTGTGTAGTAGTAAAAATCGATTGACTATCTTCAAATAAATCTTGAATATAAGCAATTTTTTTGTCATCTAATTCAGAAAACACATCGTCCATTAAATAAATTGGCGCCTCTTTTAAAATATTTTTTATATGATCACCTTTCGCCAACTTCAGCGCCAAAACTACCAACCTAAACTGCCCTTGAGAAGCTATTGGTATAGCATTTTGTTCGTCTATTAAAAATTCTAGATCGTCCCTATGAGGCCCAAAAGATGTATGGGTTATTTTAATATCCAAAACATGCCTATCTCGCAGTTTTCTAAAATAATCTTCAAAAGATTCAACACCGGCTTGGTTAATATAATTTAATTTTAATTCACTAGCCTCTCCGCTAAGTTTTTGCCAGAAATTATTAATTGTTTTATTTAACTCAACAACTAGTCTGGCCCTGGCCTGGATAACCTCAACCCCAAATTCTGCTGTTTTTTCATCCCAACTGCTCAACTCCTCTACCCCAACTTGGCTCTGCTTAATTAAAGATAACAACTGATTGCGGTGTTTTAAAACTTTATTATAAGAAGCTAAATTATCTAAATAATCTATTTGGGTTTTTATTAAAACATTATTAATTAAAGCCCGCCTGTTAATAGATTGGGTTTTTATTAACCCCACTTCATCTGGAGTAAACAAAATTGATGGGATTTGTTTTAAAAATTCTTTTTTGCTAGCCTTGTTTTGATTTATTTGCAAAGTTTTGATTAAACCAGTCTCTGTATTTTGCCAAACCGAACTAATTTTTAATTCTTCTCCGTTAGAATTTAAGAATTTACCCTCTACCCTAGCCGACATCTCCCCCATTTTTAGCAACCACTGCTCTTGGCTAGTTTTAAAAGATTTACCCAAAGATAAATAGTATAAACCCTCCAAGATATTGGTTTTACCTTGCGCATTCTCCCCTACTAAAAAATTCTTATCCTTAAAATCTATCTCTACATCAGAGATGTTTCTAAAATTAGTTAATTTAAGTGACACACACTTCATTAACTGCGTAATGGCATGATGATATAAGTAATATCAGCCTTAACCCCTTCTGGTCTAATCACGCCTGGGTTAAGCTTCCCTACCACCTCTAAACTAACCTCTTCGGAACCTATTACGTTAAGCGTGTCTAGTAAGTACCGATAATTAAAGTTTATTTCATTATCCTCACCAGAAACTTGGCTTTTTAATTGAGATTTAAAATTACCTAATTGAGACGATGTCGCTTCTATCCCCACCTCATCTTTTTTAATGCTTAACTTTACATTATTAGCATTCTCCCTAGTAAAGAAGCCTGCTGTTTTAACTGCATTAACCAAATCGTGTACAGAAATAATTGCTTTAGTTTTAAAGTTTTTAGGGATAATTTGCTTATAGTCTGGATATTCTCCTTCTATAATTCTCGATGTTAATTCCATATCTGGCAAAATAAACATTATTTGATTTTCTGACAGAACTATTGTGATTTCTTCCGGCCCGTTAATTACTCGATGCAGCTCTTGAATGGTCTTATTAGGTACCACAAAATTAATTTTATCTTTAACCGAAACATCTAAAGTTTTTTCAGCCAATCTATAACTGTCTGTGGCTACTAATTTTAGTTTTCCCCCATCTGCTACAAAATACACACCCGTTAGAATTGGTCTAGATTCATCAAAAGAAGCCGAAAAAGCCACTTGGCTGATAGCTGTTTTTAAGTCTTGCCCTTTAATTTTTAAAATCTCTTTTCCTTCTACTTTAGGCACAATTGGAAATTCGTCTGCCGATATCCCGTTTAAACTAGCTTCACTTTTATTGGTTTGGGCAAGTAATATATTATTCTTTACCTCTAAATTAATTTTTTCGTCATTTAAATTATTAATAAAACTAGCCAACACCTTACCTGGCACCGTAATGGCTCCAGGATTTTCTACTTTCCCTCCTAAATAATAATTAATTCCCATTTCTAAATCTGTAGCCGATAGAATTACTTGGTTATTTTCTACTTTAATTAATACATTATTTAATACAGGTAATGTATTTTTTGATGCAATAATCTTTTCTACTGCCCCCAATCCCTTTTTAAACCGATTTAGTGATATAGAGATTTTCATATTAATTAACTCCTTTATTTAATATTTGTTTAATTAATTATTTTAAGAGTATTAGTAAAGCGGTGGATTTAGTTTATAAGTATATTTATTTAGTTTGAGTTTGAATTTTTTAAAACAATTTAATTTTATAAGTTGTGGATAATTTGGGGGTATTTTTTTATACCCAATTTAATCAACACTATATAATAAATCTTTAATCTCGGAAATTTCTTGCTCTAAATTACTATTATCAATTAATAATTTTTTAATTTTATTGTAATTATGAATAATAGTTGTATGGTCCTTACCGCCTACTTCTCTAGCAATTCCTTTATAAGGTAAATCTAATTCCTCTCTAAGTAAAAAGATTAATATCTGACGGGGTAAAACAATTTCTTTATTTCGTTTAGTGCCAAGTAGTACTTCTTTTTTTAGGTTATAGTATTTGCAGATAGTTTTAATAATATCATTAACTCTTAAAATCTTTTTGCCAGGAGTGACTAGCATGCCCCCAAGTAAGTTTTCGACTTCTTCTAAGCTAGGCGTGGTGTTATTAAGTTGGCCAAACGCTACAATTCTAGTTAACGCTCCTTCTAATTCTCGGATGTTGTTATGGATTTTTTTAGCGATGGTCTCTAAAATCTCGTTGGGAATGTCAAAATTTATGTTAGCAACTTTTGATTTTAACACAGCTAATCGCATCTCATAATTAGGGGCAGAGATATCTGCTGTCATCCCCCATTCAAACCGAGATCGCAAGCGAGCTTCTAGTGTGGGGATAGCTTTAGGGGGTCTATCGGAGGTTAAGACTATTTGTTTAGAATTTTCATACAAAGCATTAAAGGTATGGAAGAATTCTTCTTGGGTGGATTCTTTGCCTGCTAAGAATTGAATATCATCTATCATTAAACAATCCACTTTTCTGTATTTTTCTTTAAATTCTTTAGTAGTTCTTTTTTGGATAGAGTTAATTAATTCGTTAGTAAACTTTTCTGAGGTGATATAAACAACTTTTTTTCTAGGGTAGTTTTTTAATATCCCGTTACCAATAGCTTGGAGTAAGTGAGTTTTGCCCAATCCTACTCCCCCGTAAATAAATAATGGATTGTAGTTTATGCCAGGCGACTTGGCTACTGCCTGAGCAGCCGCGTGGGCTAATTTATTACTTTCTCCTACCACAAATGTATCGAATGTATAACGAGGGTTTAACTTACTTACAGAAGAATCGTTAGTAGTTTTTACAGAAATCGCCGCGGCTCCATTTTTATTACTGTTTTCATTTTTTGCAGGAGTAGTGGCTTGGTTAAACAAAATTTCTTTAGGGGTTTTTATACCTATAAGGTAATCAATATTTGTGATATTGGGCATATTTTTAGCTAAAGATTTTTTAATCTCTGGCTCGTACTTTTTGTTTAACCACTCTTTGGTAAAAACATTGGGCACCCTAATTGTAGCTGTGTCTTCAGTAAGGTTAACTATCTCTGTGTTTTTAAACCAAGTATTAAAATTAGCTCTACTTAAAGAGACTTCTACTTCATCTAAAACATTTTGCCATAAACGCTTCTTGTCCACTGTTTTATTTTCCTCCTACAAGATAAGTTTACTAAAGTTATCCACAATCAACAATTACCTTCAACACACTATTATATATTAAATTGACGCAAAGAAACTTTTGCCGATATACTGTATGGGTGATGAGTTTGAATTTTTAATTTTTAAACTAATGAAAAGAACCTACCAACCTAAAAAAACGAAACGTAAAAGAAAAATCGGTTTCATGGCTAGGATGGCTACCAAGGGAGGGCGCAAGGTGTTAAGTAGCCGCAGAACCAAAGGCCGCAAAAAACTTTCGGCATAAATTAATAAAAAGATGAAGCAGACAGATCAGTTTACTTCCTCGGCCTTTGTGGTTAAGTTTCCTTTACGCCCCCAAGCGAAAGATAAAATCAGAGTGGTGGTTAGCACTAAAATTGCCAAAAAAGCTGTTGCCAGAAACCGGGTTAGAAGGCTAATTAAAGAGGCCTGGCGGTTATCCGAAACCTCGAATTTACCCCAGCCTCATATTTATACTAAAAAAACAGTTGTAAATTTATCTTTTGAAGAGATAAAAAACGAAATATCTAAAATATTAAAGAAAATCAATAAAACCCAGTGAAACAAATTGTCTTATCTATTATCAAGCTATACCAAAAAACCATATCACTAGATCATGGTTGGTTAAGACACAGCCATCCTTATGGATACTGCCGATTTTACCCAACTTGTTCGGAATACACCTATCAGGCTGTTTCTAAAAAAGGTGTGTTTAAAGGTTTGCTTTTAGGGTTTTACAGAGTATTACGGTGTAACCCGTGGAGCAAAGGTGGCATAGATTTAGTTAAATAAAAATTATGGATCCAACTAAATTTACATTCAACGAAGCCTCATTAATGACTAAGATCTTGTATAAACCACTCTTTAATGTGTTGATGTTGTTATATGTATATATGCCAGGTCATGATTTGGGCTTGGCTATTATTTTGCTCACCCTAATTATCCGGATAATTCTGTTCCCCTCTTACGTTAGCACCCTAAAATCGCAACAAGCTCTCAAAAAAATACAGCCCCATATAGATGAAATTAGAGAGAAATATAAAGATGACAAAAACCAACAATCACAAGAACTATTAAAGATCTATTCGGAAAACAAAGTAAACCCCATGGGGAGCTGTTTGCCTTTAATTATTCAATTACCCATTCTGTTCGCTTTATATCGGGTGTTTGCTTTTGGTTTAAGTGCCGATAGTTTAAACCATCTTTATTCTTGGTTCCCTAAAGTACCAGATGGAATTAATACGATCTTTCTAAGCTTTACAGGGGTAGAAGCTTTAACCATAGATTTAGCCCAGCCCAACATTTATTTGGCTATTAGTGCTGGGTTAATTCAATTACTCCAAAGCTGGCTAATGTCTAAGTTCCAACCAGCTCCAAAAGATAGCACAGGTATGGCTAAAATGATCAGCACACAAATGATTTACTTTTTCCCTATCATCACAGTATTTATTGGTATGAGTTTACCAGCTGCTCTAGCTTTGTACTGGGTAGCTACCACCTTGTTTATGGTCATTCAACAAGTAATTGTATTAAAATCTTTTAAAAAACAAGAGAACTAATTATGGATAAAAAAATTACAGACTACATTAAACAATCTGCGCAAAACTTTTTTAAAGAGTGGCCTTTCGAATTTAAAATTGATATAGCTACAGACGAAGATTTTGTGCTGGTAAAAATAGATTGCCCTAAAAACGAAATATTTTTGCGTCCCACACTAGACCCTATGCTAGCTATCCAACACCTGCTTCGTTTAATTGTGCGCAAAGAGTTCCCCGATCAAGTCATTAAGCTATCTGTAGATATTGGTGGGTTTAAACAAAAACGAGAAGAGGTTGTTAAGAGAATTGCCCAAGAAGCAATAGATAAAGCTCTGAATTCTAACCAAGAGGTGCCACTGTTACCCATGTCTTCTTTTGAAAGACGCATAGTCCATACGTGTGTAGCCGAAAACGGTAAAGTTACGTCCGAAAGTTTAGGTTTGGGTCGGGATCGCTATGTAGTGGTTAAGCCTCAAAACAATGTCTAAATGGTCGGAGTACTACTCTCATAATCTAACAACAGATTTATATATCAGAAATCTGTATGGGCAAAGAGAGTTTCTTAGCGCTATAGTTAATTCCAAGCCCCAAACAGTTTTAGAGATAGGAGCTGGCACTGGAACAATGAGCGTGTTTTTATCTACGCTAGGCATTAATGTTACCACCTTAGATAACGATTCCAGGGTTTTAGAAGTGGCTAAACAAGCCAAGCAAATATTTGGAGGGCAGAACCAATTAGTTAAAGGGGATGCCTTTAAGCTGCCTTTTGCAGATAATTCTTTCGATATAATTTTTCACCAAGGGTTGCTAGAACACTTCTCTGACGAAGATATCCACAATCTTCTTAAAGAGAATTTAAGAGTTGCAAAAACAGTTATTTTTAGTGTTCCTAATAATTTATATCCCCAAAAAGATAAAGGGGATGAAAGGTTGCTTAGCAAACGCGTCTGGGAAAACATTCTCAAGCCATATAAAATTAAACTAAGTTGCAATTATTCACTTAAATTTTTCCCTAAGTGGTACTTGCCTAGAGTTCCTATTCAATATATGGCTAAGATAACTAAAAAGTGAGCAGCGCTAAAAAAATTGCTTTTAACACCCTAGTTCAATTAATAAGTAAATTCATCACAGTAGCTACTTCGGTTGTGGTAGTGGCTTACTTAACTCGTTATCTGGGGGTTTCTGGTTATGGAGATTACGCTACAGTTTTTGCCTACTTGGGGATATTCAGCGTGTTTGTCGATTTAGGTTTATTTGTTATATCAGTTAGAGAAATCGCCGAAAGACCAGAAGACGAAAAAGTAATTTTGGGCAACATGTTAAGCCTGCGACTTATAGTTGGGTTAGTGGTGTTTGGTTTGGCTTATATTATATCTTTGGGGTTGCCCTACTCTGGCCTAATCCAGGCTGGGATTTTAATTGGAGCTGTTTCTCACTTTTTTATGTCTCTCAACCAGGTTCCTTTGAGTTCATTCCAAGCAAGATTGGTTATGCACAAAGCAGCTATCGCAGATATTTTAGGCAGAATAGTTTTGTTGGGTTTAGTAGTTTGGTTTATTTACAGCCAATTAGGCTTTTTATATTTGATTGCGGCCGTTGCAGTTAGCAATTTAGTGGTTTTCTTGCTCAATATGTTTATGTTTGAGCTTCAGGTTATAGTTTGGCCAATCTGGGATATAGTTGTTATGCGCAAACTGTTACTCACCGCCCTGCCTATGGGCGTCGTTGTTATTTTAGCCACCATTTATTTTAGAATTGATACAGTTATGCTCTCGATGATGAAAGGTAGCTTTGATGTTGGTATCTATGGGGCGCCATACAAAATTTTAGAAGTCTTTTTAGCCATTCCCAGTATATTTATGAGCTCGGTTTTGCCAGTAATTACCAAAGCTTTATCCGAATCTAGAGAAAAAGCCTTAAATATTTTTAAAAAGTCTTTCGATTTTCTTAGTTTGGCAGCTTTGCCTTTAATTGCTGGCACGATTGTATTGGCTACCCCCATTATGGTTTTAATTGCTGGGGATAGTTTTAAGCTATCTGGTCCAGTTTTACAAATTTTGATCCTAGCCTTAGGTGGCGCCTTCTTAAATAGTGCTATGATTTATACAATTATTGCTGCTAACCAACAAAAGAGGTTAGTCTTGCCATATGTAGTGGCAGTTATCTTTAATATAGTTACTAACTTTCTTGTCATCCCCTATTATTCGTACTTCGGGGCAGCTGGCACCACCGTAGCCACCGAGCTATTCGTATTAATTGTGAGTGCGTATATCGTTTACAAATACATAAAACTCACACCCAGTTTTGTGGTTTTCGGGAAGGCTTTGCTAGCCAGTATACTAATGGGGCTAGGTTTAACCCTATTTAATTTACATGTGGTTTGGGTGGCTTTAATTGGGGCAGTGACTTATGCGCTTTTGCTTGTACTGTTTAAAACTGTTAGCAAACAAGACTTAATTAATATAATGCCAAAATTACACAAATGATTATAGGAATCGACGCCAGAGAGGGGGCTAAAACCCAAAGGGCAGGTAAAGGAGAGTATGTTTTTAAAGTAATTACCGAATTAATTAAACACTCGGAGCATACTTTTGTTTTGTTTTTAGACAGGGATCTACCAGAAATTTGGGACAAGAAGAATGTTAAGGTAGTTGTTTTAAAATACCCCAGTTTTATTTGGCAATTTTTAGTTTTCTTGCACTTAGAGTTCTTGCGCCCGGTAGATATCTACTTTTCTACCACTAGTGTAATTATCCCAGCACTGGTTAGAAGCGTGCCGGTAGCCACTACGTTGTTCGATTTTGTTAGCTTTATTTTCCCGTCCAGGCACAACTTAAAAGCAGTATTACTAGAAAAGATGTGGATGAAATGGGCAATTAAATTTTCTAAAAAACTATTTGCCATATCCCAAAACACCAAAGCCGATGCTATTAAATTATTCAAAGTTTCCGCCAAAAAAATTACAATTACTCCCCTAGCCCCAGTCTTTGGCCCCGGGGATAAAAAGATCAACCTTAATTACGTAAACCCCATTTTATTTATAGGCACACTAGAGCCTAGAAAGAATATCGTTAGGTTATTAGAAGCTTTTGAGCAGCTAAGGCGTGACGAAATTACCGCCACATTAGTTTTAGTTGGTGGCTGGGGGTGGCAAAGCAAGGAGATTAGAGCTGCTATAGAAGAAAACCCATTTAAAAAAGATATTAAGGTGCTTGGGTATGTCAAAAATATCGATAAAAAGTTTTTGTACAGGCAAGCTAAGGTTTTTGCCTTCCCTACTCTCTACGAAGGTTTTGGGTTGCCTCCGCTAGAAGCTATGGCTTGTGGCACTCCGGTAGTAACTTCTAATAATTCTTCTTTGCCAGAAGTTGTGGAAGATGCAGCTGTGTTAATTGACCCCTATAACTCAAATGATTTACACAAAGCTTTAAAAAAAGTCATCGCCAACAAAGATTTTAGGTATAAGTTAGTTGAAAAAGGCAAAAAACAAGCCAATAAATTCTCTTGGGAAGCTACTGCACAAAAAACGTTAGCCGAATTAGCCAAAAAATAATCCTTTACAGGAGCAGATTTTTGTACTTAAATACGAATATCAAGTTTTGAAAAAGCAAGAGGTGATTCCGAATGGGAAAAGACCCTGACACCAATGAACCATCTAACGGCGCTGGTTGTGCGCTAGTCGTAATCGTCGGCGTGGTCGTTATAATTATTTTAGTGATAATGGTCATCGCTTGGGTTAATTAGTATTAGTAAAGCTTGATTAATGCGCCACCCCCCAAAAACAGGGGTGGTTATTTTTTTATCAAGTTATAATAGATATATGATCAATTATATTCTATGGGTTTTTCTTTTATTTTTTGCATATATTACCTGGCGGAATTTTAGAACTGGGTTGTATCTAATATTACTATTCATACCTACCTATCTAATAAAGTTTCAATTTTTTTCTATCCCAACCACTCTATTAGAGTTAATCATTTATACAGCTTTTGTAGTTTGGTTGCTGATGGTAATAACCAAAAAAACAAATATTAATTATTCTGCAGTTAAGCCTTATTTCTGGCCGATTGTTTTGATAATAATTGGGCTACTGGCTGGAATAATTATTTCTCCAGATAAAAGATTATCATTGGGTATTTTTAAGGGTTGGTTTATCGACCCTGCCTTAGTGTTTGTGATGCTAGTTAGCTCACTAAATAAACTGCTTCATCTTAAAAAAGCCATTTTAGCTTTAATCGGTTCTGGTTTTAGTTTGAGTTTGGTCGCTATGTGTCAAGTTCTATCTAATAATTACATCACAATTGATCAGCGGGCTTCTGCTTTATTTGAATCGGCTAATTATTTATCTTTATACTTAGTGCCTATTATTATTTTAGCTTTAGGTTTTGTTTTGTCGTTAAAATCTAAAAAGCGTTGGTGGTGGTTACTCGTTTTAGCAACTATGTCAGCAGCTTTATATTTCACATTTTCTTACAGTGGTTGGCTGGGGTTATTAATAGGTTTAGGTTTTGGGGCTTTAATTTATCTACCTTTCTGGCCCACTTTAATTAGCGGCTTAGTTTTGTTTGTATCAGTTATTGCAACCCAATTAAATCACCCTAAATTTCAACAAATGCTAGATTTTGCCAATCGCTCTTCTTCTTCAGTTCGGTTGCAAGTTTGGCAATCTAGCCTATTAATGCTTAAAGAAAACCCAATTTTAGGTATTGGGCTAGGTTTGTTCGAAAAACGTTATCCAGATTTTGTGGTTCGATTATTCAACCCCCCACTAGAGCCCATAATGCTGCATGCTCATAATTTATTTCTACATTCTTGGTTAAATTTGGGGTTAATTGGTCTTGCTGGAGCAATTTGGGTGGTAGTTAATTTTTTTAAACAAGTTTGGGTGGCAATTAAACAAGACAAAAACATTATAGCCGTATCGGTAATGGCTTCTATGGTGGCCTTACTCACTCATGGGCTGTTTGACACTCCTTATTGGAAAAACGATTTATCAATTTTATTTTGGGCAATTTTAGCTTTTGGTATAATACTTAATCAGAATGCGAATACACAAAGAAGAAAAACAAGTTTACCGGATAGGAGTTGATGCCATACTATTTGGTACAGCTCAAGCTGTTGGTATTGGCAGATATACCGAAGAATTGATCAGAAATATAGTTGAGCTAGATACCGAAAATAAATACCACGTTATTTTGTCTTCCGCATCTTCTCCTGGTTTTCCTATCTATGCCCCCAATCTTTCAAAAACTGGGGTTAATATTCCTCACTATTCTTATAGTGAACAATTTAAATATCCCAGCATTATTAAAAATATGGATTTAGACCTTATCCACTACACTAATTTTAATTCTCCTATATTTTTTAATCATGTACCTAGTGTAGTAACTATTCACGATTTAACTTTGTGGTTTTTCCCAGGGCGCGAACAAAGAAGTTGGTTTAGGCGGCTAATATACCGTTTAGTAATTAAAAAGACCTGCCAAAATGCTAAACAGATTATAGCTATAACTAAAAAAACCAAAGAAGACATAGTTAATATTTTGGGGATTAATAAAGATAAGATCACAGTAGTTTATGAAGCAGTTTCTAAAAACTTTAAGGTGATCAAAAATCAAGAAAAGATCAACAAGATCAAGCATAAATTTGGCATTACCAAAACTTGCGCAGTTTATGTAGGGCAATGGCGAGAACACAAAAATGTTATTAGGATGATAAGAGCTTTTAGTTTGCTCAGGCGTCGGTACAACATCGATTGCCAGTTGGTGATGGTAGGCAAAATTGATAATAAATACCCACAGGTTCAAAAAACTGTTAAAGAATTAAACTTAGGTGATGATATTATTTTTACAGGTTACATCCCAGATTCTGACTTACCTTACATTTACAACGGAGCCCAATTTTTTGTGTGGCCATCTCTTTATGAAGGTTTTGGCCTGCCTCCGCTAGAGGCCATGGCCTGCGGGGTGCCTGTAATTTCTTCCGATGCTTCTTGTATGCCAGAAGTTTTAGGTGAAGCTGCTCACTATTTCGATCCATTAAACGTAGAGGCTATGGCTAAAATTATGGCAGATGTAGCTAAAAGCTATTCTTTGCGCAGAGAATTAAAATTAAAAGGCTTAAGACAGGTTAAAAAATATTCTTTCAGAAAATCTGCTAAAGAAACTCTGAAAGTTTACGATAAAGTTTTGTAAATAAGTTTCTACTATTCTCTATAGGGGCAATCTTATATTATTATAATAAGGGTATATATCATTAAAGGCTTTTAAAATATGGATTTAACAAACGCGGCGATTGTATTTGCTTTTCTGGCATCAGTTTTAGCAATTATTTATGCAATTATATTAAGTTTCAAGATTATCAAGCTGCCAGCTGGCAACGACAAGATGAAAGAAATAGCTCTAGCCATCCAGCAAGGGGCTAAAGCCTATCTAGTTAGGCAGTATACCACCATTGGTATAGTGGCAATTATTTTAGCAGCCATTATTTATTATTACCTTGGGCAAACCACTGCCATTGGTTTTTTGGTAGGGGCTATTTTATCTGGTTTGGCCGGAATTATAGGAATGAATATTTCTGTCAGAGCCAATGTGCGCACAGCGCAGTCTGCTAGCGAGAGCATGTCCAAAGCTTTAGATGTGGCCTTTAAAGGTGGCGCAGTAACTGGCTTATTCGTAGTTGGTTTGGCGTTGCTTTCGGTAACTGGTTTTTATTATATTTTTGAAGATCTTAACGCCTTAATTGGCTTAGGTTTTGGAGGTAGTTTAATCTCTATTTTTGCTCGCTTGGGTGGCGGTATTTATACCAAAGCCGCAGATGTAGGCGCCGATTTAGTGGGTAAAATTGAAGCTGGTATCCCAGAAGATGACCCCAGAAACCCAGCGGTAATTGCCGATAATGTTGGCGATAACGTTGGTGACTGTGCCGGCATGGCAGCTGACCTATTCGAAACTTATGCCGTCACAGTTTTAGCCGCCGTTATTTTGGGTAGTTTAGTTTTTGGCAATAACCCAGCCGCCTTAGTTTACCCCTTAGTTTTAGGTGGGGTGGCTATTATTGCTTCTATTGTAGGCACTTACTTTGTAAAATTGCCTAAAAAAGATAAAAACATTATGAAAGCTTTATACAACGGCCTAATTATTAGTGGCATCTTGTCTGCTGTTGGGTTTTATTTTGCAGCCGATTGGGTATTTTCTAGCATGCCAGAAGTTTCGGTTATGAATGTTTGGTATACTTCATTAATTGGGTTAGGTGTCACGGCTCTAATAGTTTGGATTACAGAGTATTACACAGATATTAAAAGCGAATCGGTAAAACAAATTGCTAAAGCCTCAGAAACAGGGCATGGCACTAATATAATTTCTGGGCTGGCGGTTGGCATGAAATCTACGGCTTTGCCCATCATTGTAATTGTGACTGCTATTTGGGTGGCATATAGTTTAGCTGGTTTGTATGGGGTAGCGATTGCGGCTATGTCGATGTTGTCTATGACAGGCATGATAGTAGCCATCGATGCTTATGGCCCTATTACCGACAATGCAGGTGGGATAGCCGAAATGGCTAAGTTGCCTGGCAATGTTAGAAAAGTTACCGATCCTTTGGATGCTGTTGGTAATACTACCAAGGCTGTTACAAAAGGTTATGCTATTGGCTCAGCCGCCTTAGCTGCAATAGTGCTATTTACTGTTTATGCTCAAGATTTGCAGCATATCACCGGGCAAACTTATCAATTTTTATTAAGTGACCCAGAAGTTTTGATTGGGTTGTTTATTGGTGGTCTGCTCCCTTATCTTTTTGCTGCTATATCTATGGAAGCTGTTAGCAAAGCAGCAGGGGCAGTAGTAAAAGAAGTTAGGCGCCAGTTTAAGAGTATTAAAGGCATTATGGAGGGCACAACTAAGCCTAACTATGCCAGAACAGTAGATATCGTAACGCAGGCTGCCATCATGGAGATGGTTGTACCGGCTTTGATCCCAGTCGTTGCCCCCATTTTAGTGGGCTGGTTACTTGGACCAATCGCTTTAGGAGGCTTGTTAGTTGGTAGTATTATCACTGGCGTGTTTGTAGCTATCTCTATGACTACTGGTGGTGCCGCTTGGGACAATGCCAAAAAATATGTAGAAGATGGGCACCTTGGCGGCAAAGGTTCCGAAACTCATAAAGCTGCTATTACGGGTGACACAGTTGGCGATCCCTACAAAGATACAGCTGGGCCTGCTATCAACCCTATGATCAAGGTAATAAACATTGTAGCCTTATTGATAATTGGCTTTATAGTTAAATAAGTTTTAACACTTAATTTTTGGGGGCGTGGAAGTTAAACAACTAATTGATCATCAGATCAAAGTTAAAATTACTAATCAAGGTGGGGTGCTTACAGTAGCTTTACCGGATAACCAAGCTTTTAAATGGCCGATTAAAGATGTTAGTATCCCTACAGGAGAGTATTTTATAACTCTATCCAGCCACTCTAAATTGCCAGAAAAAGAAGAGTTGCCCCGGCTAGTCTTAAAAGAGCTTTTACAAAAGGACCATTGAATAAGACATCTACACAAACTCAATACCAAAAACACATCCCACTATTTTTTGGGGTGGTGTTTTTGATTTGTTTAGTTTTTTATCTCGCCTTTGATTTAGTTTATGCTAACCAAGTAATGCCTGGGGCTAAGTTCGCTGGCCAATCAATTGGTGGCATGGATGCGTCTCAAGCAGAACAATTAGTAAACGAAGCACTGGTTGAATCGGCCAATAAGGATATGATTTTTGTTTACGATGATACTTATTATGCCTATACATTTGATGAAATAGGTATTGAGCTAGATCACGAAGCTACCCAAAAATCCGTAACCAAATTTGCGAGAGGGATTAATATCTTTACTAATTTTGCATATCGCGTTAAATCTTTATTTGGTGGGGTTGTAGTTAGGGCAGTATTTAATAAAAATATCGATTTTAGTAATGTTTTAGCTCAACTAGAACAAGAGCTAAACATAGAGCCATCCGAGGCGCGTATACTTATCCAAGACCAAGCTGCCACAGTCGAGCCCATGGTAGTGGGTTATAAATTAAATAAAGATTTGTTAGTGCACGAAATTAAATTGCATCTACAAAATTTAAACATTTCCCCCATTCAACTCGAAACAGTATCTTACTCCCCTGCTTTGTGTACCGATGCTGCTCAAGTTGTGGCAGACAGAATTAATCGAAATTTAGATAACGATTATATTTTTCAATTTAGAGACAAAAACTATATAATCTCCGGCGACAATATATGGCAATGGGTATACGTAGACAATGTCGATAATCGATTTGTGGTTGGGTTAGACCAAAATAAATTAGAAAGCTATATTGCCGAGCTTGAGCTTGTGGTAAACCAGCCCATGCAAAACGCCAAGCTAGAAATTGTGGACGAAAAAGTATTAGCGTTTAGCCCCCATCAATTTGGAGCAGTTTTAAGAACTAAAGAACTGGCTAGTTTAATTAACTCCAATCTTTTAACGGATATTAGAGAACTAAATTTACCAGTCAATTATTTAGAACCAGAAATCAAGTTAAGCGATTTAAACGATATTGGTATTAATGAATTAGTGGCTCAAGGAGAGTCTGATTTTTCTGGTAGCCCATCTAACCGTCGCCATAACATAGCAACGGGGGCTAGTAAGTTTGATTTGGCTCTAGTAAAACCTGGGGTAACTTTTTCTTTTAATCAAACTCTAGGAGAGGTCGATGCCAGTACGGGCTACTTACCGGAGTTAGTGATTAAAGGAGATGAAACCATCCCAGAATATGGTGGCGGTTTGTGCCAAGTATCTACTACTGCCTTTAGAGCTATTCTTAATGGTGGTTACCCGGTAGTTACCAGAAAAAACCATTCATACAGAGTGTCTTATTACGAACCGGCTGGCACAGATGCTACTATTTACCCACCTTACCCAGATTTAAAATTCACCAACGATAGTGCTGGCTATATTTTAATCGATACGCATATCGACTTAGAGAACAATAAACTATACTTCGATTTTTATGGCACCAACCCCGATTATACAGTAGAGCTAGAAGGCCCTAGAATTTACAATGTGACAGCTTACCCAGATCCGGTGTATATTAAAACGTCGACCATCCCAGAAGGCGAAGTTAGGCAAATTGATATTGCTCACAGAGGAGCAGATACAGTTTTGTATCGGTATATCAAAGACGAAAACGGTCGTTTAATTCGCAAAGATATTTTTGAGAGCGAATATATCCCCTGGCCAGCCAAATACCTTATTGGTGTGCCAGAAGGGCCCGAACTAGAGGCCGATTTCGATAATGTTTTGCCCAAATCTAGCGGGGTCGAAGAAGCGGACACAAATATATAGATTAAATAATTAACTGTGATTTATTTTATCTACGGCTTGGATACTTTTAGAGTTAATCATCGAGTTTCGGCTTTGCGCCAAGGTTTGATGCAAAACCAGCCCAATTTAGATTACAGTTGTTTAATTGCTCCTAAATTTACTTGGGCAGAATTTTGCGATGCCCTCCAAGCCCAATCTTTGCTTGCTCAGGACAAATTAATAGTTGTAGAAAATCTTTTATCGCTAGGCAAAAAAGATTTACAAGAAAAAATAGCTAACCATCTATCTAGTGATATTGCTAAAGACGTGGTTTTGGTGTTTTTAGAGCACAAAGATCCAGACAAAAGAACCAAACTATTTAAAACTTTAAATAAATTTATTACCGAACAGTACGGTTTGCTTAAACCTCATCAAGCTAGGGGTTGGCTAAAAGAAAAAGCTAGTGAATTAAAGTTAAATCTATCAAGCGAGGCTGCTAACTTATTACTCAGTGATTTTAGCAGTGATTTATGGCGGTTAAATAACGAGTTAGAAAAGCTATCTAACTATAATCAAGATAAAATTGTCGATAAAGATGTTCTTAAACTACTAGTTCCTCAAAGCGTTAACGATAATATCTTCCAAACTATCGATGCCTTAGCTAAAAAAGATATTAAGCTAGCCAACAAACTAATAATTAGCCAGTTGCATTTGGGTACTACGGAACAACAGCTTTTAGCCATGATTGCTTACCAATTCAGAAATATCGCCCTAATCAAATCTTTAACCGATAAGGGCATAGCTAATAGCAATTTAGCCAAAGCTAGTGGCTTGCACCCGTATGTAGCCCAAAAAACTATTGGGTTTTCGACCAATTTCTCTAAACCTCAGCTAGTTAAAGCTTTTTGGTTAATTAACAAAGTTGACACTGCCATTAAGACTGGCCAAACTCCCCCATCGGCGGGGTTAGATATTTTATTAGCCCAAATTGCTAAAGCCTAAAGCTTTTTAACTAGTTTAGACAACTGCGACTTTAAGCGAGCAGCTTTATTTTTATGAATCAAGTTATTCTTTGCCGCTTTATCTATAAGTTTTTGAACCTCTACAAAGGTTTCTTTACTAGGTTCGCGGCGAGTTTTTTTGATAGCTTGTTTCAATGCGGTTTTTTGGGTTGCATTTTTAGATCTCTTGGTGAGATCTCTACGCATTTTCTTTTTTGCTGAAGTTGTAATTGGCATAGTGTTTTTTTTACTCTGACATTCTATGTTTAAAAAACTATCTTGTAAACATCTTTATCCATTTGACACCTCTTATTTCATTTAATACAATTACTTATCAATAAAGTTAATTATGGAACTAACCCCCAAACAACAGACAATAGAATTAATCAATAAATCTAAAAAGATTTTAATTGCTCCAGGTAGGCCAGATGGTGACTCTTTAGGTAGCGCCATGGCTTTGCATGCAGTTTTAACTAAGCTTAAAAAGCAGGTAGAAACAGTTGTTTTAGAGCCAATTTCCGAAAGGTTAAAGTTTTTACCGGGGTTAGATGGGCTTACTCGCGAATTTAGCTCAACCCAAGACTTTATAATCTCTCTCAATTGTTCTAAAGCTTCGGCTGATAAATTATCGTACAACTTTGCCGACGACAAATTAAATATTGTAGTTACTCCCAAAGAAGGTGAATTTAGAGAGGAAGATGTTAGTTTTACTGCTGGTAAATTTAACTACGACTTAATTATCGTTTTAGATGCCGCCGATTTTGATCAAATTGGTAAATTATATGAAGATAACCCTAAGCTTTTCCAGGCTACCCCGGTAATTAATATCGATCACCATGCTAGTAACGATTACTTCGGCACAGTTAATTTAGTTGATTTAACCGCTACTTCGACAGCCGAGATATTGGTTGGGTTAATCGAGGCCTTAGGGCCATCATTAATCGACGAAGACGTGGCCACTTCCCTGCTAGCTGGTATTATTAACGACACTGGCAGCTTCCAGCACAGCAACACTACGCCAAAATCACTAACTATTGCTGCTCAAATGGTAGGTTTTGGGGCTAGACAGCAAGAAATTATTAAACACTTCTTTAAAACCAAACAATTCCCTACTCTTAAGTTGTGGGGGCAGATTTTATCTAACCTTCAGTACGATTCGGATAATAAAATTACCTGGAGCGCTATCGCTCTAGATGATTTCAAAGCAGCCAATGCCAACCCAGAGCATGTGGGTGGGGTGATTGATGAGTTAATGACTAGTGTACCAGATGCTAATATTGTAGTTTTACTCTCAGAAAGAGAGCCCAAAACTATTTATGGCAGCGTTAGAACCAAACAAGGAATTGATTCAGCTAAAATTGCCAAACTTTTCGGCGGCGGCGGGCATCATGGGGCAGCTGGCTTCAAGCTCTTGGATGTTGATCCCAAATCTGCCGAATCTATGGTTATAACTAAAATTAAAGAGTTTCAAGCTCAAGAAAAGGTGGCCACGCAACCAGCCGAAAAAGCTCCAGAATCGCCTACCCCAACAGAGGTAGATCAAGTAAATTAACTCTTGATAAAATCAGTTAAACGTGATATAATTCTCTAAGATGGTATTAAAAACAACAAAGAAAAAGAAGATTATCGAATCCCACCAATCGCACAAGAAAGATACCGGTTCAACCGAAGTGCAGGTGGCTCTTTTAACTGAGAAAATTAAGGAATTAACTAAACACCTTAAATCTCATAAAAAAGACTTGCATTCCCGTCAGGGTTTGTTTAGGATAGTTGGCACCAGAAGAAAGTTGCTTAACCATCTTAAAAAAGCTAATACCAGAAAATATAATAGTTTAGTTAAAGAATTGAAAATTAGAAAATAGAAGCCTAGATTAATGCGGGCGGAGTCTCATATAGAGCATAGAGTTGACCAAATCTCTTCACTTTTCAGGTTTGTTTAACCCTAAGCTTTATGTGTTCGTTTCCCCATAAAAATTAGTCTAGAATTCTCTCTTTTTTCGATTAGAAAGGATTTTTATGGAAAAATTAGAAACTTCACTTGGAGATTCCAAGTTGATTATCGAAACCGGCAAGCTAGCTAAATTGGCTTCCGGTTCAGTTACAGTTACCTTAGGGGACACTGTTGTTTTAGCTACTGCAGTGGTAGCTGAAAAACCTAGAGAAGGGATAGATTTCTTCCCTTTGCTTGTAGATTTCGAAGAAAAAATGTACGCTTCCGGGAAAATCTCTGGCAGCCGGTTTATTAAACGAGAAGCCAGGCCATCGGATAACGCGGTATTAACCTCCAGATTAACCGATCGCCCACTTCGCCCTCTCTTTCCTAAAGGTTTTTATAACGATGTTCAAATCGTTATCACCGTACTTTCGGCCGATTTAGTTCATGACCCAGACGTATTGTCGATTACAGCTGCCTCCACTGCTCTAATGTTGGCCGGGGCGCCTTTTGCTGGGCCAGTTGGATCGGTTCGGATAGGTATGATCGATGATAAATTTGTTATTAATCCTTCTTATGAACAGATTGAAACAGAAAGTAAACTAGATCTAGTTGTAGCTGGCACTAAAGACAAAGTATTAATGGTCGAGGCTGGGGCTAACGAATTAGACGAAGCCACCATGATCGAAGCTATTAAGTTTGGGCATAAAGCACTTCAACCAACTATAGAAATTCAAGAAAAATTTATTAAGGCTGTTAACCCAAGTGCTCCCAAAGAGTATAATATCAACCTATACTCCGAGAGTTTACTCGAAAAAATAACTAGCTTTATTGGTGATAAAGTTAATCAGGCTATCTATGCTCCTCAAAAAGAAGAGCGGAGCCAAAAACTAGATGAATTACGCAGCCAAGTTTGGGAAGAGTTTGTGAGCGAAGAAAACCCAGAAAACCTAGTCTCCGATGCCCTTTCCAAAGTTATATCCAAAGAGTTGCGCAAAAACATTTTAGAAAATGATAAAAGGCCAGATGGCAGAAAGCTAGATGAAATCAGAGATCTTAACTGTGAGGTAAAGATTTTGCCTCGCCCTCATGGTTCGGCTTTATTCTCTCGCGGCGAAACCCAAGCCTTAACTACAGTAACTTTAGGTTCGGTTAGTGATGAACAAATGATCGATACCATGGATGCCGATACTACCAAAAGATATATGCATCACTATAATTTTCCTCCTTATGCCACTAACGAAGTTAAGCCTATGAGAGGCCCAGGCAGAAGAGAAATTGGTCATGGGGCTTTAGCCGAAAGAGCACTGTTGCCAGTCTTGCCTACCAAAGAAAGCTTCCCTTACACCATTAGAGTGGTGTCAGAAATTTTGTCTAGCAACGGGAGTAGTTCAATGGCCTCGGTATGTGGTAGCACCCTAAGCTTAATGGATGCTGGTGTGCCAATTACTAAGCCAGTTGCCGGGATTGCTATGGGGGTAATCACCGATGAAACTGGCAAAAACTTTAAAATTCTCACCGACATTGCTGGCATCGAAGACTTTAATGGCGATATGGACTTTAAAATAGCTGGTACTAAAGAAGGCATTACTGCTATTCAGTTAGACATGAAAACCCATGGTCTAGGCTTTGATGTATTTGAGCAAGCTTTTAACCAAGCTAAAACAGCTAGATTGCAAATCTTAGATACTATTGCCAAGTGTATTGATCAGCCCAGAACCGAATTATCAGCCTATGCCCCTCGGGTAACTACTATTAAAATTAATCCAGAAAAAATTAGAGATGTTATTGGCCCTGGTGGTAAGGTAATTAACGACATGATCGACAGAGCGGGTGGTAGAGCGGTTACGGAAATTAGTATAGAAGACGACGGCACAGTTTATATTACTTCTACCAATGCCGAGTATGCCGAGAATGTAGTTAACGAAATCAAAAACCTAACCAGAGAAATTAAAGCTGGTGAAACTTTCGAAGGTAAAGTTACTAGAATTATGGACTTTGGTGCTTTTGTCGAGCTAATTCCAGGTACCGAAGGCTTGGTTCACATCTCAAAACTAGCTAACAAAAGAATCGATAAAGTTACCGATGTAGTTAATGTTGGCGACACTATTCCTGTAGTAGTCGAAGAGATTGATTCTATGGGCAGAGTTAATCTAATTCGTCAGGGTGTCGAAAAGAAACCTCGTGATTCTAGGGGCGGTGGCCGCAATTTTAAGAAATAGGCCATATAATAGAGTTAGGAAATAAATTAAGTACTCGTTTCTATGAGATGCCCTCAATGTTCGCGCCGAAATAATGATGCCAACCGGTTTTGTGTTTACTGTGCAGCGCCTCTGCAAGATAAATCGAACAAAAAAAATAAGACCATCATGCCCCCTCAGGATATAAAAGAATCTATCTTAGAGAGAGGGCATGCTAAAACTGATGAAAAAACTAGCATCAACCCCTCCCCTATTATTGGGTTAATAGTTTTGGGTGGGATTTTATTTTTTGCTAGCCAGTATTTGGTTCAAAACTTTAATGTTTACGAAATTCAGGCCATAGAAACTACTCAAAATTTAGATAATTAATATGTCTAAAGACGAAGAAATAAAAAAAATTGCCAAAGATGTAAAAGAACACCAGTGTTCGTTAAGAGCTACTTGTATTCAAGCGGTTCCAGGGTATGGCAATGCCAATACCGAGGTTGTGTTTATTGGGGAAGCCCCTGGCAGAAGCGAAGACGAACAGGGCAAACCTTTTGTGGGGGCAGCTGGTAAGCTTTTAGATAAACTTTTGAGTACTATCGGGCTAAAACGAGAAGATATCTACATCACTAACATTGTTAAGTGCCGCCCACCTGGTAATAGAGACCCTAAGCCCGAAGAAGTGGCTGAACATGCCCATTTTTTAACTCAAGAACTAGACATAATTAAACCAAAACTAATAGTGCTTTTAGGTAGACACGCCTTAAATCGATTTATGCCCAACGAAAAAATCTCAGCAGTTAGAGGTAAGGCCAAGAGAAAAGATAATCAAGTGTACTTCCCTATTTATCATCCCGCCGCTGCCCTACACAACCCTAATTTTTCAAAAATTTTAGAAGACGATTTTAAAAAAATCCCTATATTACTTAAAAAAATAGATGAACTTTCACCTCAAGTGGTTCAAAGTCGAACTAAGCCAGAGGCAGTAAAAATTACTCAAGAAACTTTAATATAAAAAATATATTTATGGATAAACCAATAAATAAATTGCTCAAAAAAGATAACAAAAAGCTAAAAATAATTCCTTTAGGTGGCCTAGAAGCCATTGGCAAAAACATGACCTTGCTTGAATATGGCAACGACATTATCGCTATCGATTGTGGCTTAATGTTCCCAGACGAAAACATGCTAGGGGTCGATTATGTTATCCCAGACATAACTTATCTAAGAAAAAATAAGAAAAAACTTAAAGCTATTGTTATTACTCATGGGCACGAAGATCATATTGGGGCTATCCCCCACCTAGTACCAGAGTTAGGAGTGCCAGTTTATGCTAGCACTCTAGCCAAAGCCTTAATCGAAACTCGCCTAGAAGAGTACAAAGACACCAAGAATGTAGAGGTTAGAACTTATAGAGCCAAAGACAAATTAAAAATTGGGGTATTTAAAGTTAGCTTCTTTAGGGTTAACCACAGCATCCCTGATAGTTTTGGCATTATTATAGAAACCCCCGAAGGCGTAGTGGTACATACCGGGGATTTTAAAGTTGATCTAACTTCTCCAGACAAAGTGGTAACTGATATGCATAAATTAACAGATCTAGGGAACCACAAAGTATTAGCTTTGCTGTCCGAAAGTACCAATGCGTTAGAAGAAGGCCACACTGTTTCGGAAAAAACTATCGAAGAAAGCTTTGATAAGATTTTTAAAAAAGCTAAAGGGCGCATTGTGGTGTCATCTTTTGCTTCCAGAATAGATCGTATGCAACATGTGTTATCAGCCGCTAAAAAATATGGCCGTAAAGTATCAATTGCTGGCCGCTCGATGTTACGTTATTTCGAAGCGGCTTCTAAATTGGGCTATTTAAAATATCCCAAAGACTTATTAGTACCGCTTAACGGAGTTAAAAACCTGCCAGACAGCAAGATAGTAGTTTTGAGTACAGGTAGCCAAGGGCAGCAAGGATCGGCTTTAGCCCGTATGGCTTTTGGTGAACACAAACAATTTATTATTAAGTCCGGTGATACAGTAGTTTTGTCTTCCTCTCCTATCCCAGGTAACGAAAGGTCAATTTCTGCCATTATTAATAACCTATGTCGGGCTGGCGCAGAAGTGATCCATAACAAAACTATGCAAATTCATGTAACAGGGCATGCCTACCAAGAAGAATTAAAGATGATGATCGAATTAGTCAAGCCAAAGTTTTTCATTCCTGTTCATGGCGAGTATCATATGCGAGCCGCCCACAAAAAATTAGCCGAAAGTGTTGGTATCTCAGCCAATAACATCTTTCTTATGGATGATGGGCAAATTTTAGAGTTTAAAAGGGGTAAAGCCAAAATACTTAAAACTACAGTGCCTTCAGGCATTGTAATGGTGGATGGTTTGGGGGTTGGTGATGTAGGAGAAATTGTGCTAAGAGATCGCCAAGCTATGGCTCAAGAAGGCATGTTTGTAATCATTGCTACCATCAGAGCCAAAACCGGCAAACTGGTTTGCAACCCAGACATTATTTCTCGCGGGTTTGTATATATGCGCGAAGAAGAAAAACTAATTAATCGTACTCGCGATCAAGTAAAGCGTATATTTTCCAAACATAATGGCAAGATGCCAGACGATTGGAGCAATATAAAGAAAAAAATCCGAGAAAGTGTCGGATCATTCTTGTATCAGGAAACCAAGCGTCGCCCCATGGTTCTCCCCGTTATCATCGAAGTCTAAAAACTATAAGTTTTTAGATATATCTTCTGATAATACATCCATTTCAATTTTTTTGCTGAGCTCATTATTTTGTTCAAGAGTGTTTGCTCTTGTTTCCATGGCACTTTTAGTTTTTGAGTTAAGATCATCAATAACTTGTTGTGTCGATTTTCCTTGATCTAAATCAGCCATGGCTTGTTTTAAAATAGATTTTTGAACAGCTAAGTCTTGAGCAGTAGCAACTATTTGTTGCACATCTTCAGAACTATCCAAAACATCTTTGGCTAGTTTATTAAGTTCTTCTTTTATTTTTTTATAATTCATTATTATCTTTTTTTATTTTTTTCTTTTTAGCATTTAATTTTTTAATTACTTCATTGTGTTTTATTCGTTCCTTTTCTAAGTCTCTTTTTTGTTTTTTAAGCTTTAATATTTCTTCATCCATTTCCGGGTCATACTTTAATGACTCTACTTCTAATTGGTTTATTTTATCTTCTAACTCCTCAATTTTTTCCTGTTTAGCATTTCTTTGCTTTCTAAGTTCGCTAACCTTTTCTAAAGTTGTTTTTATTTCATTTCTTTTTTGAGTGATCTCTTTGTTTAATCTTCTGATTTCTGCTCGGTTAGGCGGATCGCCTTCTTCTTCGGTGCGTCTTGTCTCTATTAATGTATCTAATTCTTCTTCTTGCCCGCTTAAAACAGAGGTTTTTAATGCTTTAATTTCAGTATCTATATCTTCAATTTCTTGCTTTTT
>Ga0272441_10004461_pt1 | contig 25311 bp, 24 predicted proteins | sample SSMProp6N_FD_193582 | JGI IMG/M metagenome (GOLD analysis project Ga0272441, IMG submission 193582) | Marine sediment archaeal communities from Little Sippewissett salt marsh, Falmouth, MA, United States - SSM-Prop-6N | ecosystem: Environmental > Aquatic > Marine > Wetlands > Sediment ...
CTTCTTCGGAAGGTAGGGCACTCTTGCTTTCCCAAGAGTTAGACGGTGAACGAAAGACACACGCTTTGCGTGGCATGAGATCCGCAAGGATCTGGCCTGAGCTGGATGGAATGATTCAGCAACCACGGCGTTAAGGTCTCCATGCAAGGTAGGTCGCCAGGTGTGAGAGAAATCTATGATCCCTCAGTGTTTCGCCAACACGGAGTCAACCGGCCCAATGTGTCCGAGACTTTTTGCTCAGGCACAAGCCATTTCCTTCAGGGAGTGGTAGTTGCCTCAAGCTGACAATCCCTTTTCAGGTAACTTCGGCTAAATATATTGTTTTCTGATCTGGCGCACGTTGTTGATCGGCGCTAAACACATACCATCCTCTCTTTTAGGGGGCGCTAATATCGACGGGCTGCACTCGCCAGGTGGATGCGCTCAGATTAGAAGGTTCGATTCTGGAAATTTCTACTTTCGCTATCAGGGAATCATTGATATACCGTGATGGAGTTTCCCACGACAAAGATTAGCACACTGGCTTTTCGACCGACTAAAATTTCAGGATCGTATTAACATGAAATTCTGGCAACCCAAGATCGAAACCATGGACCGATCAGATCTTCAGGATCTGCAGCTCAGACGCCTGAAGAGCGTTGTGGAAAAGGTATACAAGAACGTCCCCTTCTACCACGAGAAGATGAAATCCCTCGGAATCACGCCTCACGACATAAACTCCCTTGAGGACGCAAGGCGTCTTCCGGATACGAGGAAAACTGATCTGCGGGAGAATTACCCCTTCGGCCTTTTTGCAGTTCCAAGGGATGATGTGGTCAGGGTACACGCATCTTCTGGTACCACTGGTAAGCCTACTGTGGTGGGCTACACTGCAAAGGACATCGAGACTTGGTCTGACATGGTGGCACGGGATCTGGTCATGGTGGGATGCACGAGAGAAGACATCTTCCAAAACGCTGTTAACTACGGCTTTTTCACCGGAGGCCTTGGGATCCATTACGGGATCGAGCGGATGGGCGCCATGGCAGTTCCAAGCGGCATCGGAGATACCAAGCGCCAACTTGAGATCATGGCGGATTTCGGCGTGACCGTGCTTCATTGCACACCTTCTTACGCGCTCTACCTTGCAGAGACCGCCAACGATCTTGGGGTCATGGACAAGCTCAAACTGAGGATAGGGTGCTTTGGGGCCGAGCCTTGGTCTGACGAGGCCAGATCTGAGCTAGAAGATATGTTGGACCTCAAGGCCTACGATTCTTACGGCCTTTCAGAGATGTGCGGGCCGGGCGTGGCTTTCGAATGTCAGGAACAAAACGGCCTCCACATCTGGGAAGACCACTTCCTGGCCGAGATCTTGGACCCCGAGGGCGAACCCTGTGCACCAGGTGAGAGTGGCGAGCTTGTCTTAACCACCCTGACCAAAGATGCGATGCCTTTGATAAGATATCATACCGGTGACATTACTTATTTCATGGACGAGCCTTGTTCTTGTGGCAGAACCAGCGTCAAGCTGCACAGATTCTTGGGACGGGCAGACGATATGCTGGTGGTAAAGGGCATAAACGTCTTCCCAAGCCAGATCGAGGACGTCCTTTTAAAAATGCCAGAGATCGGCGACTATTTCCAAGTGATCGTGGACAGAAAGAAGCACGGCCTAGACGAGATCGCAATCAAGGTGGAGATGAGCGATGTGGCGTTCACAGGTGAGCTACAAGACCTGTCCAAGGTCCAAAAGAAGGTTGAAGGAGAGCTCAAAGCCGTCATGAAGATCCGATCCAGGATCGAACTGGTGGAGAAAGGAAGCCTCCCCAGAACTGCAGGCAAGTCCAAGAAAGTGGTAGACTTAAGGGAACTTTAGGACTATCGCCGAGCGCTATTCTGGCGAGAACCGATTAGTTTCATCTAATCGGTTCTCAACTATACACAGGATTGTGCAAAATAACACACGGTCTTTGTGAGCGAAAGAGGTATCTCAGGGTATGCAGAGTGGCTCAACTGAATTCCATGAAAACAAACGCTTCGGTCACGCTCTTTATGCTCTTGATATTGTTTTCAGCAGCTTACGCAGTGGGCGACCTGTATGGTACCATACCTAACGGTACAATATTCAATGATAGTTCCCCTGACGAGACTCGTTCCAATGGGGCCATCACCAACGACACCCGTTCCAACGATACCTGTTCCAACGATACCTGTTCCAACGATACCTGCCTCAACTGTACTGTCTATTACATCAACAAGTCCGAAGCGCAAGTCGTCCAGCCCGTGAACGGAACCCGCTTCAACCTCACACTCCCGGTCAAGTCCGAGATCGCACTCTTCGACTCTTGGGGAAAAGAGGTTCCAATAGAAGTGGATGAACAATTCCGGCGAGGTGTCTACAGATACAAAATAATGTCTAACACGTCAGTCGAAGGCTACCTCAACTACACCTTGCCGATCCAGGACCAACGGTTTTCGACGGTGCCGATATCAGGAATGCCCGCGAAGGTGGTCATTCCACTGGGATATACAACAGGCGATCACCTTTTAGGCAAGCCCAGGCCCAAACCAGATGAAGTGACCAAAGACGGTGGCAGAACCGTTCTCATATGGCAAGAGCCCAAGAGAATGATCGACGTTGGCTACTACAAAGAGAGCGCGCCCAGGGCGTTTCGTCTCTTCCTCCTGATGCTCGCGTTTCTTGCCGCTGTGCTGACCCTGGGCCATGTGGCGAGCATGAAACGGCTTCGATCTATGAAAGAAGATGTAGACCGAGATTTCAACGATCACAATCGCGATCAATAAGTATCAAAGGTGCGAAAGCCAAAGGTCATGACCAAACCGAGATCTATCTGGAAGGGCCTTTATGAAGTGGGTGGGTTTGACCTATCCCATCGTGCTGACTGTTGCGTCTATCTGGTCGGGGCAGGAGACGAACTGGTGATGATCGACTCTGGCGCAGGTCCCAGCCTCGATCGCATAATTGAGAACGTGAAAAAACTGGGACTCGATCCAAATAGGATCAAACACGTGATCGCAACACATTGTCACATCGATCATATAGGCGGTCTTGCAAGGCTAAAAGAGCTTTACGGCGCCCAGATCGTGGCTCATGAAAGGGATGCCGAAGGGATTGAGCTTGGAGAAAGCAGGCTGACGGCCGCAAACTTGTACGGTCTCGTATACGATCCCGTCAAGATCGATCTCGTCCTCGAAAAGGAACACGAAACTCACACCCTGGGCGGAAAAGAATTCCATTTCGTCCACATTCCAGGCCATACACCAGGCAGCATCGCCGTCTACTTGGACATGGAAGAAGGCCGCGTTCTCTTCGGCCAGGACATCCACGGCCCCTTCAGCGACAATTGGGGTTCAGATATCGATCAATGGGCCAAGTCCATGGAGACGCTCTTAAACCTTGAGGCGGACCTGCTCTGCGAAGGCCACGCTGGCGTTTTCAAGGGGCGCAAGGTCAACGAGTACATCAAATCCCAGCTTAAAACACATGGCAAACTTTAGGCCAGAAATCCCATCAAATATTTGCCTGAACTGTGACCACGTCACCTTCAGTTGTAGATATCTCTGCGTTCAGGAACTGAGAGACCGTCCAGATGTTGGTTTTCGCATGTTGGGATAGGATACGAGTGGTGTACTTGCCCCCTGCGAGAGCCAAGTAAGGGATCAGCTGGTCTGCAAGATGCGTGTCCACTGTTGCCTTCGAGTCCAGATCGAGGACCATCTCCTTTGCGGCAGAATCTCCAACATTCTCTGCAGGAAGGCCGCGTTCGCCAAGAAAGCTTGCGCCCTTGTGGCCGGACCATAAGGTAATTCCGCTCCCCGTGGACGGAAGCTTCAAAACTTCCGTCTCGATCGAAACCTTGTGCCCTTTTTCTTCCAACACCTGGATCGCAGCCTTCCTTTGCCTTTTTGCCACATGATCTGGCAGGTTGGAGCAATGGGATACGCCCTCCACATTTTTGGCGATAATATCTATATTTGCGGATTTGAGCTTTCCAGGAGTCGCCCTCAAAACGACAACCCCGCCACCTCGTGGGTAATATCCACGTTGAATAAGCTCGATATCTGCCTTTACCCCAAAAAGTGCGAATGCAGGGAGTGCCACCTGGTATAGATAATCGATGGAAGGAGACCATTTAACATCGGTTCCACCCCGGATTTTCAGAACCGAAGGGTTATCGGCATGGATCAAAGCTGGCAGGAGACACTGGATCAGCAAGGTAACGCTTCCCGCAGTTCCGATGTCTATCTCATATGACCTGCCCTTAATCTTGCCAGGTCTGAAAGTTATCTCAAGAGATCGGGGCTTTGCACCCTCAACCCTGGCATCGCAAATCTCGGCCAAGGCCAAAATAGCCTTGACGTGCTGGGGCGAAAGGCCCGGGTTTGGCCGATCTGCCCTGATATTCTCGATTCTGACGGTTTTTCCTGTGACTGCGGAGAAGGCAACTGCGGTTCTGACTATCTGGCCTCCGCCCTCACCGAACGATCCGTCTATCTCGATCATTCCACCGCGGCTTCGAACTGGAGCTTGAATTCGTCACATAGGTCAGCTATTTTAATGGCCGCGTCTATCATCAGCTCAATTGGATCTACACCACTCGTCTTGAGCCGGAAGATGGGCTCGCTCATGGTGGGGAACTTGGCGTTATAGGTAGCCAATATCACCCGATCATCTTCCAGAAGCTCAGTTCTCAGGAGATTGAGCAGGGTGTGGCTCTCTCCCTCAAACTCAACGTGAACCTCATCGTCGGTCCTCTTGAGAATCTTTATATTCATCTGATCACTCCGAGCCCGAAATCTTTGCTCAACTTTCGGTTTTCGACATTGCCGCACTTGGAACAGGTGAGCTTTCCATCCTTTATGTGGAGCTCTTCAGCACACTTGCCGCAATATGCTTTGATCACTCCAAGGTCTTCGTCCACTATGGAAAGGCCAAAAGAATTGTTCCGTCTATCGATTACCTTGGCTTTGACAATGTCTCTTAACCCCAAAACCTGGCGTATGTCCTTGACATAAGATTTCTTGACGTGAGATATGTGGAGCACCCCTTCAGAGTTGAAAAGCGGCCTGGATTCATGCCCCTTCTTGAAGGCGAGGTCGAGTATCGCCAAGCTCTCTTTCATATCGGTGACCCGGCCCACAACCACGTCGCCCATGGAAAGGGCTTGCGGGACGTTAGCTACGGGGATGATCTTTGCAGACCGGTTTTTGCGATCAACCAGGATTTGACCAGGGGTTGAAGCGCGGATGTATCCGCCTTCGATATAGGTGCCTTCGTCGGGCCCAAACTCTTCTGCCGTCCCGACGATGTCACCTGGAAGCACAAAACATTCCATTTCAGGTTTCACCTACACATAATCTTATCGTTGTTTGCAAACTATTCTGTAAAGCTCAACTTCTATAATTTTGACGTCTCTGCTGTGAAATTCGAAAGATCTTTTCAGCGGAAAGGCAATTTTGCGAACTTCTTCGACCTTACAGGGTTCTACGAACCGTTTAATGAACCCTTCGCTTCCTGCGTTGTGTATGGAGTAGATAACGTCCCCTATCTCTATCGCCTTTCTGAGAAAGGCTCGGTCTCCTTGACTTCCCTTTTGAGCCCCAAAGGGGGGGTTCATTATCACTGTCGGGACCTTTTTTAAGGCTATTGATCCGATGTCGCCTCTGACGAAATCGACCTGGACGCCCATTTTGGATGCGTTCTCTTTAGCTATTTCGAGGGCTAGCGGGTCCAGCTCGATGCCAAAAGGGCGGGACCCCAAAAGGGCGGCTCCAATGGCAAGTGTTCCTGTACCGCAGCCCAGATCGCAGGCCGTTTCAAGGTCGCCCATCATGAGTGCCCAGTAAAGCAGCTCGGAAGCCACAGACGATGGGGTCGCATACTGTTCTTTTCGAGGGTCGGGGCTCGAGAATCCCTCTAGCCCTTCCAATTTCATCTCAAGCTTTCTTTTCCTCATCCTTAAATGCGCAAGGAGACCTGGTCCTTTCAGGTCGGGGAGGAATTGCGCCCTCCATCTTATGACGGTTAATATGGTCTGATCCAACATTTTTGCATTCTGAGTAGCTGTCTCCTATGTAACCTGATAGGAGTCCAATAATACAAACCACGTTCTATCGAAGTGCCACAGACCACAGATCTGGCCAGAACAAACGCATCTACACAATGCGAACTATAGTGTTTAACGATACCTTTCGGACAACTGTCAAACTCTCATGAGTTCGACATTTTATAGATTACGACCGATCATAACTTCTTGGTAGCTCTGGCCCAAAAATCGATCTGGCGAAATAGAAGGGAAAAAGACGAATGGTGCTAACCTTACCACACTTTAAGGTCAATACCCTCGATCCTGACCATCTTACCTTCAGAGTGAACGATCACGCCAGAATGAACTTTTTGCATCATGCAGTGATCGGGAAGGAACTTGACGGTCTCGCCCACTTCGCAAATCCTGCCTTTGGATACCGTCCCTTCAAAGGCCACTACGAGACACAATCCTGCTTCCTTGTATGTGAAGCTCTCGTCGCCCAGAAGGTGGCAAGGCCCTACCATATGAACCGTGACGAGGCCGCCTTCGATCTTGATGACCCGCCCAAAATGAGTTATGGGGCATCCCCAAGGCCTGTACCTGAGGACGTCGCCCATTTCGACCTTGACAGATCCATCGAAAGGATGAAGCTCCTCTCTACAGGACGATTCACCCTGAAGTGGCGCTAAGGCGAAGTCGGCCACCAGGCCGTCTATAACGCCTCGAATCTCCTCGGCATTGCTCTTGATGGTGGGCAAAAGCTCTTCGATCTGTTTTTTTGCATCTTGGTACCGTTCCTGGCTCATGAATGGACAAAGACTCAGGTCCTTATCGGAATTTTGCAAGAGGGCCAAAGCAAATTCCCTGCAGTTCTTGAACCCGCACTCTCCACAGTTGTATCCAGGAAGACGCCTGACAATATCGTCCATAGCTCAACACCCGTCGATTACTCGCCAGTGTACTCCATGAACCCGTCGAGATGGCGGAGCACGCCTCGATGATGCTCTTTTGAGACTCGAAGTTCGCCGGTACAAAGTGTACATATCGCAAGAGGTGGATTGTGCCTTAGAACCATATCGCCTGCCACCTCTGGAGCTGCTCGGATGATCTCGGCAAGTTCGGCTGCACCCTTTCCGCTGAGGCCGTTTGCCTCCACTATCCTGCATTTGGGATTGGTCTCAAGGATTCGTTCCCTGAATACTTCACGTTCGGCCTGAGATACCATATCTCCTTTCGTTATGACCGCAACATCTGCCGTTGTGAGAAGTGGGCCTACTTTTAGCGGAGCGTTTGGGCCAGTGGTGACGTCGATGACGCAGACTGCAAGACATCGATCTGGATATGGGGCGCATCTGAGACAAAGCCCAGCGGTCTCGTTTAAGAGTATGTCTGCCTCTTGGGATTTTGCCCAGTCCAACATCTCGTCTACGTTGTAGATGGAGTAATGGTCAGGGCACATGTCTTTTGCAAGGCCTACGATGACCGGTATCCCTAGCCTCTTAAACCTTGCATCGTCTTCAGTCCAGAGGCAGTCGATCTTGACGACGGCAGGTTTCATCCCTTCTCTTTGAAGGCTCTTTACGGTATGCATCAGGACTGAGGTTTTGCCAGCGCCCGGTGTGCCCGCGATTACCACCAGTTTCAAAGCGCGGCCTCCACCACCTCGCCTCGTCTTATTGTCTCTCTCAGGTTCATCAACCAGTCATCAACCCGAGAAAGGTCCTCGCAGACTCGTCGTTCTCCTTTGGAGGTGTCTATAACCTTGCGAACTCCGCCGTTCTTCATGACGATCCTGCGAGAAGTCATCAGGGCGAGCATGGGGTCATGAGTCACCACGATCACCATCTTGCCTTCTCCCGCCAGAAGTTCGAGCGCCTCTTTCTTCTTGATGCCGGCGTTCTCGATTTCGTCGATGAGAACTATTGGCGAGTCGCTGATCACGGCTATGTCTGCAGTCATGAGCGCTCTGGATTGGCCGCCGCTCAGTATGGTCAGGTGATGATCGGGGTGGACCGGCTCTCCTGTGAGCGTGTTTGCAAGTTCGATTACCCGTTGGACTTCTTCAACTGGCTTTCCTCGGCTCTTAGCATGCATCCTCAGGAAATCTTCTACAGTCATGTCGGCGAGGAAGTGCATGTTCTGGGATAGTTGGGCGATGAGCTTTTTTCGGGGGTCGGATCGAGTCTCAAAGCCTGGAAGTTCGCCGTCGATTAGAACGGTTCGGCACGAGGGGGTATCTCCCTGAGCGAACTGTTCGATGTCTCCGATAAAGGAGCTTTTTCCAGATCCAGTGGGGCCAACGATTCCTATGATCTCACCGCTGAATATGTCGATCCGGTCAATCTCTTCGGGCCGACCGTCTTTGTCCAGTCCGCCTAATATGGTGAGTTGATAAGCTTGAGTCAAGTTTGGGACCTCCTTAATATTTGGTTGATTTCTTTCAAGAGATCTTGGTCTTCTGAAAGGGCTGAGGGCTCGGTCTCGATATCGCATCTGAGCGTCTTTAGTTCAAACTCTTCTTTAACCCGCAAGATGCCTCCGCCGGTTATGTTGAGCAGGATAGATTCGTTCTCTTCGACGAGTCCCGTATCTTTTGCTTTTTTCAGGGCGGCAACCGCTATTGCGGCTGCAGGGAGAATGTCGATCTCTTCGGTCTCTTCGAAGAGCTTTTTCGCGTCTTTTGCCTCTTCGTTTGTTATGCCGTAGACAGTACCGTCGGTACTCTCCAGGGCGTCTTTTACTCCGCCATTGACGTTGTAGGGTGGTTTTCTGTTGTAGAGGACGTCGTCGTACATCCCTTTGGGGCAGGTGCTGCCATCGATCTTTTGCCCGGACCAGGCTGTGTAGATGGGAGAACAGGGAAGGTTTTGGGCCAGGTGGAGTTTTGGCATGTTCTGGCCGAATCGGCCGTCTTGGATCAGTCTGAGTGACGCTTCCCAGGCCGCAATCCCGCCGGTGCCGCTTCCTATCGCTTGGAAGTAATGTCTGGGAAGGGATTTGTTCGTCACCGCGGCATCGAGCATCACAACGCCCATTCCGTCTCTTCGAGCCACGTTTCTTGCGCCGCCTTCGCCCACGAAACTGGGATGAGTTGCAAGCCTTGCACCCACATCGATCGCCTCGGTGTAGTCGCCACTGACCGAGACTACACATATGTTGTCAGAAGGGGTTTCGGTGATCCAGAGCCGATCGAGTCCCGAGGATGGGACGACGAGGACGAGAGGCGTTCCTGAAACCGAAGCTGCCTGGGCGAAAGCTCTGGCGGTGTTTCCGGCAGAAGATACCACCAGGGTCTGGTCGTCGGCGCGTTCGATCATCCGTTGAACTGTGGCAGGAGCTTCCAGGTCTTTGAAGCTGCAGGTGGCCATCTGGGCACCCTTTTCGGGCCAGTATCCGCTGAATCCCACGTGGAGGTCGTTTAGGCCAAGCTCCTTTGCGAGACCCTCGCTCTTGTACGTGATCGGCTTTTCGCCTGCGCCTCGGAGCGGCTCTTTTACAGGAAGCCAGTCGAAATATCTCCAAATTCCAGGGAGGCGTCTCGGCTTGAGCCTTTTGGATCGGTACTCTGTCCTGAGCAGTGAATCATCATTTTGACAAGTTAGCGCATAAGGTGGTTGCACCGACCCGCAGCCCAGGCACTTGACCAGGTATTCTCCCATAGGTCCAAATCGGGAAGTTTAACTTATAAAGTTTTCTGTTTTGGCATGTTTATTGTCCTTATTGTGAGTTTGATGTGTGGCTAAATGTACAATTAGGGCACAAAATCGGAAGATGGTTGGCCTAATGGGCGACATTCTGGCGGGACCTGGCATCTAAAACGATTGTTAGGTATGGTTTTCCGCAAGTGGCAAAATGTTGTGCCTTTTTGTACATATGGGATAACAGACGGCAGGCGGAGAACCTCGCCAAATTTCGACGGCAGGGAAACGGGGGTATGTTGTGCTAAGAGTACTGGCTTAGGTCTGAAGATGAAGCTCAAAATAGCCGCAGAGAACAAAAAGGCCCACGCGATAATACGCGAAGTGAGTTGATTCGAATGACCCATAAAGCCCCCTGGCAACGAGACGAGACCGTCCAGATCGGCACCGATTACGAGTCTTTAGACGAGATCAGAATATATGACCAGAAAATGTCCAGGATGCGAGACCTTCGGCGCGAAATCCAAGACATATCAGACCAATTGGCTCTCTCGCCTGGCCAGATGGTCCTTGAGATCGGAACCGGTACCGGCAATTTCGCCATCTTTGCCGCCGGGATCGGCGCGGAAGTGATCGCGGCCGACGTCTCCGCGCCGATGCTAGAATACGCAAAAGAGAAGGCAAAGGCGCGCCTTGGCAAAGGTGCAGAACGGATCAGGTTCGTCAACGCGGGGTTTTTGAGCTACGAACACGAAGGCCCGCTTCTTGATGCCATAGTGACCCAGCTTGCGCTCCACCACCTGCCAGATTTTTGGAAACAGGTCGCGCTTTTCCGGCTCTCTGCAATCCTCAAAGAGGGCGGCAAGCTCTACATCATGGATGCAGTCTATTCCTTCGACCACAAAGAATACGAGAACTTCTTTCACGAATATCTGGAAAAGGTGGCGAAAAATTGCGATGAAACTTCGATTGAGAACATCACGACCCACATAAAAGATGAATACTCCACAATGAACTGGATCATGGAAGAGATGCTGAAAAGAGCTGGCTTCATCGTAGAAAATGCAGACTACAAGAACGGGTTCATCGCCACATACCTTTGCACCAAGAGGTCTGACCGAGAATGATCTGACCGAAAATCGACACCATCGAATATTTCAAAAAACCTATGCACAATGCCGCTTCTAGACATCAAGCCATACTTCTCTGAGGTCGACAAGGTGATCGTCGGCGCCGACCGGATCACAAAGGACGCCGTCTTCAACAAGATCGGGACCTACACCCACGCAGTCCTGGCGAAGGCTCACGGAATCCCATTTTACGTCGCAGCTCCTATTTCACCTCCTTCGACCTCGAACGATCAGAGAAGGACGGCGAGATCGAGGAGAGGGACGCGGGCGAGATCAGGCGGATGGGCGAGAGACAGCTCGCCCCGCCCGAAGTCGAGGTCTACAACCCGGCCTTCGGCGCCATGCCCCTGGAGCTCGTGACGGCGATCACACCTGAGCAGGGGATACTACCGGCCGCAGGAGATGCAGGATCTGGGATGAGGGGCGAGTTTTTAAATTCCTTGACATTGAACGCTAACACTGATGGAACCGGACACCAGCTCAGACCAGCGCCCAGTGATCCCTGCCAGCGAGATCCTAGCCAAGATCAAGCGGGGCGAGGACGTCGAGTACGACGGCGTCATCGTGGAGGGCGACCTGGACATAAGTGGGCTGGAGCTGCCGACGGCGCACGTGGACAGAACAGAGCATGAGAACAGGGCGTTCGGAGTGTCTAACGAGCTGAAAGTGATTAGCTCACAGATAATGATCACCGATTCTGAGATTCGGGGTAAGGTAATATTCAGTAACATACGGTTCTTGGGGATAATCAAATTCACGGGAGCTAAGTTCGGTGATGTTGCCAGCTTCAACGGAGCTGAGTTCAGCGGCGAGGCCAACTTCTGGAGTGCTCAGTTCAGCAGCGATGCCCACTTCGATGAGACTCGGTTCAGCGGCAATGCCAGCTTCGTGGGAGCTGAGTTCGGCGGTCTTGCCATCTTCGAAGGTGCTGAGTTCAGTGGCAAGGCTGACTTCTGGTGGGCTCAATTCAGCAACTTTGTCACATTTCGCCATGCTCAGTTCACCAACAATGCCCACTTCCCAAATGCTCAGTTCAGCAACTATGCTGATTTCCGCCATGCTCAGTTCGACGACAATGCCACCTTCACGTATGCTCAGTTCAGTGACTATGCCGACTTCCGGGGTTCAGAGTTCGATAAAAGCTTGATCTTAAATGATATGAAACTTGTTCGTTTATATGTATCTTGGAATTCAATTAGAAATAATCTGGATTATGACGGCCCCGCTTACCAGGCGTTAATAAAAAATTTCAAAGTAATAGAGCAGTTCGATGACGCTGACGATTGCTACTATCAATACCGAAAGGAAAGCCAGGCTCTGAAAAAATGGTATGACGAAAAAGGGTTCAACTGGTCCAAGCTCCTCGACTGGGTAGGCTTTGTCTCTTGCGGATATGGCGTCAGGTTAGGCCCCATATTTTTCTGGGTCCTCGGCTCCTTCCTCGGCTTCGCCTCCCTCTACAAGCTCCTGCCCCAAAGCTATGGAGGCGTTGCAGAATCCGGACCCTCGACTGTGACCATGGAGACCATGAACAACAGCACGCTCCTCCTCACCTTCAGCTCGGGCGACGGCGCCATCTCCCCCTCGTGGGGCGAGTGCCTCTATTTCAGCTTCACGGCGCTCACGGGCGGGACACCAAACGGGCTGCACCCGGTGGGGCTCTGCAAGTACGCGGTGATGATAGAGGGCGTCCTCGGGTATCTGTTCCTCGCGCTCTTCGTGTCTTCGTGGTCGTGCTGGCGAGGAAGATCATCAGGTGAGCCGGGGCTGTAGAGGGCGAGTTTCATGTGGGCCGCCTTCATCGCCACCTTCGCGAGAAAATGGCAGCGTTGATGCGGGCGACGGCGGAAGGGCGGCCTGGACTGCCAGTCCAGAGATTTTTCGATTATACTCTTCAATCTCACCTTGCCGCCTTCACCTGCCTAAACAGCTGCTTTAACGTGTCCTCGTTGCTCGCCGTGAACTCGAAAGGCGAAGACGTAAACGGCCTGAAATATATCGGCACGTCATCCAGCCGATAGAATGTGCCGTCACATTCCATGGCGTCTATTACTCCTGGTAGCACCACATCTGAGACCATTGTGGTCGGGCACGGCGCTATGTCTATGCAGACCACCGGAATCTCTGACTGCAGATCCTTTGATCAATATCTGGCCACCGCTCTGGCGAATTCCGCAGAAGTTTTCGACGTTTCCTGCAACCACTATTCTGCCGCCGGTCATCCCTTTCCAGCTGCCTCGGTAAGCGCAGCCTGTGTGATCGTTCGCATCTCCTTCGATCCAGATCGATCCACCTTTCATCTCCATCCCGGCCCAGGAGCCAGCACTGCCCTCAACAAAAATGCTGCCGCCAATCATCTCAGATCCTGCGTGCATCCCGACAGATCCGAATATCTCGATCCTTCCGGCCTTCATGCCGTGACCTATGTGTTTCACACGGGTTGTGTCACCTTCGATCAGGATAATGGTATCTTCTGGGCCCCCTTGGCCTCTGCCTCTGACCTCGACGTCGAAGAACTCTCCAAGAGGACGCTCGACCGGACCTTGCCAGACGAGGTGCCGTTCTATCTCCTCTCTCGACTTTCCCGCGAAACTTTCAGGGCACATTACATGCCCGTCACTTTAGTGGCGGGTAGTTGACTTTCTGGGTACCAGGACCATGTCAACGAGCCTTCTTGGCGTGTGCTTGGCAGGCGGCGCATAGCCCATCCGGATCAGGACCTGGGGATAATCCACGCCCAAAAGCTCTTTCATCTCTTGGCGCAACTCATCGATGGCGACTGGCTGGCTGAACAGGTCGAACCGGACGCCTGCTTTGGTTGCTGTGAGGAAGAGTTTTTCAAACTGGAGTCCAGCCTCGACCCAGACATTCTTGTCCTCTGCCTCGCTACTCATGACGCCCACCGCAGGAGATGCATTCATGAGTCCCATCTCTTTTTGGGCCCTGGATTCAGAAGTATCGAACGTTCCAAATATAAATTGGCCAAAGTAAGACTCAAAATCCGTGTAGCCAAAGGCGTAACCAGGAAGGCCGTCCCAAGCATCTTCCTTGTTGGATCGAATCCAACGGGCGAGATCCTTTCTGAACGCCTTGTTGCCAAGCTGAATCTTATGAGACTTTCCGAGAATCTCGGCCATTTTGGCCTTGCCCTCATTGTCTGTGAGGAGGTCCAACCGGAAAATACCGATGTTTGTGACGTCTTTTAGCTTCTGTTGAACGTCGGCCTCTATTGGCTGGTCGTAATACGCGCCCCTGTTTGTGTGGCGCTCTGTCATGACATCGAACAGGTCTGGGAACTTGGTCGATTCTGCCCCTTCCTTGAAGCTGATCGTTGCGATCGTTTCTGCATCAACGCCATCGGGGAAACGCTCGACTTCGTAGCCCATTCCGAAATGCTCACCTGCAATCAGCAGGTTTGCAAGAACGCACCCCAGACTCATGTACATGGTCCTGTTGGTGGGCTCTACATCAGGAAGTGTCCTGGAAAAGTCTGCCATCAACGTGATTTCGTTGTCATTTATCGAGAACTTCCAGGGCTGGTTGTTCGGGCCCGAGGGTGCTAAAATAGCGTATTGCAGGAGGAATCTGAGCTTTTCGTCCATGCTTCCGAACGAAGGATAGTCCTGCTCATCGACGTTCCAGGCGACTAAATTTTTCTCTGACATCCAAAATCCACCTCTCCGCTTTAGACGATCATATATTATCGATTTACAACTTTTTGAGCCTTGTGGAAGAAATCTTATTTGGCCAACAATACGGTGTCTAAAAATACAAGATTTGCAATACGATCGGAGGGGGGTCGTTGCCGTGAATCATTAAAAATCTAGTGTTTAACGATACATTTCAGACAAATCTCTAACTCGTAAAAGTTTGAGATTTGGCCTATTCGTATCGTTAAGCACTAATCTTTCGAGAACTGGTTAGTTTCATCTCATCGGTTCTAGAATATAATTGGTTCTTAAATAGAATAATCGAACAATAAAAAAGGCAAAAGGAAGGACGTGAGGGCAAAAGAGCACTCTTGCCCCTAAGTGACAGTTTCCCCAGTTCTTATACGGACGGACCTTGCCACTGGGATCACGAAGATCCTGCCGTCACCAAACTTTCCGGTCCTGGCCGCTGTGCTGATCGTCTCGATCAGCACATCTACATCTTCATCTTCCACGACCAGCTCGATCTTGACCTTGGGGAGAAGGTCAACTTCTATGTATCGGCCCCTGTACTGGAGCTTGATCCCCTTCTGCTCGCCTCGACCAGTCCCTTCAGTCACCGTCATTGAGACAAAGCCTTTCTCTTCGAGAGCGTTCTTCACTTTGTCCAACCTTTCAGGCCGGATTATCGTCTCAACCTTCATCAATTTTATCACCTCTTAGGTGTAGGCTTTTTCTCCGTGAAGAGCTATGTCGAGTCCGACATATTCCTCTTCTTCAGTGACTCTAAGGCCCATGGTTGCATCCACAACTTTTGCCAGAACGAAGGTCATGACGAAAGCGTAAACTACAGCTGCACCAGCGCCGATCGCCTGGGCCACAAACTGGTCAACGTTGCCCTGGAGAAGCCCGGAGTATCCGCCGATCGCTTCGCTTGCGAATATGCCAGTCGCAAGAGCGCCCCAAAGGCCACCGACACCGTGTACCGCCCAGGCATCAAGGCTCTCGTCAAGTCCCTTGCCCACTCTGAAGAGAAGCGCCCTGTAACAGAGGACGCCTGCAACCGCACCTATCACGAGGGCGGACATGGCGTCGACGAAACCTGCCGCAGGTGTTATCGCAACGAGTCCTGCGATTGCGCCGCTGACCATTCCAAGGGCAGAAGGCTTTCCACTGATCCAGGAGGCAAAGAGCCAGGCCAAGGCACCTGCTGCCGCGGAGGTGTTTGTCACAACGAAGGCGTTTGCTGCGAGTCCATCTGCCGCAAGAGCGCTACCTGCGTTAAACCCAAACCAACCAAACCACAGCAAGGCCGCACCGAGCATCGCCATTGGGAGGTTGTGTGGTTCCATACCGTGCTCGCCGAATCCTACCCTCTTGCCGATCACCAAGGCGAGAGCCAAAGCGCCAAAACCAGAGCTTATGTGGACTACGGTACCGCCGGCAAAGTCGAGTGCCCCAAGGGAGCCGAGCCAGCCGCCGCCCCAGACCCAGTGGGCCAGAGGATCGTAGACCAGAGTTGTCCAAAGAAGGCCAAAGACGATAAAGGAACTGAGCTTGACTCTCTCGGCCACTGCAGAGGTTATGATCGCAAGGGTAATCCCAGCAAAGACCAGCTGGAACGCCATGAAGATGAGACCGGGTATCGTGCTATCTCCTGTATCCATCCCGACGCCCTTTAGGCTCAGGAAGTCTAACCCCCCAATGACGCCGCTTATATCCGTCCCGAAAGAGAGGCTGTAGCCCACTAAAACCCACTGGACGCTGACCAAGGCCAATGCTAGGAAGGAAAGGCCGATCATGGAGACCACGTCCTTCTTCCTGACGAGACCTCCGTAGAACAGGCCCACTCCAGGGATCATGAGCATGACCAGGGCCGTTGAGATCAATATCCAGGCTGTATCGCCGCTGTCTAAAACCATATTCGCCACCTATATAATTATCATCAACTTATCATCAGGTAAATTAATTTCACAACTTTACATTAACTCAATTAATCAGCGCGATATAAAAAGAGATTTGATAAAGTTTCATAGGACTTATGAAAAGGTCTTAACCATTATGAGAGGATATGTTTGACCTAAAATCAGAATCTATAGCGCCTATTTTTGATTCGAACGATCCCGTTGAAAGAAAGGGACTACATATGGGTCATATCACGATAATTGAGTCAGATCGTCCGAAGGATGCGTTACATACCCTCCCATTGGTCATCGGTTAAGGGCATTTAGACAAATCTACTAAAATTGCGGCAAGTTCCCTTTTGCACCCTCTGTGTTGGCATTATCGAGTTTTATCCCATCGGTCTTGGCAAGGGTGAAATCTGCATATTTCAAGTTTGCATATCTCAAATCGGCGTTGTTCAGGCTGGATCCGATCAGATCGGCACCTTCGAGGTTTGCTCGACTTAAATCTGCCCCGTCGAGGTCAGCTTCCGTCAACTTTGCCAGGATCAGATTGGCTCGGGCCATCTTCGCTTTGACAAGCTTTGCTCTAGTTAGATTGACATTTTTCAGATTCGAACCGACGACTTTTGCTACTCTTAGATCTGCCTCAACCATCCTCGCACCTTGGAGGGTCGCGCCGCTGAGTTCTGATCTGTTGAGGTTTGCGTTATTCAGATCGGCCTCGCTCAGGTTTGCGCCCTTAAGATTGGCGTTCTTCATCTCTACATGGTTCAGATTGGCCCTGCTAAAGTCAGCGGCTGTCAGGTTTGCATCTTCGAACATCGCCCTTTCAAGATTTGTTCCAACAAACTTTGCACCGCTTAAGTCGGCGTTGATCAACCTTGCCCGCACCATGTAACTCTTGGTAAAATCAGCCCTGCTCAGATTTGCATCTCTGAGGTTCGCACCGCCAAGGTCAAAACCAGAGAGGTTTGCTCCTTTTAGGTCTGCTTGACGCAAATCCGGCCTTATCTGTCTGTTCTCTCTTCTCCACCGGTTCCATGTTTCTGGCCCATCGGTGAGATACTGGACGTGTTTATCTTTTGCCAATCAATCGCACACTCCCGTTCGTCTGAGTTTATCTTGAGCAAAAGTCCCTCAAGCTGAAAAAGATTGTCCATGGCGTTTATCAAGAAAGGTTATGGGGTTGAAAAGCGCGAAAATTGCCCCGAGCAAGATATGTGCTAGACATGCAAAAGCGCGGGTTAGAACCTTAACTCGGCATGATTTAGGGGTTATGGCTAGGCAAATCACTTGATGTACACAGAAATCAACATCTTGTGATGGCTTTAGATTATCAAGCGTTCCAATTTACCCCATTATGCACCACCCTAATGAGGGGAATAGCTGCTGACGAGGTTAATACGCAATTATCGACAGCTATCACCCGTAATCTCCCTTTTCGCAGTAAGGCTATGCCAAATCTATCCTTTTTCACTTGAGATAATGGGTGAAAATTGAGACGTTGATCCACCGAATTAGTAATAATAATTTAAACTAAATTTGTAAAAATATATGCGCGTAGTCAAACATTTTATAAGATAGTATTTATAGATTTCCCTTCGTGGTTGTGTGGATCTGAGTCAGGCTCAAAAAGCACATTTTATGGTGTTGGAGCATATCTAATTTAAAAAAACCGATAGCAGGAAAATTACTGAGCGTTCAAACCGTTAATGCGAAAGGTGCGGTAATGTCCATCAAATTGCCACGTTAATTCCCTAATTTCCGCCGAGTTAAGGTTAGAAAAGTGCGGGTTGGATGTGAGCCAAAGGGGGATGGACGCGCCAACCTACCAATCTCCGGCCCAAATATTTGATGGCGCACCCACCCCGGTGCGCCAAAAAAAACGAACGTCTGCGTTAGGCAGCTCTAATCCCCGCCCACACTACCTTTGTAACTGCTCAATTTATCCAGAACGATCTCTTCTTGTTGCAGGTCTATGTCCCCTATCGCCTCGCTTTCCTGTTCAAAATACGTGCCAAATACGCTGAAAAGCGCTCTATAGGGTTCAGACACCCGCAACGGCAAAGACTGGCGTTCCCACTCGCCGAGCTCTGGTGGCAGAACGATTCCTCGCTCCAGGCTAACAGTGGGCAAGACAGGTTCCCCAGAATCGAAGGCACTCCTTTCGTTCGTCATCCAGCTTTTTAGAAGGTCTGCATACCTGGAAAGAAGGATGGCCTTGTGTATACCATTATTCTGGTAGAAGTCTGGCTTAGCATCTGGGACGATTACCAAAGCTTCGCTGACATCCTCTTTGCCGTTCCGGTCCTCGTAGCTCACCTTGAGCCAGATATTTCCATCGGGCGAGATCTGTTTTAGCTTGATCAGCACCACCCCGCCTTTGACCGCGCCACTTTCTGCCTTTGAGGGGAAGAGCGTGTTGACCTTCATGATCTCTCCTGTGGCTTCATCGGCCTCTGGTGATCCATAAACCGTCTCTATCTGATATCCTGGAGCGTCCAGATCGAGCAGGAGATCGAATACCAGTGGAGTTACCATGTAGTCGAACTCTTCATCCATCCTTTCATCAAATTCGCTTGCAGAATGGACTGAATAATAGTTAGCCCCTTTGATCTTGGTGACCTCTTCCACAAGTTCTGTGTTGAAGTCAACGCCTATCCCGATAAAGGTCGTATAGAGCCTATGATCTGCGTTCTCTTCGAGTATGCTGAAAAGATCGCCTTCGCCTGTGCGTCCCAGGTTCGGCATGGCATCGGTCAAGAAGATTATCCTGTTCTCACGTTCCGAAGGGTCTGCATCGAGGAACGTTCTAAATAGAGTGGCCCCTTTTTCCATCCCTGATTCCATGTTCGTTCCGCCGTACTCTTCGATATCGAGGATGCGCTCGTTTAGTGTCTCTTGATTCTTGTCGCCCATCTCTGTCAAGGGCTCCACGACGAAGGCATCGTTGCTGAATATCACCATACCGAAACGATCGTCTTCTTCCAGATGAGCCAATAAGTCCACCACAGCCTGATCTGCGATCTCCATCTTTGTTTTGCCCAAGCCTTCGGCTTCGCTGACATCTACCCTATTCCCGAATCGATCGTAGTAGTACTCACTGAATGGACTGCCCATCGAGCCAGAGTAATCCAAAACGACGACGAGGTTCAGCTTCTTTCTTTGAAAGTCAGTGATCCCTGAGTTGAGCCCCACTGATAGGTAGTGCTGAGGTTCTTTGGAGAATGGATCTTTGGATATGGCGTAGCTGTAAGACGGGCAGAAGAGCTTTTGACACACTTCTTCCGTTCCTGTATCGAAGTAGTAATCGTAGAACAATCCCTCATAAGTCAAGTCAGTTGGCAAGGGCAGATAGCCCTGGTCGATATTCTCCCGGAAGTTGTTGACGTCTTTTGCGCCACCTGCAGCAAGACCAATGTTTGAGCTCGCAGCTGCTGGTGCCGAATAACTGTATGCAACCGGCGAGGCTGGTGTCATTCCCACTGACTTGGACATGCCGCCACCCCTTCCAGATCCTAACATGTTCGATGCAGAACCTGGCCCGGGCGCGCCTATAGATATGGAGTTTCCCAGTTCCCAATCTTCTTTCACGTGGAACTGGACTGAGTTGCTTTTGGACCCATCGAGGACGTACCAGACCTCGTAGTCGCCAACCCATTCGGCAAGGTACCCGGCAACGTAGGTGTGGCCACTTTCTACATCTTCTGCTAAAAGCAAATCCACAGTACCCGTGGGATAGCGGCAATAGAGCTGCAGCTCTCCGCTGAGAGTGGGCGCGAGCATCAACTTGGCCCAAGCTCCCATCGGAATATCCAAGGATGTGCGCGCCTTTTTTTCTGTAGAATCGACTATCGATAGACTGCGATCCCCTTCGGATCCCATTTCAAGCCCTCTGTCTAAAAACTCGCCAACTTCGCTTTGGGCTTCTGAACCGTACCACGTATATTCATCGTCTGAATCGTCACCCCAGCCGAGATCAAATCCCGCCGAGGGGCCAGATAGCGAAAGAACGATCGTCGTGAGGTACAATATCATCGAGATTGTATTCATCTTCACCCTTCCCAACAAGGTAATGTGTTCTCAATCATTATATTTCAACCACTCGCAGCGCCAATTGGACTAAAGTTGGATAGGGGGTCAGATCAGAATAAGAATAGGAATCGGATCGAAATCGGATCTGAACATCAACGCCTTCCTGGCGGGCATATGCCGATGACTGTTCTAAAAAATAAGAATGATACGCTCAAAGATATGATATTTGCTAGTTCAATACTTATTATTTATAAATTATATGTAGACAGACGTTGGGATATGGTTATATGTAAAGAACCATTTGACGACCTTTTTATGCCGGGCAAAATATCCCTTAGCTATGCATTTCAGGGTTCTGAGAAACCCCTTATTGGAAAGACAATCGGAGATATGTTCGATGAAATCGCAGAAAAGTACCCTGATAACGATGCAATAGTCTCACTTCATCAGGACCTAAGGTACACCTACCGCGAGCTACAGCGGGAGGTTGACCGCGCGGCAAAGGGATTTATCAGCCTAGGGTTGAAGAAAGGCGACCGTCTGGCAATATGGGCGACGAACATCGCCGAGTGGATCATCACCCAGTTTGCCACAGCCAAGGCTGGTATCATCATGGTGAACATCAATCCCGCCTACAGAACCCACGAGCTGGAATATGCGCTAAAACAGTCAGAGACGCAAGCGCTTTTTCTCATCGATCGATTTAAGACTTCAGATTACGTCAACATGTTTTACCAGGTCGATCCCGAAGCGAAAAACAGCAAACCTGGCCGGATCTCTTCGGAGAACTTGCCCTATCTGAAGACCGCCGTCTTAATCAGAGGCGAAACACCGCCTGGAATGTACACTTGGGACGAAGTCCTGAAGATGGGCGATTCTTTGCCTGACGAGACGTTGCTCGAACGCCAAGAACAACTGGACTTTGATGACCCCATCAACATACAGTACACCTCTGGCACGACCGGTTTTCCCAAAGGCGTCGTTCTCACTCACCACAACATCCTGAACAACGGCTACTTTATCGGCGAGTGCATGAAGTTCACAGATCAGGATCGGCTTTGTATACCTGTGCCCTTTTATCACTGTTTTGGGATGGTTCTTTCCAACATGGCCTGTATGACCCACGGGGCTACAATGGTTATTCCGGCCGAATATTTCAACCCCCTCTCCACCTTGACGGCCATAGAAAAAGAGCGGTGCACTGCAGTTCATGGTGTTCCTACCATGTTCATCGCAGAACTCGAACATCCTGATTTTGAGAAATTCGACCTATCCTCGCTTCGCACCGGCATCATGGCAGGTTCTCCCTGTCCAATCGAGTTCATGAAAAAGGTGAGCAACCTTATGAACATGAACGAGGTTGTCATAACTTACGGGCAGACCGAGGCATCTCCCGGCATTACCATGTCTTCTACTGACGATTCACTGGAGCAAAGAGTTTCTACCGTGGGACAGCCCATGCCTCATACCGAGGTCAAGATCGTAGATCCAAAGACTGGCAAAATAGTTCCTCGCGGCGAGACTGGCGAGATATGTGCCAGAGGATACGCGATCATGCGGTGTTATTACAACAACCCGACCGCGACTGACAAGGCCGTAGACGAAGAAAGGTGGCTTCACACAGAAGATCTGGGCACTCTCGACGAGGATGATTACTGCAAGATCACCGGTCGCTTGAAGGACATGGTGATAAGGGGCGGCGAGAATATCTATCCAAGGGAGATCGAAGAGTTTCTCTACACCCATCCAGACATCAGCGACGTCCAGGTCATTGGGGTTCCCGATGTCAAGTATGGAGAAGAGTTGATGGCCTGGATAAAACTGAAGGAAGGCTCCAGCCAGACGCCAGAAGAGATAAAGGAGTTTTGCAAGGGCCGGATCGCCCATTTCAAGGTGCCAAGGTACATAAAATTCGTCGATTCATTCCCCATGACGGTTTCAGGCAAGATCCAGAAGTACAAGATGAGAGCGGTCTCCACCGAAGAGCTCGGTCTAAACGACGCAGCCAAGATCGATACTGCTTGAAGACGAGCAAAATCTATTTTTTTAATTTTCAAAGTTGGAGGATGTTGCCTGCAAATCTGAAAAGCCAAAAAATCATAAGCAATTCAACCTCGGTTTGAGACGATCGCACCTCAGGCTATCAGCAACCTTAAAGAGATCGAGAGTTAAGGAAAATCCCAGATAGGAGAACCCTTATCTTCGATGGTTGAGAGGTGGTTTGCGTGTTGACTCTTGAAGATCCTTACGCGGTAGTTTACAAACAGATTCATGCCATCGCCGATCCAGATGGCGACTTGGTAGAGATATTGGAGCGGTCTTGCTGTTATGGTGGGTCTGCATGGTCTCTTTATCACTATTCCCGAGGACCCTTGGTGGTTCAGTCACGATCCATGGGAGAGTGGTTCAGGTATCTGGTCCGGCGCGGAAAAGCCGACTTAGAGCTTGCCTCTTCCAAGAGGTCTGCGGGATTCGAATCTGTCGAAGTGAACGGAGACGAAGTTGAGATCACATATGCTGGCCTTGGTGGAGGCGGCGTTGGTGCCACCGTCACGAGGGCAGGGGCAGGAGATGTTATCCGGAGCAACGTATCCGATTCGGGCGGTGGCAAAGTGGGACGAGGGACCATCGTTTTGCCCAGGCGGGAGAGGATCGTCATCGGGGTGGACGATACAGACTCGAAGACTGAAGGAGCCACCTGGTCATTGGTGCATAACATCGCCGAAGCTGTGGACCGGCCCGAGGCAAGATACGTCTCTCACGCACTCGTCCAGCTATTTCCCGTGCCCACAAAGACCCAAAACTGCGTATCCACCGCGGTCGAGTTCGCCTGTCTTCCCAGAAAGGCAGACGGCATGATCGAAGACTTCCGTCGTCTCTTGGAAAAATACACGGTGTCTGAAGACACGGGAATGGTGGTATCTAGGGGCTTTGATCCATCTTCTGCCCTGATGCCTTATGCGCACCTTTGCAGAAAGCAGCGGATAAATCACAACCTCGCGGTCTCCGAAGCAGAGCAAGCCGGTGTCGAGATTGTGATAGATGGGCAAGGCCTGATAGGGGCTTTGGCGGCAGTTCCCTATTATTCCAGGTCTGCTGATTCCGTAAAGCCAGAGATATAATATCTAGGGATATAGGACCGATGGCAGGATATCGAGGTCGGAATCGATAAGGTCGATGTTGGAAGAACCTTGTGAATTGTGAAGAGGCGCGTTGCAGGATGACAAAATTTTCGGGGTTTGAAGCCTTGAGGGCGGCCGTGTCAGAGGCAGGCGTTGAGGTTTTGACCTACGTCCCAGGTTATCCCATCACAGATGCGGCCGAGTCGCTCGATGGGATCCAGATGGTCACAAACGAGAAAGTGGCCTTGGAGGTGGCTTTGGGGGCTTCAGCAACGGGTCTTAGATCTTTGGTTCTGGTAAAACACCTGGGCGCAAACATCCTTTCAGACCCACTCTCGATCGCACCCACCCACACCATCGGGACAGGACTTGTGATTTTGGTGGCCGAGGATGTTGGGCCACGCGGATCTCAGGTCGAGCTGGACATAAGACATTACGGCTCGCTTTGCGAAGTTCCTGTGCTGGACCCACCAGATCCAAAATCGCTCGGTTTCGCCCTCTACGAGGCTTACGACCTTTCCGAGGAGATCAGCGCGCCGGTGATCGTCAGGTCCACCTTCGATCTTGTGGGTGAAGTTGAAGGCGAGGGTCCCTTTAACTCCCGTTTCAACGCGTCCACCGGTTCATCTTCGAATGCGTCCGCTTTTGCGCCAAGGGCGCCTTCCAGGTCCAAGAAGTTCGATAGATCTATCTGGAACTTGACTGCGAAAGGCAGACACCAGAGGTACAGAAAAGATGTCATGCCTCTGATGAGCGAGGCTTCTGAGACGTCGTCGCTCAATTTTCTTTGCCAGGGCGAGGGTGATGTGGGGATCATCGCCTCGGGAAGACCAGCTCGCGTGGCGTCAGAGCTGACCGCTCCGTTATTGGTGACAGGATACGCCCATCCGCTTCCCTGGCGTTCGATCCGCAATTTCATCCAGAATCACAGAAAGGTCTTGATCGCAGAAGAGCCTGCGCCTTTCATAGAGTCTCAGCTCAGGATGAGCGATAAGGTCTATGGAAAGCTGACGGGTGACCTGCCCTGGGGCAGGCTAAAGCCAGAAGACCTGAAGCTCGCTTTGGATACGATCGACTCCTCTGGATCGGTCCGGGCAGAAGACGCGCCTCAGACCGCCCAAGAACGAGGTTCAAGGGACATCTGCAATGATTGCCCTTACTGGCCGGTATACGAGGCTGTTCGAGATCTGGATGTGCCAGTCGCAGGAGATGCCGGATGCAACATAAGAGCTGTAAGGCCCCCTCTTGAGGCGGTGGACGTGGTTTACGGCCTGGGATCTTCGATCGGCGTAGCATCGGGTTTTGCCAAGAAGGGGATCGCCCTCATAGGGGATTACGCACTGATCCATTCTGGAATCCAGGGCCTAATGGACGCTTTGTATAACGAGCGAGACGTCTTGGTGGTACTTCTCCAAAACAGGGTTGCTGCCATGACGGGGGGCCAGAAAGTTGCAGACCCAACGCCACTTTTGGAGGCAATAGTAAAGGTGAGGCGGCTCGATACGCCCACTACTCGCGAGGCTGCCAAAGCCGTCTTAAAAGAGGAGTTAGCTCGTGAGGGCGTTTCATTGGTGGTGATTTCAGGAACGTGTCCAAGGGGCGAGTGATTTCTGCATAGTAGTGTCGTGTCAACTCTTTAGTGACATAAAGCATATAATATAGGTCCTTCATAATCCTGCTTGAGGGACTGATTATGACGAAATACACCGTGACACTTACCAAAGACGAGCGCGAAGCTCTTGGTGCACTTACTTCTAAAGGTAAACACAAATCACAGAAGATTCTCAACGCTTTGAT
>Ga0272441_10004463_pt1 | contig 25301 bp, 22 predicted proteins | sample SSMProp6N_FD_193582 | JGI IMG/M metagenome (GOLD analysis project Ga0272441, IMG submission 193582) | Marine sediment archaeal communities from Little Sippewissett salt marsh, Falmouth, MA, United States - SSM-Prop-6N | ecosystem: Environmental > Aquatic > Marine > Wetlands > Sediment ...
GACGCGCTCGGGCAAGGCGGCGTGATAGGCCGCAAGCTCGGCATTTTCCGAGCTTGCCACGGTGCGGTCCACATTGGTGATCACGCACGGGTTGCGGCGGCCGCGCACCACTGCAAACGAGGTTCCTACCGCGCATTGCCGCCGCGCCAGCCGCACGATCCGGCGATGCTCGGTGTCGAGGTCGCGCATCGCCGTTTCGTCGGTGGGCAGCGCCACCCATTCCATCGGCGCCGGCTCTGTGTCCGATGCCGCCGCATCATCGGCCTGCACTGCGGTGGCCGTAGCCAACACAAGCACCGCCAGCGCCGCGGCGGCCGCTAGGCGTTTCATTGTCATATACATCGCGCCCTCCCGTCATTCCCCCATCGTTAGGCCCCGGCGTTGGGCCCCATCGTTGGGCCCCATCGTTGGACCATGCAGTTGACGCATAGGTTAGCCCAATCCGGCGGACGGTGGGCACCCCGCTTTGATCACGTTTCACAGGGCGCACAGCACCCCTCCCCCTTCCCCCACGCGTTAGGTCAAACGCCCGTCGGTGGGGCCGATTGGGTCGCCGGTGGCACATGTCTTTTTCCCGCCGCGTACTCAATAGCGCCGGCGCCTGCGCCTATGTGGAAGGGCAAATAGATCGCATCGGCAGATGCCGGCCGCCTTTTTAGGGCCGGCGTCGCCGGGCAATGACACGCAGAAAGGATCGTCACATGATCGACATACGCCCCTTTGATACCCACCTGCATACCAAGCTGGCGTGGCTCGATGCCTATCACCATTTTAACTTCGCCGGCCACCGGCATGCCGGCCGCGACGGCTGGGGTGCGCTGCGGGTGTGGAACGATGACACGATCGACCCGCATACGGGCTTTGACATGCACCCGCACCGCGACATGGAGATCATCACCTATGTGCGCGACGGGGCCATAAGCCACCGCGACCATTTGGGCAATCACGGCCGCACCGAGGCCGGCGACGTGCAGGTGATGTCGGCCGGTAGCGGCATCTTGCACGAAGAGCGCAATAGGGAAACGACGCCAACCCGCATCTTTCAGATATGGATGACACCGTCTGAAGCCGGCGGCACCCCTTATTGGAATCAGGCGCGGTTTCCCAAAGGGGCGCAGTCCGGCGCGTTGGTGGCGCTGGCCTCCGGCCGCGGCCACGCCGACGCGTTGCCGATCCGCGCCGACGCCACGGTCTATGGCGCCACGCTGAAGGCCGGTGAGACCATCACGCACCCGCTTGCGGCCGGCCGTTACGCCTATTTGGTGCCGGCGGTGGGGGATGTGGAGGTCAACGGCGTGGCCGTGGCCGCGCGCGCCGGCGCTGCCATTAAGGACGTGCCGGCATTGACCATCACCGCCACAGGCACCCCTACAGGCGGCGGCACAGGCGGCGATACGGCCGAGGTGCTGCTGGTAGACATCCCGGCGTAGCGCTAGGAGGGCCTAAGGCCACGACGCCGGCGCATATTCACCAATGCACGTCTTCACCAATGCACATCAGGCCGGCGGCGGCGGAAAAACTCCGCAAGCCGTCGGCGGGTGCCGGGTGTCGTGTCTTCAGGCAGCGCGTCGAGCGGAAAAAACCCCGCTTCGGCAATTTCGATCCCCATATGCGGGGCGGGCCCGGCGTCCTCCCACTCGGGAACCGCGTAGACCAGCACGTGATCGGATTTAAGCTGCAAAAAATTGGCGTAAGCGCCGATGAGCTCGATCTCCCCGGTCACGCGAATGCCCGCCTCTTCGTAGAGTTCGCGGGCCACCGCCGCGTGCAGCGTTTCTTGGCGGCCGACGCCACCGCCGGGCATGAACCAGCCCGGCGCATAGGTGTGGCGGATCAACAGCACGTGCCCGTGCCCGTCCACCACCAGCGCCCGCACGCCCAAGGTCACCGGCCGCACCAGCGCATGGTACACGCGCCGCGCGCGGTAGCCGGCCTGCAGCACCACCCGCACGGCCGGGCCGACAAAACGATGACCTGAGAGCGGTTTCACCATACCTCCGCCGGCCATAGTCGCACAGCGCGGCCACTGCGCACCGTTGCCCGGCTGTGCGGGCGCCGCGATACGTCAAACGCCGGCTACAATATGCAGAAAGTCATGCTGAGGTAGAGACAAAACCAGGATACAACCTAACACACTTTTAACGCGTAGCGACTAGGTTTGCCGGGAGTACCGATGAATATAGAGCGCAGACTACGCTTTGCCAACAATATCTTCGGGAAAAGAGTGCCGGGCCGGAGGACCGAAAACAATGTCAGAGCATAGTTTTAGTCGCATCCATCTGCTGGTGGTTGAAGACAATATGTTCATGCGCAATCTCTACAGCGCCATTTTGCGCGCTATGGAGTTTGAACAAATCCAGATGGCGTCCGACGGATCGGAAGCCTTCGAATTGATGCGCGACTTCCCGCCGGACATCATCATCACCGATGCCGCCATGCAGCCGCTGGATGGGTTTGACTTCGTCCGCTTAGTGCGCACCGCCCGCGACAGCCCAAACCCGTTGGTGCCGATCATTATGGTGACTGGGTACCACAACCGCGCCAGCGTGGAACGCGCACGCGACGTGGGCGTCAACGAATATCTGGCCAAACCGGTAACACCGGCGGGCCTATATTCGCATATCGTGCAGGTGATCACCAAGCCGCGGCCGTTTGTGCGCACCAACTCCTATTTTGGGCCGGACCGGCGGCGGCGGATGAGCAGCAATTACGCCGGACCATACCGCCGTGCCGCCGACGCGCAAATTGGCCCACCCACCTACCGGCAAGCCCAGGCACGCGGCCTGTTGAAGCTGCGTCCGCATGGCCTTTTTGCCGACCGGCACGCCCATGACCGCGTCATCGATGCGCGCAAACCGCGCAGAACGGCGTTGCTAGAATGGGAGGCGGGACAATGAGCCCCACATTCCTGAAGCCGGACAGGCGGCTGTCACTGCTGGTCAGCCCGGATCTGGCCGTAACCTTGCCCGATCAGATGCAACGGCGCATCGACACCGCGCTGGCCGCACTGCAGCCGTCAATAATCGAGGAAGTGCATCAGCGTATCGCTGAAATATATGGGCAGGTGAATGGCGCCTCGGACCTCTCCGACCGTGATCTCGACACCATTCACGCCCACGCGCACGAGTTGCGCGGCATCTGCGGCACCGTCGGCATGCCGGTCCCCGGCGGCATCGCCGATGCCTTGTGCGCGTATATAGAGGATCTGCGCGCCAGCGGACTTTTCCCGCGCGCCAATATCGTCTGGCTGCACATCACATCCCTCAAACGCGCTGCTGAAGAAGACGACGCAGCCCCGGCGATCGGCACCTATCTCATCGACAGCTTGCGGGCGCTGCGCACCAAAGAGCTGAAAGCAGGCATGCCCGACGCCGACCCTCAAGATCAGGAATGACCGCCCGGCACCACACCTAGCGATCGGGCTGGCGATCGGGCCGGCAATCGAGCCAGCAATCGAGAACATGACGATCCGTCATCTTCTTCACAAATCGCTGGCAGAGGCGTAAGCTGATCTCATATTAGATATATGAGGGCACGGCTGCCCGCCCCGCCTGAAACTGCGCTACGGCGCACAGAGCGGGGGGAAATGGAGGATAAAGATGAGCGATCAAAAGACATTCACGGTCGACCCGGCCTATGAGGCGGTAGCGCCGGACGACTTTGCCGCGATGATTGAAGTGGACCGCTACGGCAGCCGCTCCACCGCCTTCGACAAGATCATCTCCGCCACCCATGACCATTTCTGGGACCCGATGGACAGCCGGTATATCGACTTCACGGCGCCGTTCGACATGGAAAACGACTATCTGTTCGACCCTGAGCAGAGCTTTGAACTGCGCACGGCGATCGGCGACAAGCTGGACGAAGCGCAGAAAATCCGCCTCGTCAATCTTGATGCGCAATGGAGCCTGTCGTCGATTTTGCACGGCGAAGCAGGGGCGCTGGCCCTATCGGCATCGCTGTGCCACATCCTCAAAGACCCGGGCGCGCAAGAATACGCCGCCAACCAGACGCGCGAAGAAGCGCGCCACGTCACCGGGTTTTCCAACTACATCAAAGCGCGCTGGGGCAAGCCCGTGGCGTGCGGCCCGGCGCTGCAAGGCCTGCTCGTCGAATTGGTGAACTCGCCGCTGGTCTGGAAGAAGATCGTCGGCATGCAAATGATGGTCGAAGGGCTGGCCATGGGCGCCTTTGCCAGCTTCTACCGCTGGGGCCGCGACCCGCTGCTGGTCAAGCTCATGCAATTGACCATGACCGACGAAGCCTTCCACCATAAATTCGGCAAGATCTGGGCCGACCGCACGGTGCCTAACGTGCCTGCGGCCGAACGCGACCAAATCGAAGATTGGGCCTGGGAGGTGTTCCAGGTGCTGCTCTACAATTTGGGCTCGCCGGAACAGAAAAAGCACATCTATGAGCAAGTCGGCCTGGAGTGGGAATGGGTGCAAAGCGCCTTCATGGAAGCCTTGACCGATGAAAACATCCAAGAAGACCTAAAAGAGCAAGAAAACATTTTTCGGGTTCTCATCAAGACATTGCTCAACGCCGGCATCATCACCGACCGCACCGCCGCCAACTACGCAACCTTCGTCAACATCAAAGAATTGCGCGGCGAAGGCGACCGCATGGTCGGTGATGACATCGCCGAGGACGGCATCAAATTCTTACTCGGCATCAATGGCGGCAAACCGGTCTCGCCGGCCACGGTGGTTGCCGCCGAATAGCGGCGCATCGATTCCCCGTGGCCCCAGGTGGCCCCCAGGCTGCCCCAGGTGGTCTATGGGCGCGCATGCGCTTTGGCATTTGCAGCCAGGCGCATCTGATGACACACTTCATCCGTGGTGGCGTATGAGGGTGCACAGTGACACAGCCAAGAGCCCAGACCGGCCGCCGGCGCAAGGCCGACATGTTGCGGGCCGCGGTCGTTTGTATAGCCAGCGCGGTCATGGCTGCCGCTATGACGGGAAGCGCTCACGCCAATGTCTTCGGTAGAGACGACCGGCGGCCGCTGCAGCCATCAGACGGCTATACCGCGGTCGGCCAAATTGCCTGTGAGGCCTCAACGCGGCTGCCGGTGGGCACCATCATTGCCCACCCTGCCCTCGACCCCGACCGGGATTTCGAATTGGTGGCCAGCGTCGCCCATGCATTTCGCGGGCGGCGGGGCGACATGCCGCAACGGTGCCGGTTTTTGCCCGGCGGCGATGCCGATGCCGCCGCGCCGGTTTTACGGGTGTCACTCGGCACGCTGACCCCCGGCAAGGCGTGGCACCACGATTGGGCGGTGGCGATCATCGACGGCCGGCTATCGGATAGCTATGGCGCCTTACCGCTGGCCACCCTGGCGGCGGCCGACCTAAAACCGCTGCGCAATGCCGGGGCCCGCTACGCCTTAATCGGCAAGAACGGCGAGCGCCCGCGGATGTTGATTTCAGAAGATTGCGGCCCGGTGCCCAAACTGCATTGGCACCACGGGTTTTTCTCGCACGGCGAGTTCAACCACGACTGCGACATGATCCCCGGCTGGTCCGGTGGCCCTTTGGTGATGACGTTAAACGGCCGAGCCCAAATCGTCGGCATCAACGCCACCGAGCTTAACGGCATCATTCACAAGGTCGGCGACCCGTGGCATCCGCGCATGTTTGCCAACACCGCCATCCGCTTCGATGGGGAATTCAAAGCAACGGTCGAGCGCTTGGCCCGCAGCCAGACCCGCGCGCGTGACCTTATGCCCAGCCCCGGTGAAAACGTGGCCTTTTCCGTCATGCCGCAATCGTGCGGCGGCGACGCTGACACCACCTCCAGCCTTGCTGCGCTGGCGGTGGAAATCGCGCTGGTGCCCGCCGCGCAAGCCACGTCGGTCTGCTAGGGCCATTTTATCCGGCAACATCGGGCGGCCCGCCATCAGGGAGAGACGTTCATGGCGTGGAATTTCGGCGATATTCTCGACACCATCGCCCCGGCCCTGCCGGGCGAAAAACCAGCGCTTATGCATATCGGCAAGGACGGCACACCCGCCATTACCACCTGGGCCGAATTTGACGCGCGCACCAACAACTTAGCCCGGCAATTGCTCGCGCGCGGCGCCAAGCCCGGCGACAAGGTGGCGTTTTACATGCGCAACCGGGCCGAATACGCCGAACTGCTTGCCGCCTGCTTCAAGGCGCGCCTGGTGCACGTCAACGTCAATTACCGCTACCAGCCGGACGAATTGCACTACATCTTCGACAATTCCGACGCCCAGACCATCGTCTACGGCCACGAATTCGCCGGCGCCATCGCCCAATTGCACCCGCGCCTCGGCAAGGTCGGCACGTTTCTGGAAATAACGCCCGGAACGCCGGACAATGCATTTGCCGAGCGCTACGAAGACCTCACCCAGATCGGCAATGGCGGGGCTTTGGGCATCGAGCGCTCCGGCGATGACTTGCTGTTTCTGTATACCGGCGGCACCACCGGCATGCCCAAGGGCGTGATGTGGCCGGCGGACGATTTGCGCGAGGCGCAGCTTTACGCGTTGCGCGCCCTTGGCCCGGTGCCGGAAACGCTGGACGAATTGCGCACCGCCATGCAAGAGACCGGCGGCGCCAACCCGATGATCCCCGCCTGCCCGATGATGCACGGCACCGGCCTGTTCACCGCCATCGGCAATATGATGAATGGCGGCTGCATCGTCACCCTCGACAACGAGCACCTGGACCCGGCGGCGATCTGGCAGGCGGTGAACGACCATAAGGTCGAACAGATCGCCATCGTCGGCGATACCTTCGCCAAACCGATGCTGAAAACGCTCGAAGATGCCCCCGGCGCCTATGACCTGTCGTCGCTGGTCAGCATCATTTCCTCCGGCGTCATGTGGTCGCTGGAAGTGAAGCGCGCTATGATCACGCATATGCCGCAAGCCATGCTGCTGGACAGCTTCGGCTCCTCGGAAGGGATCGGCTTTGGCTCGTCGATCTTCACCGCCGACGGCGAGGTTAAGACCGCCAAGTTTCAGATCGGCGAGCGCTGCAAGGTGTTCGACGAACACGACCAAGAAGTGGCGCCCGGCTCCGGCAAGTCCGGCGTCATCGCCGTCGCCCAGCCAATTCCCTTGGGCTACTACAAAGACGCCGCCAAAACCGCCGAGACCTTCCGCACCATCAACGGCATGCGCTACTCGATCCCCGGCGATTTTTGCACGGTGGAACAAGACGGCACGCTAACGCTGTTGGGCCGCGGCTCGGTGTGCATCAATACCGGCGGTGAGAAGGTCTATCCGGAAGAAGTGGAAGAGGCGCTCAAAACCCACCCGGCGGTGGAGGATGCGCTGGTCGTCGGCCTGCCGGACGATATGTGGGGCCACGCGGTCACCGGGGTCATCACCCTCGCCCCTGGGCATGCGGCAGACGAAGCAGCGCTAATCGCCCACGTCAAAGAGCATTTAGCCCACTACAAGGCACCCAAGCGCGTGATCGTCGCCGCCGGCGCCTTCCGCGCCCCCAACGGCAAGGCCGACTACAAAGGCGCTGCCCGTTTCGCCAAACAGGAGCTCGGCCGTGCCTGTTGATAGCCCGCCGGTCTTAGCGCTGACCGGCGCTGTGGCCGAAACCGGATATAGCACCATCGCCGCGCACCTCACCACCGCGTGGGACATCCGCACCTGGACGCAGGCCGACGGCGAACCGGCGCTTGCCGACCTGCTGCGCACCGCCGATGTGGTGGTGCCGGGCGTCGACAGCCTGTTCGTCGGGGCGTTTTTCAAGGGCCTTAAGGCCAGCGCGACGCTCAAGCTGCTGCAAATCCCGTTTGCCGGCACCGATTGGCTGACACCTGACCTGCTGCCAGCGCAAGCGGTGGCGGCCGGGTGCGCCGGCCACGAAATCACCATGGCCGAATATACCCTTGCCGCCATGCTCGAATGGGAAATCCGCTTGCGCGTGATGGACCCGGATTTTCGCTCCGGCAGTTGGGCGTTTTCGGGCTCGTCCAAAGAGCCCGGCTCGTTCCACGGTGAAATCTGGAACAAGACGGTCGGCATTGTCGGCTATGGCGGCATCGGTGTTGAGATCGCCACGCGCGCCAAGGCGTTCAGTATGCGGACCATGGGGCTTAAACGCACGCCAATGCCGACACCGCCCGAGCTTGATTGGCTCGGATCGACCGCGCAAGACCCGGATGCCTTGATGACGCTGCTGGCGGCAAGCGATTACGTGGTGCTGGCCTGCGACCTTAACGATGCCACCCGCGGCATGATCAGTGCGGATGCACTGGCGGCGATGAAACCGACCGCCGTCTTGATCAATATCGCCCGCGGCGAGGTGGCGCAGGAAGACGCGCTGTACGACGCCCTGGCGTCAAAGCGCATTGCCGGTGCCGTGCTCGATACATGGTACCGCTATCCCGCGCGCGGATTGGCGCCCGGTGCCGTGCCGGACGACCCGTCGCCGGCGGCGCGGCCGTTTTTCGCGTTGGACAATGTGATTGTCACACCGCATTGCTCTGCCCATTCGCACCAAGCGGATATGCGGCGCATGGTCTCGATCGCCGACAATGTGGATAGGCTGGCCAAGGGTGCCCCACTCACCCGGGTGATGGTTCGCGGCGCCGACCCGCTTAGCTAAAAGCCGCGTATTGCCCTAATCATCTATTGCCCTAATCCACCCTTGCATAGCGACACCCGCACTTTGCGCAAACGCCTATAGCGTGCCCGCCGCCGGCCACTGTATCGTCCGCCGATCATGAGCGACGCCGCCATCATCGCGATACTTCTGCTGACGGCCCTTGTCCACGCGGCGTGGAACACCGCCCTTAAGGCCGGCGCCGACCGCCTGCTCGATATGGCGGCGATGCGGCTGGCGGGCATCGTGTTTGCCGTATGCATCATCCCGTTTGCGCCCATACCGGCGCCGGCCGCGTGGCCGCCGCTGATCGCCAGCGCCGTCGTCTACATGGGCTATTACGCGTTTTTGATATCCGCGTATAAACACGGCGACTTGAGCCAGGTCTATCCGATAGCCCGCGGCTCGGCACCGCTGCTGGTGGCTATTGCCGCCTATGCGCTGATCAGCGAGACCCCCGGCCCCGTCGGCACGCTGGGGGTCGTCATCATTTCGGCCGGCATCTTGATGGCGGGAAGCGGTGCCTTTCGCCACAACCTGTACGCCATCGGCTTTGCTGTGGCCACCGGCTTGACGATCGCCACCAACGCGTTTCTGGGCGGCGTCGGGGTGCGCGCCTCGGGCACCGTCTTAGGGTATGCCGCGTGGCTTGAACTGCTCACCGCCATCCCGTTCGTAGCCTTTGTGTGGATGCGCCGCCGCCGGCATGTGGCGGCCTATGTAGCCAGCCGGGCGGCGCGCCGCACGGTGTTGCTCGGCTTTGCCAGCGTCTTTTCCTATTTGATCGCCCTATGGGCGATGACCTTGCTGCCTTTGGCCACGGTGACAGCAGCGCGCGAGACCAGCGCCGTGTTTGCCGCGCTTGCCGGCGCGGTGGTGATGCGCGAGCCGTTCGCCAAGCGCCGTATCGCCGCCGCGGTGCTGGTCTCATGCGGCATCGCGCTGCTGGTCGCAGGTGGCGCCTAAGGCGCCGGCAATCAGGACTGGCCTTGCGCGGCTAGGGCTTTATATTCCACAAGCGAAAAATCAGAGCATTGCCTGACTTCATCAGGGAGAGACATGATGGCCGATCTCGACGCCTTCCGCACCGACGTTCAAGCCTGGCTTGAGGAAAACTGCCCCCCCTCCATGCGCACGCCGATGCCGGAGGACGAAGTGGTATGGGGCGGCCGCAACGCGGTGTTCAAAAACCCCGAATCCAAGCAATGGCTCGACGCCATGGCGTCTAAGGGCTGGACCGCCCCCACTTGGCCGGCCGCTTATGGCGGCGGCGGCCTCAGCAAAGACGAGAACATGGTGCTGCAGCAAGAATTGCGCCGCATCAAAGCGCGCCCGGCGCTCAACTCCTTCGGCATTTGGATGCTCGGCCCGGCGCTGCTTGAATTTGCCTCCGAAGAGCAAAAGCAAAAATTCATCCCGCCGATCGTGCGCGGCGAGATCCGCTGGTGCCAAGGCTATTCGGAGCCCGGCGCCGGCTCCGATCTGGCCGGCCTGCAAACCAGCGCCGTTCTCGACGGCGACCACTACGTGGTAAACGGCCAAAAAGTGTGGACGTCTTACGCGGATAAGGCCGATTGGATTTTTTGCCTGGTGCGCACGGACAAAACCGTCAAGCATGACGGCATTTCGTTTTTGCTGTTCGACATGGCCAGCGACGGGGTCTCCACCAAGCCTATCCGGCTGATCTCTGGCTATTCGCCGTTTTGCGAAACCTTCTTCGACGATGTGCGCGTACCGGCAGGCCAATTGGTGGGCGAGGTCAACAAAGGCTGGACCATCGCCAAGCGTCTGCTACAGCACGAACGCGCCATGATCTCCGGCATGGGGCTGGGCGGCGCGCTGTCCGGCGCCACCGGCCAGACGCTGGCGGGCGCCGCCAAAGAGTATTTGGGCGAAGACGATGGCCGCGTCGCCGACCCGGTGGTGCGCGCGCACATCACCACCCACACCATGGATACCAAAGCCTTTGCGCTGACCATGCGCCGGGTGCAGGAAGAGGCCAAGGCCGCCAACGATGTGAGCGCCACATCCTCCGTGTTCAAATATTACGGCACCGAGCTTAACAAGCGCAAATACGAGCTGCTGATCGAAAGCATGGGCACCAAGATGCTCGGTTGGGAGCCGGACAGCACCTACACCCCGGCGGAAATCGGCACCACCCGCGCCTGGCTGCGCTCGAAGGCCAATTCCATTGAAGGCGGCACGTCGGAAGTGCAGCTCAACATTATCGCCAAGCGCGTTTTGGGCCTGCCGGATTAATCCGCATACAGCGCTTTTAGCGCGCATACGCTACTCAGGGAGATAACTCATGGGCTTTATGCTCACGGAAGAACAACAGATCCTGCGCGACAGCGCCAAGGGGTTCATCGCCGAAAAATCCCCGGTGGCGGAGCTGCGCCGGTTGCGCGACAGCGAAGATGCCAACGGCTACGATACCGACCTGTGGGCGCAAATGGCCGATATGGGCTTTGCCGGCATCGTCATCCCGGAAGAATATGGCGGCGCCGGCTTCGGCTATCGCGGGCTTGGCCTGGTGCTGGAAGAAACCGGCCGCACGTTGGCCGCATCACCGCTCGTATCCACCTCGCTGCTATGCGCGTCGGCGCTGCTGATCGGCGGGTCGGCGGAGCAGAAAAAGGCGCTGCTGCCGGAGATCGCCGCCGGCAAGCTGGTGATGGCGCTGGCCGTGGACGAAGGCGCCCACCACGCGCCCGCCAAAATCGCCGCCACCGCCGTCAAGGACGGGGACGGGTTTCTGCTCAACGGCAGCAAATCCTTCGTGCTCGACGGGCACGTGGCCGGCAAGCTGATTGTCGCCGCGCGCACCCATTCCGAACCGGGCGATAAGATCGGCATCACGTTGTTCATCGTCGACGGCGATGCGCCGGGCGTGACCCGCACCCGCCACATCATGGTGGACAGCCGCAACGCCGCTGCAATCACGCTGCATAATGTCAAGGTCGGCCACGACCAGGTCATCGGCAATGTGGATGGCGGTTTCGCCATCCTCGACGAAACCCTGGACCGCGCCCGCATCGGCCTGGCGGCAGAAATGCTCGGCGGCATGCAAGAAGCCTATGAGCGCACCATGGACTACTTGAAAGAGCGCAAGCAGTTCGGCGTGGTGATCGGCTCTTTCCAGGCACTCAAACACCGCGCCGCCAAAATGTTCTGCGAGATCGAGCTGTGCAAATCGGTGGTCGCCGATGCCTTGCAAGCGATCGACGAGCGCCGCAACGACGTAGCGCAAGCCGCCTCCCTCGCCAAGGCGCGGGTCGGCGCGGCGTTCAACGACATTTCGTCGGAAGCCGTGCAACTGCACGGCGGCATCGGCGTCACCGATGAATATGAGATCGGCTTCTTCTTGAAGCGCGCCCGCGTCGCCGATGCGACCTTCGGCAATGCGGTGTTTCACAATCAGCGCTACGCCGAGCTTGAGGGCTATTGACCCTTATACGTTCTGAAACGTGAAGCTCGACAGGCCGCGGGCGTGTTCATCGACGATGAGCTTGCGGTTGATCGGCGGGAAGGCGCGCTCGGCGCAATCGGGCCGTTCACACAACCGGCAATTGACGCCGATCGGCGTCACCGCCTCCGCCGCGGCCAGATTATGCGCGCGCGCATAGGTCACGCGCGGCGCTTCGCCAATCTCGCAGCCAAGCCCCACCGCCAATTCCTGTTCCGGCGCCACCACGCCGGCGCCGGGCCGGCGCACCGTGCGGGCGATGGAAAAATAGGTGGTATCGTCAGGCAATTGAATGATCTGGGTGATGATTTTGCCCGGCGTGCGAAAAGCATCGTGCAAGGTCCAGCGCGGGCAGGTGCCGCCGAAGCGCGAAAAGTGAAAACCGGCCGCGGCAAACCGCTTGGAGACGTTGCCGGCCCCATCGACGCGGATCAAAAAGAACGGAATGCCGCGGGCGCCGGGCCGTTGCAAGGTAGTGAGCCGGTGGCAGGTCTGCTCGAACGAGGTGCCAAAGCGCCGGGCCAGCAGTTCAATGTCGTAGCCGCTGTCTTCCGCCGCCGTATAAAACGCGGTGTACGGCATGATAAGGGCGGCGGCAAAATAATTGGCAAGGCTGACGCGCGCCAGCCGCAAGGTTTCCTCACCCTTGAGCGGGGCGGCGGCCACCGTATCCTCGATCAACGCGCGATGCTCAAGATAGGCGATCTGGTAGGCCAATTGAAACGCCCGCGCCGGGCCGTCCAAGACCTCCGATAGCAGCATCCGCCGCCGGTGCCGGTCATAGCGCCGCACGGTCGCACCCAGCACCTCAACCGGCATGACCGTGACGCTCAGCCCGTGCGCCGCCTCTAAATGCCGCCGCAAGCCGATATAGAGGTCGTCCCGGTCAACCTTGACGCGCCCGTGCAAGGCCTCAGCGGCATCGTCCAAGGCGCCAAAATGGTTGCGGTTGGCGTGGATGAAATCGCGCACCTCCTCGACGGGAAATTTCATCACATCCAGATGGTCGCTGTTGTCGCGGTCGGCCAAGATGTCGGCCGGCGCCACCGGCCCCAGCCCCAGCCCTTGGCCCGCCAATTGCTCGCGATAGGCCTGGTAGAGCGCCGTTACCGCATCCGCCACGCTGGGGCTGGCGGCGGCCACGTCTTGCACGTCTTGCCGCGACAGCCCGGCATGTTGAAACAACGGGTCGGCGAAGACCTCGTTGAGTTCGGCAAAGGCGCGCGCTTCGTCGTCGCCGGCCAGCGCCCGCAAGTCCAGGTCAAACGCCTCCGCCAACTTCAGCAGCAATTGCGCGCTCACCGGCCGCTGGTTGCGTTCCACCAGATTGAGATAGCTGGCGGAAATGCCCAATTGCTCCGCCATAGCGGCTTGGGTGAGCCCGTGTTCGCGCCGCAGCCGCCTGACCCGCGGGCCGGCAAAGACTTTGTGCCGCCGGTTCGCTTGCGCCCGGTCTGCTTTTCCCTGGCCCGCCTGTTCTCGGCTTGCTTGCCCCCCGACAGCTTGCGTCCTGTCCTTGGCGCCGCGGGCGCCGCTAGCGGATGAGGTAGCCATTCAGCCTCCCAATTTACAAAATCAACAAAGTTACAAAGACTAGGCACACATTTGTCAACACATTCACCCGAATATTTCCAATGATTTCTGGACTTACCGCTGCTGCTTGTAAATGATGTGCGTGTCAGGCGCTGCTGGCAGGCAGGGCATACTTCAGGGTATGGCCTGCTGATGGCGTGGATTGGTCCCGGCACGGACTGGTCCTGGCACGGACTGGTCCTGGCATGGACTCTTGTGGCCGCTGTTAGTAAGACGGGCCACCCTCCGCCCACCGTCCGGTATCGGGCCATCTGGCGGGGGCCTATCAGCAGGTAAGCCCTTTTAGGGGAGGCGACGATATGAGCCAGGCGGCACAAGCAGTCACAGGCACCGGCGGTCTTGAGATCCATGGGTCGATGGAACCGGGCTACGACACAATCCTAACCGGCGATGCGCTGGCGTTTGTGGCGGAGCTGCAGCGGCTGTTCGGCGATGAGCGGGCGCGGCTGCTGGCAGCGCGCGCGGAGCGGCAACAGAAATTCGACGCAGGCGCGCTGCCGGACTTCTTACCCGAGACCCAATCGATCCGCGACAGCGATTGGAAAGTGGCCCCGATCCCGGAAGACCTGCTCGACCGCCGCACTGAAATCACCGGCCCCGTTGACCGCAAAATGATCATCAACGCGCTCAACTCCGGCGCCAAGATGTTCATGGCCGACTTCGAAGACGCCACCTCGCCGACCTGGACCAATTTGATGGACGGCCAGGTCAATCTCAACGATTGGGCGCACGGCACGCTGGCCTTCACCGACGCCAAATCCGGCAAGCACTACCAATTGAACGACACCGTCGCCACGCTGCTGGTGCGGCCGCGCGGCTGGCACCTGCCGGAGCAGCACATCACCTTGGACGGGGCCCCCATCGCCGGGGCGTTCATGGATTTTGGCTTGTACTGCTTCCACAATGCCCGCCGGCTGGTGGAGACGGGCCGCACGCCGGCGTTCTATCTGCCGAAAATGGAAAGCCACACCGAAAGCGCGCTGTGGGACAAGGTCTTTAGCCACGCAGAAAAGACGTTGGGCCTCGACCACGGCACGCTGAAGGCGACCATCCTCATCGAAACGCTGCCGGCGGCGTTTGAGATGGATGAAATTCTCTACTCCATGCGCGACCACATCGTCGGGCTTAATTGCGGCCGCTGGGATTATATTTTCTCGTTCATCAAGACCTTGCGCAACCAGCCGGCCTATCTGCTGCCCGACCGCAGCCAGGTGGTGATGGGCTCGGCGTTTCTCAACGCCTATTCGCTATTGCTGATCAAGACCGCCCACCGGCGCGGCGCCTTTGCCATGGGCGGCATGGCGGCGCAAATTCCGGTCAAGAACGACCCGGCCGCCAACGAGGCCGCTTTCGCCAAGGTCACCGCCGACAAAGAGCGCGAAGCCACAAACGGCCATGACGGCACCTGGGTTGCGCACCCGGATTTGGTGCCGGTGGCCATGGCGGTGTTCGACCGGGTGATGCCGCAGCCCAACCAGCTCGACGTTAAACGCGACGACGTGCAGGTAACCCAGGCGGATCTACTGGAAGTGCACGCCGGTGAGCGCACCGAGGAAGGCATGCGCGAAGCCATCCGCGTGGGCACACAATATATCGAGGCGTGGCTGCGCGGCTGCGGCGCGGTGCCCCTCTACAACCTGATGGAAGACGCCGCCACCGCTGAAATCTGCCGTTCGCAGATCTGGCAATGGATCAAGTTCGGCGCCGATCTGGCCGACGGCACCAAAGTGACCAAGGCCTATTTCGAGCAATTGCTCACCGAGGAAATGGCCAAGCTGCGCGACACTTTGGGCGCTGACGTGTTTGACGGCGGCCGCTTCGATGAGGCGATTGCCATCTTCCGCGAAATGTCGACGACGGACGACTTCGTCGATTTCCTCACCTTGCCTGCCTATCGCGAGCTCGTCACCTATGACAGCTAGCCCCCCGGCAGCGCCGGAGCAGTATTAACCCGCGGGCACCCAAGACACCGGCCCCGCCATCCGCAACACGAAGGATCCGTCCCATGAGCAAGACCTTCTACGACATCATCCCCTCCGCCCCGCAAGGCCGCTTCGACAACGTCAAGCGTAACTACACGGTCGACGACGTGGAAAAGCTGCGCGGCTCGTTCCCGATCGCATACACGCTGGCAACGCGCGGCGCCAACAAGCTGTGGGACTTGATCCACACCGAAGAGCGCGTGCATTCGCTCGGCGCGCTGTCCGGCAACCAGGCGATGCAGATGGCCCGCGCCGGCCTCAAGGCGATTTATCTGTCCGGCTGGCAAGTCGCCGCCGACAACAACACCGCCGGCACCACCTACCCGGACCAATCGCTTTACCCGGCCAATTCCGGCCCTGAGCTTGCCCGTAAGATCAACCGCACCCTGAAGCGCGCCGACGAAATCGAGCATTCCGAAGGCGGCGCCAAGCGCGATTGGTTCTTGCCGATCGTCGCCGACGCCGAAGCCGGCTTCGGCGGCCCGCTCAACTGCTTCGAAATCATGAAGGCCTATATCGAGGCGGGCGTGGCCGGCGTGCACTACGAAGACCAATTGGCCTCGGAAAAGAAATGCGGCCATTTGGGCGGCAAGGTGCTGATCCCGACCAAGGCGCACGAGCGCAACCTCAACGCCGCGCGCCTCGGCGCCGACGTCATGGGCGTGCCGACCTTGATCATGGCGCGCACCGACGCTGAATCGGCCAACCTCATCACCTCCGACATCGACGAGCGCGACCATGAGTTCATCGATTTCGACGCCGGCCGCACGCCGGAGGGCTTCTTCCGCCTGAAAGAAGGCATGGGCGTGGACCATTGCATCAAGCGCGGCCTCAACTTTGCGCCGTATGCGGACCTTCTGTGGTGGGAAACCTCAAAGCCGAACTTAGACGACGCCAAGCGCTTCGCCGAAGCCATCAAGAAGGAATATCCCGACCAGCTTCTGGCCTATAACTGCTCGCCCTCCTTCAACTGGGAAGCCAACCTCGACAAAGCTACGATCGAGACCTTCCAGCAGGAAATCGCAGCCATGGGCTACAAGTATCAGTTCGTGACCCTGGCCGGCTTCCACCAGCTCAATTACGGCATGTTCCAACTCGCCTCCGGCTACCGCGACCGCGGCATGGGCGCCTATTCGGAGCTGCAGCAGGCTGAGTTCGGAGCCGAAAAGGAAGGCTACACAGCCACCCGGCACCAGCGCGAGGTGGGCACAGGCTATTTCGACCTGGTCTCGATCGCCGCCGGCGGCGGCGAAAGCTCAACGACGGCTCTAGGCGATTCAACCGAAGCCGCCCAATTCAAGTCGGATGCGGCCGAATAGGCTTTAACGCTTCAAGCCAACAAGACCATCAAAGGCCGCGGGGCACATTCCCCCCCGCGGCCTTTTTCTATACCACCCCACACCCTCCCATAGACCCTCCGGTCAAGCCGGAGGGATAGCGGTGATGGTGCGTCTCTTCCCCCTTACCCCCGCTTACCCTCCGGCTTGACCGGAGGGTCCATCAGAGGTGCGGGCGCGTATGCACCACTATGCCGGCCAGCGCCTTGCCTATAGCTGCGCGCCCACCTTCACCGGAAAAGCCAATCGCGCCAACCCCACGCGCGAGACCTTGCAGCAGGACATCATGGTTCACAGCATTTGACCTCACCGCGCGTGCCCAATAGCCTGTGTGCACGGCATAATCGAAGGGTGATCGATGACCATCATTCATGGGACCTGCGCGCCCGGTTTCGAGCCCATCCGCGACCAGTTCGCCAAACACGTCCAGGACGGCGCGGAAATCGGCGCCTCCTTTGCCGTCGTCCACAAGGGGGAGCGGGTTATAGACCTGTGGGCTGGTAGCACCGAACCCGGCGGGGCGCCGTGGCAGCGCAACACGCTGGCCAATGTCTTTTCGACCACCAAAGGCATCGCCGCGATCTGCATCGCGGTGCTGGTGGACCGTGGCGCTGTGTCCTACGACGACAAAGTTTCGACTTACTGGCCCGAATTTGCGTCCCATGGGAAGGGCGACATCACCGTCGCCCAGATGCTGTCGCATCAAGCGGGCCTTGCCGGGTTCCGCGACCCGACCCGCATCGAAGAGCTCTATGACCACGACGCGATGGCGGCCCGCCTCGCCGCCCAAGACCCTTTGTGGGAACCGACGACGCGCTCCGGTTACCACGCATTCACCTTCGGGTTTCTGGCCGGCGAACTGGTAAAGCGCGTTACCGGCAAGACGCTGGGCACGATCCTGCAAGAGGAGATCGGCAAGCCCCATGGCATTGATTTCTTCATCGGCGTGCCGGATACGGAAGAGCCGCGCGTGGCGCCGCTGTTTGAGGCTGAAAACGCAGAAGACCCGGCAACCGCGTTGGCGTCGGATTTTCAGAAGCTCATCTTCAGCAATCCGACGGTCGGCGTGGCCGATGCCAACAACCGCGCCTGGCGCGCTGCCGAACTCCCCGCCGCAAACGGCCACGGCACGGCGGCGGCGCTGGCGACGCTCTATGCCCTCCTCGACGCCCGCACCGCCCCCGCGGGCACACCGCTCATCTCCCCGGCAACTCTCGCCGCCTTGCGCACGGTGCGGATCGCAGGCGATGACCTGGTGCTCGGCATGCCAGTGCGCTGGGCATCGGGCATGATCATGAACGAAATGAACCTCTATGGCCCCAACGATCAGGCGTTCGGGCATTCAGGATGGGGCGGCTCTTTCGGCTGCCTGGATCCTGAGGCCGGGGTCGCTATCGGCTACGTCTTAAACCAAATGGGCGTCGCCATCGTCGGCGACCCGCGCGCAATGGCCCTGGTAGCGGCAACCTACGCCTGCCTCTAAACCCATAGACCCTCCGGCTTGACCGGAGGGTCCATCAGAAGTGCGGGGGCACTTATTTATCTGTATACAGATATACCGCATCAGGTTCACGCACCACTTCCCCCAAACTACCAAGCAGGTCACCACTTTGGTTAGATAGGGGAAGGTGGGCGAGAAGCACCCAAACACCGCTCAGCCTGTCTTGAGGTACATGGACCCTCCGGTCGAGCCGGAGGGTAAGCGGGAGGAGGTAAGGCAATGGGTGCATCACTGCCGTACCCACTGCCGTACCCGGTGCGCCGTCCTAGATGCTGCGGTTGGTATAGGCTTCGTATTCGCGTTCGGCCTCATTAAGGTCGCGTTCGTAGCGGCGCAAGTCGTCCACCAGGTGCTTACGCTTGGAGCGGTTTCGGTCCAACTGGCTCAAAATGGAGTCCTGCTCGGCGGCGGACGGTGAGGATGCAAGCTTTGATTCAAGCTCTGCCGAATCCCGTTCGAGGCGGGCAATGTCGCGTTCGGTTTGCCAAATAGAGCGGCGGGCAGTGTCGACGGCGCGGCGGCGCACATAGACGCCATAGCCCAACTGGTATGAGGCATTGAACTCATAGACAAGATCCGCCGGGCAGATTTTCGCCGGCGTTCGGCCGGCCCGCCCCAGCTTGAAGGCGTTGCTGGTCGAACAGTAGATGCGGGCGCCCTCGGCGTGGCCGGCGGCGTATTGCCCGCTGTCGGGGGTAATGCCGACATCGGTGCAAGCTTTGGTGTGCAAGCTCACGCGGTCGGGGGTGAAACCGCGCACGGCGTCGTCATAGCCGGCAGTATGCCAATCGGCGCTTTGGCATTCCTCATTGCTCATGGTGGCACAACCTGCAAGCACCAGGGCCCCGGCGCACAACACAACACATAGCCGCATGGTTCCCCCCATTTCTTCTGCCGTCCACGTCGCATATTTGTGCGGCAAACCTTGCGTAATTGCAATCTATAACCCGGAATAAGTGTATCCGATGCGGGTGTTGGGGACACAACCCGCAAAGCGCGCCTGGGCGGCGACGGCGGACGCCGAGGAAATAGGGCACGCCCTCTCTATAGGAATGTAGGTCTATGGTGCGTCCGTATACGCATAAGCCCATGCACCCGCGCCTCTGATGGACCCTCCGGTCAAGCCGGAGGGTAAGCGGGAGAGGGGGTAGAGGCAACAGACCCGTCCCCGCCGCACGCGCAGAAAACATTCCAAAACCGCTCTCCCTCCGGCTTGACCGGAGGGTCTATCGGCCTAGCGTCAAGCGGGGGTGGTAGCCACGCACGCGGTTGGGCGGGCGGGAGAGCCGCGCGGTACTTATTCGGCGGCAGCTGATAGGCCGGTGCGGGAGCGGGCGACTACCGCATAGTCGTCCCAATTAACCCGCCGGGTGCGGCGTTTATAGGTCCAGGTGCTATTGGGCCAATTATTGGTGATGCGGCCATCGGCGGTTTTGTACCAGCTGGTGCAGCCGGCGGCGAACACGCTGTTGGCGTTATCCGCTTGCACGCTTGCGTCCCATTCGGCCTGCGCTGTGGCGCGCACGTCCACATAGGCCACATCATCGTCGCGCAGCCGTTGCGCGATCTGCGTCACATAGGCCGCCTGGCACTCGATCATATAGATGATCGAATTGTGCCCTAGATTGGTGTTGGGCCCATACAGCAAATAGAAATTCGGATAGCCCGACACGCCAATGCCCAAATGCGCGTCCGCCCCGTCTTTCCATTCGTCGCGCAGATTACGCCCGCCAAGGCCTTTGACCTCGATCGGGCCTAAAAAATGCGTGGTGTCGAAGCCGGTGCCGTAGACGATGACATCGCAGGCATGCTCGACGCCATCTTTGGTGCGGATGCCGGTTGCGGTGATGCGCTCGATGCCGGCGGTTTCAATCGCCACATTGGCGCGGCCCATGGCCGGCCACCAATCGTTGGAAAACAGCACCCGCTTGCAGCCGGGGTCATAATCCGGCAGCAGCTTGGCGCGCTTGGCCGGGTCGGGCACGTGTTGCTCTGCTTCCTTGTTGTGCCCGCGCCTCAGCGCCCAGCCCATATGGCGGAAGCTGAACAAAAGCTGTTCGCCGTTGAGCCACATGCGGGTGCGCTGCAGCCACATCAGCCACGGCATGGCGCGGTAGAGTTTCTTTTCCCAGCCGTAAAACAGCCGCTCCGGCCGCGGCAGCACCCAGCTTGCCGAGCGCTGGAAGATGGTCACTTGCCCCGCCTGTTTGGCGATTTCCGGCACGAACTGGATGGCGCTGGCGCCGTTGCCGATGACGGCAACGTGTTTGCCGTTCAGGTCCACGTCATGGTTCCAGCGCGCTGAATGCCAGGCGTCGCCGGTAAAGCTCTCGCGGCCGGGAATAGTGGGCATTTGCGGGCGGTTGAGCTGGCCGGTACCGGCGACCAGCAGCGTCACCTCATCGGTGGTGCCATCGGCGGTGGTTATGCGCCAGACGCCGCGGGCCGCGTCAAACACCGCGCTTTCAATGGCGCAATTGAGCTTGATGCATGGCCATAGCCCGTATTTCTCGACCACGCGGTCGAGATAGGCCTTGATCTGCTGGTGATCGGCAAACTTGTTGCGCCAATCCGGGCTCATCTCGAAGGAATATTGGTAGAGGTGCAGCGGCACGTCGCACGAACAGCCCGGATAGGTATTGTCGCGCCAGGTGCCGCCAATATCGCCGGCCTTCTCATAGATGGTGACGTCAAATCCGGCTTCGCGCAGCTTGATTGCCTGGCAAATGCCGGCAATGCCGGCGCCGATGATCGCCACCGTTACCGCCCGGTCGGACGTTGCGCGCGCGGGCGCAAATGCATGAACCGATCCCACAATTTCCTCCACCGCCTTGTGCGTACCGCCGCCAGGGGGGAGGGGGCGGTGCACATGTATCGTTGTCTTTGTGCCGACATTATCGTGTCAGGGACCACAATACCCGCGGATGCGCGATCCGCGAAGCCCTTTGCCCGAACGCTTCTTCTCACCCGCCGCGCGTGCTACCACAACGCTCCACCGACGACATGCACGGGAGCCCGTTGATCATGGCCGATAGCCCCGCCACCACCGACCTGTCTGACGACCATGACGGCGCCGTCCGCGTGCTCGACCCGATATTTGCCGATTTTGGCGGCGTCGACGCGTTTCATGGCCCGATCAAGACCCTCAAATGCTTTGAAGACAACGCCAAGGTGCGCGAGGCGGTCAGCAGCCCCGGCGGCGGCCATGTGCTGGTTGTGGATGGCGGCGGCTCGGAGCGCTGCGCGCTGTTTGGCGGCAATCTTGCCGAATTGGCGGAGACAAACGGCTGGGCCGGCATCGTCGTCTATGGCTGCGTGCGCGACGCAGCGGAAATCGAAACGTTCAAAATCGGCATCAAGGCGCTAGCCACGCACCCGAAGAAATCGGTCAAGGCCGATGGCGGCACCTATGATATCCCCGTCACCTTCGCCGGCCACACGCTCAAACCCGGCGATTGGCTGTACGCCGACCGCGACGGCATCGTGGTGGCAGAACACGCGCTTTAGGCGTCCGCGCGCGCGGCGCGCTGTTCAGCCAGAGCGGTTGTCACGTCGGTGAATTTTTCATCCGTTAGCGGATAAAACAACATGGCGGCGGCGCCTAGCACGAACAGCAAGACGGGGCCTAGCGCCACCATGAACAAGATGCCGCCGAGCGCTTCGGGCGTTTGCGGCGCGTTGGGCACGTAGCCGGTGGCCGCCAAAATCAGCGCCGCGCCGGCACCGCCTAAGGCCATGGCCATTTTTTGGAAGAAGCTGGTGGCGGCGTAAATGGCGCCGTCGGCGCGCACGCCGGAGCGCAGTTCGGCGTAATCCACCGCGTCCGGCAACATCGACCAGCCCATGACGGTCGGCGCGGCAAACATGATCGAGCCGACCCACGATACCAAGAAGATCAGCGCCACTTGATCGGTCGGCGTGAGATAAAGGGCAATGCCTGCCACACAGCCGCCGAAGGCGCCGGCCAGATAGGTCTTGCGCTTGCCCATGCGCTTGGCGATGGGCGGCACCAGAATGATGCCGATGAAGTTGAACAGCGCCACCGTGAGCATGAACAAGGCGATAAGGTCTGTGCGCGCGACGTTGTAGGTGAAGTAATAGATAATGGCGGTCTGGCGCACCGTGAACGCCATCATGCCCATCCAAAACGCAAAGATAAGCAGCGCCAATGGCCAACCGCCGGCTTTAAGCGCTTGCCCCGTCTGCCGCAGGCGCGGCACGTCTTCGTGGGCGAATTGCCGCTCGCGGGTGGCGGCAAATGTAACGGTCAACAGCACGCAGGCGAGGACGCCATAAATGGCCAGCGTGGTCTGATAGCCGCCGGCGCCGCCGCCGAAGCTTTGCACCAGCGGCACCGTTGCGGCGGCCACCAGCAACCCGCCGAGCATGGCAAAGGCCATGCGGTAGGTGGACAAAACCGTGCGCTCATGGGCGTCTTCGGTCAGCGCCGAGGTGAGCGATGAATACGGAATGCTGACAACCGTATAGGCGATGCCAAACAAAATGTAACTGACATAGGCATACACAACCTTGCCCGTCGGCGAGAGGTCCGGCGCCGAAAACGTCGCCACCCCCATCAGCGCCAATAGCGGCCCGCCCAACAGCACGTAAGGCCGAAAGCGCCCCCAGCGGGTGCGGGTGCGGTCGGCGATAATGCCCATGACCGGGTCGGTCACCGCATCGACGATGCGCGCCACCAAGAAAATCGACGCCGCCGTTGCCGCCGCGATGCCGGCGACGTCGGTGTAGAAAAACAGCAAAAACAGCAGCGCCGATTGGAAGAACAGGTTGACCGCAAAATCCCCGGCGCCATAGCCGGCGCGGACCAAGAACGGCAACCGCCCGTGGGCGGCACGCGCCCCGGAGGCAAGAACAGACGCCGATGCGGGCGGACCGGCGGATCTCGGCGTGGCATCAGCCGGCATGATGGTACCCTCCCGCGCGGGGCTGCCCGCCCACGCATTAGGCAGCGCGGACGGGTGCAGCTTAGCAGGCAGTGCCGCACGCGAAACCCAAGACCGCTCATAATTTCTAGCTGGCACCGTCTTGCCAGCACAGTCTCGTTCATCAATTATAGTTGCAAATGCGTCTTAATAGCATACGATGCCCTATCGCCGCCGCCGCTCCCTCATCCCGCAAGGTGCGCCCCATGCCCTCATATTCCGACCACCCGGCTACCACGCCCGCCACCACAGTCGCCGCGGATGCACCGATGCCAGTGCCCGCATTGCCGGCGGCACAAGCGGCCCTGACCACGCTGCCATTCGCCCCGCGGCTGATTATCTGGGCCGCCCGCCTTTGGTGGCAGGACCGGGGTAATGCACAGGGCGGCCGGCCAATGCTCGTCCACGCCTTCACCTTGGCGCGCTGCGCCGGCGCGGCACCTGCCTTTGACGAAGTAATGCTGATGGTCCTGCACGGCGCTTGCCGCCATGTTGATATCGGCGCTAGCCCGGTCCCGCTCGCCTCCCCTCGCACCGCCGGCATGACGCGCGATGAACAGGCGTTGCTCGGCGTCATTGCAGCGTTTCAAAACGGCGCGGTCATTTACGGCGAACAGGCGCTGGACGCCTGGCTGCCGCCGGCTACCGCGCGCCTGGCCTGCGATCCGGCGCTGGTGCTCGCGCGGCACCTCGGGCAAGCGGGCCTCTGCGTGCAATTGCCGCAGCTCGCGCCGGATAGCGCTCGGCGCGGCCGACCGCACATCAGCGACCTATAAAAAAGCCGCCAATGCCAAAAAAGCAGCAGAACGACGTGTCGCGTTGTTGTCGGCTATCCGGTCGGGGGGCGCTGCATTGAACGCGGCGGCGGAGCAATTTACAGAACCGTCACAGAGTTCAGGTTAGTAGACCGGACCCAGCGAAGTTGGAACAGAGGAAGTGAGGCATGCGCGCAGGGGGTCCGAACGCGACCAGAGACATCAGCTATGCGTTCAGTGCGGAAACGCGCGGCGGTCGAGCTCTCATCCGCCTGATGGAAAACTCGACGGGCCGGCTCGGCCTGATCAAACGGGCCAGGGGATACGAGGATGATGTCGCCGCCGGACGCGCGTTTTTCGCCGTCATGTGGGAGCGATACGGGCTTTCATTGGAACCGGTGCGCGGCAGTCTCGACAATATGCCGAAATCAGGGCCGCTGATCGTCATCGCCAACCATCCCTATGGCATTCTGGACGGTTTGACACTGGGGCATATTCTGGAGCAACAGCGCGGCGATTTCCGCATTCTTGCCAACTCCGTGTTTCGCAAAGCCGAAGAGGTGAACCGGGCTGTGCTCCCGATCAGCTTTGATGAGACGAAAGAGGCGCTGGCCTTGAATATCCAAACGCGGAAGACCGCATTGAGCTACCTGGCCGATGGCGGGGCGATCGGTGTCTTCCCCGGGGGGACCGTGAGCACGGCGGTCAAGCCGTTTTCCAGACCGATGGATCCGGGTTGGCGTAGTTTCACGGCCCGGATGATTGCGAAATCCGGCGCCACGGTGCTGCCAATCTATTTCCACGGGCACACAAGCCGGTTGTTCCAGATCGCGAGCCACATGCACTATACCTTGCGCATGGGGCTTCTCATCAAGGAGTTTGGCCGACGCGTGGACACACCTGTGCGCATTTCGATAGGTGAGCCGATTACGCCGCAGCAACTTGCTCCGGTTGCAAAAGATAGCAAAGCGATGATGGATTTCCTGCGCAAAGCAACTTATGAGCTATCTCCAGACCCGACGAAACGATTTGAACTCGGGTATGAATTCGAAGAGCGGCACCGCATGTGACGAGGTGCCTTGAAAGAGCACGAATGCATGGCGGTAGGGATTTTTGATAGTGGT
>Ga0272441_10004464_pt1 | contig 25299 bp, 46 predicted proteins | sample SSMProp6N_FD_193582 | JGI IMG/M metagenome (GOLD analysis project Ga0272441, IMG submission 193582) | Marine sediment archaeal communities from Little Sippewissett salt marsh, Falmouth, MA, United States - SSM-Prop-6N | ecosystem: Environmental > Aquatic > Marine > Wetlands > Sediment ...
CTCAGAATCCTTAGCTTTCTTAATCTTAGCTAATTTGATTCTGGCATCATGCAGAACATAATCTTGTATGGCTTTCTTTAACATATAGGATAATCAAATTGAACTAATGAACAGAAATATAAGATAGGATGCGACTTGGATTTGATTCTTACGGTGCCAGGATTCCTCCTATTAGTGCAGAGAGCGCCGCTATGCAGGCAGCGTCCTCCCGTTTTGTGATCTCGACATAAGCCCGCAATCGCAGCCCGTCAAGGATATCCAATGCGAGCTGAGTGAGATGCACCCCACACCTCGGGCATTGACCAAATGAATAATCCTGTCTCGATGGGATGAGGGCGGCAGTCCTAGTGTTGCACCAAAGACAACATACCATTTACTCTCCTCTAGATTTAACTTCAAGAATCTGACGAGCTAATTTGGTTAATCCATAGTGCCAATTACCATCTACAAAATCTAGAACGGATTTCCAAACTCCGGATTTCTGCCATTCATACATATGTCGACCAGGACATTCAGTCGGCAAAGTACCCTCAAACCCTCCACATATAGTACACGAAGCTAGACCCCCATCGCAAAACATACAGCCAAATCGACCGCAATTACACTTATAATATTGATGTTTCATCTTTTCTTTCGCTTCCTAGTTTTGCGCTCAACTATAATGGGGTCAAAATCCCACCTTGGGAACTTCTCATCCGCATATTTTAAAGCCTCCTCTTCGGTGGCTGCTATTACCGTACCTACGATCCGTCCATATATCCGCACATACCAAGTGAGACTCATTTAAATTTTCTTTCACCTACTTCTCAAACATGGGTGAATCCTCATTGAGATCAAGGCAACGCAGCACACCACCTTCCTCATAATAGCGCCATCCACTCACCGGGCAACGACGGATACCGTCGCTATCCGGGTTCTGAAGTCGATAGCCATGGCGGCTCATATAGCCAAATTGTTTGCCTGGCACACCAATTATAAGAGCATAGTCCGGCACATCCTTGGTAATAACTGCACCAGCAGCAACAAATGAGTATTGACCAATAATAGTACCACAGACTACCGTGGCATTGGCACCAATACTACAACCCCGACGCAACAAGGTCTGCTCATACAATCCGCGCCGGATAATCTGAGAACGTGGATTAGAAATATTGGTGAGTACACATGATGGTCCAAGAAAAACGTCATCTTCGATAATAGTACCAGTATAGACGGAAACATTATTCTGGATTTTAACATTGTCGCCGATAATTACATCAGGTGCGACAAAAACATTCTGTCCCAAATTACATTTCTTACCCAAGCGAACATTTTTGGAAACATGACAGAAATGCCAAATCTTGGTGCCTGCACCAATCTCACATGGATCGTCAATCACTGATGACTCGTGGATGAAATAACTCATATTTTTAACTTCTACAGAGTGGATGAGAGTCAGAGTTGATTCCTACAGGAGTTGAATTCCTAATAGTGTACACGGTTTCAATAGAAGGTCTGGCTGCCTCTAATCCAAAACCCTCTCCCTCTAGTATTTTTTGATAAGTCAGTGTATGGAGATCAGTAAATCCTGCAGAAAATTCGAGTTCTTCACCATCAATATTAATTGATCGATAAGTCGCATTAGATGAAGGAGGTAAGTCTTGTCGATCTATTGATAAGAACCACCTGACTCTCGCATGTTCTAACTCCAAATAACCTGCTGCCTTCTTGGGCTCAGCCACATGCACGACATTGAGTTGTGGGGCGCCGAATACCCAGATAAGCATATCAAAGAAATGGATTCCGATATTAGTCGCAATACCTCCAGATTTCGCTTCTTCTCCCTTCCACGAGTATAAGTACCAATCTCCCCTAGATGTTATGTACGTGAGATCAATCTCACGTTTCCTGTCCGACCTGACCATCGAGTTTTTGAGGGCAGAAATAGTTGGGTGAAGTCGTAATTGGAGGACCGTGAATACCCGTTTTCCTGTATCTCGTTCGAAATCCAGTAGGGCATCAATATTCCAGGGATTGAGAACCAGGGGTTTCTCGCAAATCGCATCGGCACCCACTCTAAGTGCAAAACGGATATGGGAATCATGTAGGTAGTTAGGTGAACAGATGCTCACAAACTCTACAGCACTAGATGGATCCTGTCTCTTCAATTTCTCGAGGTGTCGTTCAAAACGCTCGAATTCAGTGAAGAAAGATGTATTCGGGAAATAGGTGTCTACGATACCCACACTATCACTCTTGTCTAATGCAGCTACCAGGTTATTACCTGTATCCTTGATAGCTTTGAGATGGCGTGGGGCTACGTAACCGGCAAGTCCAATTAATGCGAATTGTTGATACATAATAAAACTATAATATATTGATGGGACCCATTAATGTCACACCTTTATATATCCGATGGGACCCAGTGTCGATAGGACCCATTACGAGATATATAGTCTAAATCTTTTATATTTTATAATATATCCGATGGGACCCATTATCCAGAGGACCTCCTTATGCAGGTATAAGATTTGTATTTGTGCAGGTGTACAGATATAGGTATATTGCGAAAATATTATATATGTCTAAAAGTGATAGTAAGTACAACGGTCGACATACGTGTACGAACTTAGAGCGTGCGAAGACTACGCCATGCGAGTAAAGACTCTAGCACGCAAGGCGGTTAATTGGTGCTTCCACACACTTGCGCAAGTGTGTGTTCACCATAGATGGCTGCAAATCTCTAACCATCACCGTAGGAGGTGTACCATTACTCTCAAATTTACCGCAGCCAAGAAGGATGGCCTTTTCGAACGACTCGACGCAGCAGTTCAGTCGTCCTCGAAGGCTCCCGCCATCAGCTTCATGATCTCCGAAGACGAGATCGAGGGGCTGGACATCGTTGACCTCGTGGCCAAGTGCTACAACGAGAAGAAGGTGTGTTCCTTCGGAGTGGCTCGCAAAGTCGCTCTGAACACGCCGCAGATCGCTGATCGCTTCTCGGCGAAGGGCTTCCGCAAGGGCAAGGATGTGGACCTGCTCACCGCAGCATTCAAGGTCGTTTGCGAGAAGGGTGACGCCCTGCTCGTGAACGCTCAGGGAATGCACTCTGAGAAGGTCGCCGATCAGCACGCCGCCACTCTCCGCGAGTGGGGCGGGTTCGACGAGCTGTTCGAGCATCGCCAGAAGGTCCTTCAGGACCAACTGGAGAAGCTCCAGCGCCAGGCGGGTTAGTATTCCAAGTGCGTTCAGCACACCCAGCCCCTCCCCGATCTGGGGAGGGGCTCTCCCCGCGCCCGGAGCGTGGGGTTATTTCCCAGCCAGGTTCTCCGCCTGGCATGTGTTGTCCCCTCTTCATCTCCAGTGAGGAGTGAAGACATGGACATCAAATTCATCCTAGTGACGATGAATGGCCAGAAGATGTATTTCAACTGCAACACTGGCGAAATCATCTCTCCAGAGGCTTACCACCTCATTCTCGTCAATGAGAAGTTCTGGAAAGTTCTACGTAGCTAATTTCCAGGAGATGGAGAGGGGACAACACATGTCTTACCCTTGCGCATGGAGCGTGAGGGTTTCGATTAGGTAGGTCCACCGCCTACCACCGCATTCTCCAAACCCCTAACAGGGGTATGAAAAGGTAGAGGAATGAGCAGAAGAGTATTGCACTCAGGCTGTTAACTCAAACCTCTCCTCTCATTACTAGGGGGTTTGGGCTATTGACCTAGGACATGTCCTGCACTTGTCCTACAATATACGCCCATCCCCCAAACCACAAATTTAGCCCCTAATCTAGGGGTATTTAGGTAGGGTCAAGGGCTTGTCTGAATTGTGTCACTGCATAGGCTTCTCCCAAGATTGCAAACAAAAGTCAGGATTTCCGTCCCTCCTCCACAACAGGGGGCTAGGCCTAGGCCAGCCCCAACCACAAGCTTAGCCGCTCTCGAGGCGGCTTCTTGATAGTACCCAGGGTGTTCGAACAACAGGAGGGCCACATGGCCAACACCAACCGCGCCCGTGCGATGCGCGGCAGAGTCCAGGGCAAGCGACCGAAGCAGCACGCCACGCTGCGAACCGACGAGCTTTCGCGAGTCATTCGCGGTGGCAACCCGGTTGCCTGGAATCAGCGCTGCCGTGACACCGAGCAGAAGGAGAAGGTGGCCTAAGGGCTGGCCACCGGTATGAGGTGGGCCTAGATCTCATGGCCCACCTCATACTATCCTTCTCACACTTTCGAGCTCTGGGACTTATACTATCTACCCGTCTGAGTTTTACTCAGACTGCATATACACGCGAGATTTCCCCGCACATGTCGTGTGGGGATGTTCCCTGGAGAGTACAGTGGCTAACGACAAGGGTATCTCGCGGCTCGTGGCGATCAAGAAGTTCTTCTTCGAGGGTCAGTCGCTCAAGGACTGCAAACCCCAGATCGACGCTCTCACGGAAGAGGACAAGGACGAGCTCGCCATCGGTTGCGCCGAGCAGCTGGGCGAGGAGCTCGACATGTCCACGCTCAAGACCGTCAAGAAGGCCGCGTAGACCCAAACCGCCGCCGACAATCTCCAACCCCAGCCCCTCATTGAGGGCATAATAGAAGTATGCGTCAAGCGCGTCTTAATTTAGGTCCAATCCCTATTTAAGGCGCGCTATGCATATTTCTAGTAAGTGTTTAAGTTTACCCCTTGCTTTAGGGGTGGAAACGTTTACACTTAACTCGTCTTGAAATTTTTCTATATATCTCTCACCATGCACACTCCCACAAAGGTCGAGTGTCTTGAGATACAGACACCCCAAGATACAATATGTCTAGATCTGTAGACATACCAGAACTAGATAGGGTGAAGTGTCTAGCTAAACCGACACCCTAGTTCTGATAGTGTCTAGAAATGTAGACACCCTGAAGGCGTTCCCCCCAAAACAGGAGAGCAACATGCTAAACGCCCTCATTGAAAAGTTGATGGGCTTGACCTGGGTGGTTACCCGCACTGGCTGGTCGGCAGAGGTTCAAATCTCCGACACCATGCGGGCCAAGATCCACAAGAGGGGCTCATATGGCGATCATATCGAGCTCTGTGTCGAGCATCATCTCACCAACAGATTCGGCCAGAAGGTTTGGTCGATATGGTCAAGTTTCGACAAAGATGAGAACCGGGAAAATCTCGGAGTCTGCACCAGCTGGCTTTCTCATCTCTTGACCAAACCACAGCAGGCTGCTGTCCATCAACTCTTCAACAAAGTGGTCACTGAAGGGAAAGATGATCGACTCTCGAAAATCGTATCCCAGATGTGAACGGAGGAAGGGGGAGGCTGTTCCCTGGATTTTTTTATCCAAAGCAGCCTCTCCTAATCCTACCACGGGGAAGGGTGGATAGAACATTTTTACAGTTTCTTGTTTATGCCCTCCTCTGCTTCACAGAGAGGAGCACGGATATGCCGAATATCTGTCATCAGTGTGGACACGATCACACTCCCGATGAGCGTTTCCGTGACTTGACAAGCCCGGGTGCAGTAATGCTTTACTGTACCAAATGTGGAGCAAGGAGACAGACGCCCTACACAGCCAAACCTCCATCGTGCGACACCTGCGAGTATATGGGCAGCAATGCCTGCATGGATGCTGGTGGTGAGTGTCTGATCGGTGAGGCACTCGGCGACATGGCACCCAAGCCTCAAAAAACCTGCACCTGTCCCAAAGAGGTGTGGATGAGTCGAGGCTGCCAGTGTGGGGCAATCAAGCCTTACAAACGCAACAACTAAGGTGAGGCAGAGGAGGGTTTTCAAGTTCGAATTTTGGGCAGAGATGAAACCATGTGGAGTCAATAAGTGATTTGCCACCTTATATGGTGAATCTCATTGGCTCTATACCCACATGTGTTTCATTGCGTCCAAAGGTGGCGGGTACGCGTTCTAAGCGTCCTCCGAAATGCAGGCTGGCATACCTTGTCCACCACGTATGCTAAGTCCCTGGGTAGTGGTTCAGCTATGTCTGTTCCCATACAGCTACCCAGGGATACCAAAAGGCGGGGCCTGGGAATCCGAAAGCAGTGCACGCCGGGGCGGGCTTAACGCCCCCAAGCGGTAAAGGTCATGGCACTGCCCCCGCCACCAATCGCGGGAGTGTAACTCAGCTGGCAGAGTAGCTGGCTTTTAACCAGCGAGTCGAGGGTTCGAGTCCCTCCACTCCCACCAAATTTTTAGGCACCTATGGTCTTTATGACCACGCCAGAGAGCAGCCTCTGCTACTTCCGCCCGGGTCCAGCCATGCTTACCCATGGTGGCGATAAAAGACACTTAAATGTACCCCAAGTTGAAAGTATGCTGTGAAGCTAGTCTGAAGAGGGTGACCTAACCCTGGTTGGGTGATTGGCACTATGGTAGTTTAACCGCTGATCACGCAACCAGGGACCAATCAACTTTCGCTCTATCATTTGTGACTTCCTTCCATTTCAGATTGGAAGAGTAACATGGCTCTCGTGAATTTTGAAGGCACGGTGTTGTACAACCTGATCAACTCCACCTTCGCATTTCATCTGACTGGAAGTAGGTTCTTCAAGGTGCAAACGAAGATCAGCGACTGGGACTTCTTCGTCAAGTACGAAGAAAGTGTCATCACCTTCCTGATCGACCTGGGTTTCAAAGAGACTAACATCAGCAGCTATTCCGATCGTGGAGTGGTTGCTGTGTACAGACATCACGAAGGGGTGGATGTACAGTTGGTCAAGGATCCCAGTCTTCGTCAACGCATCCAAGAAGTCTTCAAATCCTCCGGAAACATTCCTCACAAGGAGAATCAGAAAGCAACCGAAACATGGAACTTCGCCTACGACATCGCAATGTCGATGGTGGGTCACTCCTAACAGGAATGGAAGGAAGTCAAAATTTTTCGCTCTATCATTAAGTGAGTACGTTGCAGCCTCTTCCGTCCTACGTAAAGCCTAGGTTACAAGGGAAGAGGGCTTCAGTTACCTCAATGATAGAGTTGGTGTGCTGCACGTTTGATTTAATGACTATTTCTGTGCAAACAAGGCTGAGAATCCCTCCCCTCTTAGCCAACACTGGCAGAAATAAGAATCTATCAAAACGTGTAGCCTCACCACTTATGGTTGTGTGTTACCGCAGGCTTACAGCGACCAGAGCCATTAGCCTCAGTCATTATGACCAGGTTCCCTGGCCTCGGCGGACTGGAGTTCTCCTGTAACCTCACCACACCGGCTAGGAAGTAGTTACAAACAGTAGACGGGCTGGCTGATGGAGTCACCTAGTAGTGACTCTTGTTGCAGGTAGGTCAACTGGTAACTACCCTAGCCGGGCCTGGTCAGCATGCACTGCAACAGAATACCAGGTTAAAGGCATGCCTATACTGTGGTCTTGCTGACCAGGCTATCAATCGCTTTTGCCGTCAATTAAGGCGGTATTGTTCCTAGGAGGGGCTTGATGCCCGACTTCTACATCCTGCCGAAAGCCAAGCAGAAGAAGATTGCCGTCTCCGAGGTGTGGATCATCAACATGATGAACGATACCCGCATCGACAAGGTGGAGGCTCTTGAGCAAGTGGCCCAGCACGTTCAGTGGGCTCTACGTCAAGACCTGCTCTCTGTCGAGGAGTACGACAAACTGATGAACTTGGCGATCAACCTCCTCTAACCCCTCAACAGGGGCACAGGGGCGGGGTAACCCGCCCCACTATAAACCTTGCTGCTCGAGCTCGGCGGCTTTTCATATACAGCTTGGTATGATAAACCAGCCTCCCCGCAAAACCTACAGTAATTGAGACGTCCAAATCATCCTGGTCTCAGCTGAAATTATGTCTGTAGGAGGTAAATGAGGATAAAATGGGCTCGGCCACAGTCAAGCAACTCACCTCTGGCCACTCTTGTGCAATCGATATCTACTATCCGGAGATTGTACTAAGAGTTTTAGGCTAATGTGCACGCAAGCACTACCCCGATGCCCACCCCAATGGACTAGTATCGTCCAGAAGACTTTCTAGTTTATCGGTCCAATCCCGTACGTAAACATTGGGGGACTAGGGGGGACGCAGTGAGTACACCCTGCGTCTTTCCTAGTCATAATAAAGATGAGTGATCAGGACTTTAAAGACAGGTAATGTGCTCTCTCATTCTTTTCACCACTCTCCCCTAAGAGAACCTGATATCGTGCCATGGCATGAAAAATTAGGCAGGGAAGGTAGAATTGAGTGAGTTCATAGACCAGCGTCACCTGGTCACTCTCTTTACAATCGCTTTTTACACACCAAAGGAGGTGTTAGTGGACGTTAATACCATCAGCATTCTGCTCAAGCAGATCGTCCCGGACGCAAAAGATGCACAGATTGAACAGCTCGCAGAGGTTCTCTTCAGTGCCGTTACTGGCGGTATTGCTGATGCGACACTCAGTGATGCTGGATGCGTTCTACACGGTGAACTGACGAAAAATCAGTTGACCAGAGGTGAGAAACTCATCACTCGGATTTGCCTCAACGCTTTCCGCAACGATGATGTAATGCCGATCAAAACGCAGCGAACTCTCAACGATGCCAAATCGGTGATCGAGAAATTGGAGGACTAATGGCAACATACAAGTTGCGAAATCTACCTTGCTCAATTCAACCAGATGACAAACTCTGGTGTGTTGTAGGTAGACAAAAAGTGGAAAGTGGTGCTATCGCCAGTGGCGTCTTGGAGTGGTGCTACGATCAACGAGACGCTGAAATTACGTTACAGATGATGAAAGAAGATCCCAACTTCTTTGATCTTGTGGTTATGAGTTGGCAAGACTTCAACAATGGTTGAGGATACGATGAGGTGCTATCAAGACTTGAAACGTGACTTACTTATCTACCTTGAGCCTCGCTCGAATGGTCGGGTTCGCGCACGCATATGCGAACGGCTCGCATGTGGCGGGCGTGTCCTTGCTACCGCTTGGGGAGATACGTACGCACAAGCACACACAGCTGCAAATCGAATGATCTACGAACAATGCCTTGGAGAAATAAAGGAGGTAAAGTGACGAACTACGACAACTGGAAAAACGGTGTTGATATTGATGATCGGACCGAAGATCCGGAGTTGTGGGATTCTCAATCAACGATGATCGATGAGATCTACAAACCTGGTCCACTAGATCCATTGTTCGAGCGTGCAAAGGAAACTGTAGAGTTGGAAGATCTCGAACGTGCACGCAAAGATATTGAGAATGACAGACTTAAAGAAGATTTGGTAAGACAGCTCAGTATCGCCACAACCTGTCTCGCAACTATAGATGGTGGTGGTGCTCTTGGTGAATACGATACTCAACGTCTACATGCAGCTTACCAAGCTCTAACTACAATCACAGAAAAATTGGGACTGAAAGAAGAATTGCTCAAGTTCCAGTTTGGAAGATGATGAGGTATCATGAAAATTATGGCAGCAGAAACTAGACTAGACATCACAATCAACACCAATGTTAGTATTAAGCATATTTCTAAAAAAGATGCATGGCGCAAGCAAGACGGATCTCCTGTGCACTATTACGAAGTAAAGCTTTTCGATCTCAAACTGCATTTCTTTGTAAATGGATCTGATGGCATACAGTTTTTACAACAAACCAGAGGTCGGACCACATGGGCTACTGGTTCAACGAGTGTTGATAGCAAAACTATGCATGTAATTATGAAAGAAATTTTAAAAGTAGCATGGGGTGAGGATTGTATTGCAGAATTGGAAACTGATAATAAACTAGATAGATATATTAACACAAAAATTGAACTCGACACATAGAAGTTGCTCAAGGTGGATTAATCAATGAGTAAAAACGGTTACTACTACCTGATCGTTAAAGAATCTGACGGTGAACCTACAGAGATGGGTTTCAATCTGTACGTGTACAACGGTCATGGTATCGTCGATTCCTACTGGAAACGTGATTGTGAGTTCGAAGCTTCGAACTTCAATGACGATGACGATGATCTACACGAAGACGTAATGATGAATTATGGTAATGGGATGACCAAGGAGGTAGATGTACAAGAAATGCAGGATCTGGTAGACGAACTCAATATCAATTTCGACGCTAAGGCTGCGTACATCAACGCACAGAAAACATGGGAAGAGTACTACACAGACTGAGGAGATGAAAGTGGCACGTCCAATTGAGAAACAACGTCGACGTCGTAAGAAGAGGCGTAACAACAGGCAACTGATGCAACGTCCTTTCATCACGAACGAAATGCGCACGATGAAAAAGGAGATTGATGACTTCGAAGAAGATCAACGTGTAAGACGTGAGATCGAAAAAGTACGTGCTGGACGTGATGCCCAAGACATCTGGGAGACACGAGGTAAGCTGACCAAGAAGGTCGTTCCTCTCAAAAAGCTGAGCCACAAATCAGCAATTCCGGTTTAGTACAGGGAGGTTAAATGAACACAAACGTAAGAATAGAATTTGTCGTTTTCAATGAAAAGAAAAACATGGTGTTAGTCTATTGGTGGCTTCATGGCACCAATATGGGAGGTCTGTCGACTCATACCAAGGTACCAATCGAGAAATTCGATCCTAACGATAAAGGGAGTGAGAATTGCCACTATTTCAACGCTCCTTGCGTAATTGAAGACTACATCGACACTGCAGAGTTCAATTCAGCCTACTTAAAGGGAGGGGTTAATTCACTTGTCAGACTTCTGAAGTATACTTTTGAAAAGATGGAGGCGGAACATGAATAGCGTTTGGCAGATACTAGAAAAATATTCGCTGCATACGCTTCATACGATGGCGGGATTGGTAGCACTTATGAAAGAAGATAATCTCGATCCTGCTACTGTTCTCGAAATCATTAATAAGGAGATCACACGACGTAACGCACAGAATGCAGACCGCCGTTATACGACAGGAGGTACAACAGTTCGCTATCGATACTAGGAGATTAAATGTACTTCACGATCATTCGACACCTGCACCCCGTAAATACTCATGGCGCGCGTACCCTCAAACCTCGCACCTGTGTTATAGGTATGACACACAAAGAGGTTATTCGCGATTGTCTCAACTTTAATGAAGCTAGACCTAATATCGATAAGAAAGCTCTTTTCCCTTATTGGGATGAAACTGAAGGAATCTACATCCTCAAGCCCTCTCCTTCCTCTCGAGGCAGTACCCGCATCACTCAAGGCGATGAGATTTTGTATGACCCTTATGGTATGATCTTACCACGTGATGCAGACGATTTTTGGTTGTGTGACTACAACAGTGAATATAATGGAATCATCGTATTTCATGAATCTAATATCATGACAATTCACTTCAATGGTACACATTGGGTACAATGTGAAATCGATGAACATGATAGACCATATCACCCACACAACCACCGTCTATACCTCTCAAAAAAGACGTATGTGTTTAGCAGTTCTCATACTGGTAATGGAATTGCACTTCCAATGAAATTGAATATGCTTGGTCGACGGATAATGGGAATAGAAAAAGAAGAAGAAATCGATGAAAACAATCACATGATAACGAGGCCAATAAATGAGTAGATTTGTAGTGATTTTTGGTAATGACGTATGCGATGCAGCATGGGCTATCGTCTGCAAAGATAAGGTAGAAGCCAATGCTGTAGTTCTGCATGAGCTTCTTCATTTCCTTTACAAAAACTATGCTAGTTTTGTTGCTAAGCATAGCAGTCGTCTTCGTACCTTGGAAGAAGTGAAACAGGCCGTGCACGATGAGGATTTGGTAGGTGAAATTAACCTTATTCTCGAGGATGACACTTATATTTGGATGACGCCAAAGGGCGAGAAATTCCACACTGTCCTAGTAGCAGAGGAGGGCAGTGAAGGGGTTTATGTTGCTTTCGATTCTGGTAACAGATGTACTTGGGCTAATTCCTATAACGGACAAGAAGTCCAATCCGACGCTGGTGATCCCATTATCATTGATACTACCAGTATTTCGATTGGAAAACGATGGGTAGTTGACGCTATTCTGGAGGACTAACATGAAAATCACAATTCACGCAGTTTACGACAACAATAACCGCAAAGATGCCAGTGGCAGTTATACCAATCTCACCGATGAGGAAGTCCTGCAGCTGGTTAAGGACAATTGGGACAAGCGAACTAAGGGCGACACTCAAGGTTGTTGGTATGTGCAGGTCGATGGTGCTGATTGGTACACGCCTGAGGTACAGTTGCAGCCTGGCGACCTGACAGTTGGTGTTTACGAGCCTCGTAATGGCGTTGAGCACGACGTTGCTCTCATTCATGACTACGCTCTTGTTGAGTCAGATAAGAAGACTCAAGCGAATGAGTGCTACCTCGTCGTATACGAGACTGGCACTCCTGATGAGTACGCCTTGGTCACCGCTCTCGCTACGCATGGCACAGGCGTTCCGCCTATGAACCTGATGACCGCACTGCGTAACATCTTCTGTGACCGGCTCCCCAATGGTGGTGGAGGTAGTCCGATCGAGAAGTTGAAGACCGCTGAAGATAAGCTCGACTACATCTTCGATGTGTTCATGTTCTGGAGTGTTGGTGGCCGAGCTCAACCCGCTCCTAAGGATCTGCTCGAACGACTGAAGAAGGAACTCAAGTGGAAAGGAGACTTTAACAAATGACTCTAAGATTGGAGTTAGCCTTGCTTTGTCCACTTTGTAATGCAAAATTCGATGATGAGACTGGTGGATGTTCTAATTTTACATGTGATAAGTATATCTCAAAATTGAAACCTGATCCAGGTCCTGGTGATAGTGGTTACGAAGATTACATACATCGCACCCATGCTGTATTTTCCAATGTTAGCAAAATTCCATATAAAATCCTAGAAGAAATCAAACAATTAGTGCTCGAACTTCGTACTATCTGTCAATGTACAGATTATGAAATTGAACAAGCAATCAAAAAGTTTGTAGAGTCAGGCAGGGATAAGTACAGTTGGATAGATTTCAAAGACTACTATAAACATAGGAGGTAAAGAAAGGAATCAAATAAATGTTTGAAGTAGTACTTTTTGATAGTGAAAATGAATGTGCGCATCAGGCGATTGGTGAAGATCATACTGAGGCTATGACTCAAGCTATGTTGAAAGCCTACCCAGAACTCTATTCTGACGCTAAGGATGCACGTAAAGAGATTAATAATATATATAGATTTACAACTCCAGACGATGAAAAATTCAAAAAACTGATTAGTTGGAAAACCATGATTAAAAAGATTGGTGGTTCCGATGTCTATATCATTGTCGCATCGTATGGGATGACAGTGGCTGAGGGTTATATTAGGGAGATTTAATGAAACGCTTGTACATTATTCGTGGACTTCCTGGATCTGGTAAATCACATGCCGTCAAAGAGATTGTTGATCAAGCACGCAATTATTATCAACAAGGAGTGGTAGTTTGCTCTGCCGATGATTTCTTTATGGTTAATGGTGAGTATCAATTCAACCCGATGAAGATTGCACAAGCGCACATGCATTGCCAAGTCAAGGCATTGAATGCTATGGCTGAAGGTACTGAATTGGTAATCATTGATAACACGAACACCCAGAAATGGGAATTCAAACTCTATGAAGAAATGGCCGATATCTTTGATTACCAAGTCGGATATAAAATGATCGGAACTCTCGATAGTGCGAGTGTGCAATTATACGCCGAGCGAAATATTCATGGTGTCCCGCTCGAAGCAATTCAACGCATGGCAGAGAGATTTGAGGAATGAGCGTATTCACTACCGACAACATTCACATGGAAGCATATGTACGTGTGTTTACTCATGTGTTTGAATTTAACATATCACCAGAAATCGAAAGGGAATACAACAGACTTCTACACAAACACGAAGAAATTGATGTTGATCATTTTATCGATTTCGGGGTAACTATGCATCCACGCGATGGTGACTTCCTTAATCAGCTGTGTGATGCGTATCCTGAGATTATAAAATTAGCAAATGGACGTAAAATTTGGGCTCAACCAGATGAAGAAGGATTCTTTGTTTCACTCTGGTTTGGTGAGCTCGATGAAATTCTTAATAAACTACCCCACATGCCATTCGTGAAATTAGGTCAATAAGCACCATTTACAATTTTACTAAACATCCACAAGGAGGTGGAGTATGCGTCGTCCTATCGAAGATGTAATGCGAGAAATTAACCAGAAACTCAAGTCAAATGGACTTCCAACGATTCCAAATACCCGTCTCCGAGTACTTGCTGAACGTCACCTTGACGACGTAGAATTTGGCTCCTTTATCCGCTGGAAAAAGCTCCGAGGGGTAGAAGAGAAGAAGGAGTAGGTATCCTAAGATGCCTAAAGCAGGGAACGATTAAAGTCAACAAATTGAAGGAGAAGGAATGATTTTTAGCATGAATTTTGGTCATCGAAACGATCATATCCGTGAACGTAAGATGCGAATGAGTGTTGTAGGTCATGCACGTGGTCGTCCTATTGAACAGACCATGAACCTGACTGAATACGATCCCAACACTGAAGAACCGACTGTAAATGAAAAACCACTTGATAAGTGGTTTCAGCCCATCTCCAACAAATAATATAAAGCAACATAATCACGCACGCGCGGCCTAATATAACCATTAGGCCCGTGTGCTATAACCCCAGAAGGTAACATGGAATTCTCTGAACTCAGCGATCTCCCATTACAAGAGTTAATTCATCTTCGTTATCATAAGTACAAGATGTCAGGTAAGGCAGGTCCACTTAGGAATGAAATTGACACGATCTTGTCCCTAAGATCAGCTGAATTTACTGATGAGGATCTAGCCTTCTTTATCTCAGTGCTTCCTACGAGTCCATCCTATGGTAGCAGTACATTTAATCTCTACAATAAGCTGGTGTCATCTTTACCTGATGATCACCCATATAGGTACAGATTCATCATAAATAAACACCTATCCCACACAAATAGAGATTTAGAATTTATCAGATGGGCAAAAGGCAAAGAAAACGCACGTTATTTTGGTGTCAACTGGAATTACCTCATTGCAAGAGCTATTTTTGATGATACAGGGTCACCATTTACTAAAAAATCAGGAGTAATAAAACGTCTAGCTGAAGCCCTGTTAAAGAAAAAATCAAAATTATCATGTTTTATTTTGACTAGACCAGAATTGAACAACGATTTAATTATTCCAGCATTAAAATACGTTAACAGTCTTTCAGATCCTGACTTTTATTTATTTAAATTAATGGTTGATAAAGATCTACTGTCAATTATGACTAATAAAACAAAAGCCAGATTTTTGAAAAAAGCGGTGGTGAGAGGATGTCTACCAACCTCTCAAATTATAATCGATGAAGATGAACTAAAACGACAGCTATTTCAACTTTCAACACTAACTGAATTCCATTATACAGTGAAAGAGATAATACAAGCCTTTAAGGAAAGAAAGGAAGATATCCAAGAAAATCGTCTATATAGTGTTAGCACATTTACCTCCCAAAATCGAAAACCTAGGAGATTGAATCCATGATGAATTTGCAAGATGCTCGTAAAATCGTACTCCGCGCAATCAAGAATCAGATCGCCTGCATGCTGTGGGGTGGTCCTGGTATTGGTAAGTCATCTGTCCTTGCCCAGATTACTGAAGAGTTGTACGGTAGCAAAGATGCACTGATTGACATTCGCCTCCCGCAGATGGAGCCTACCGATATCAGAGGCATCCCCAAGCCGAATAATGATACTGGTCGTACTGACTGGTTCTACCCCAATTTCTGGCCAGAGCGTGGCCCCGATGGTAAGTGTCCTGACGGTCCTAAAGTCATTCTCTTTGATGAGATTGAGAAAGCTCCAGTGTCAGTCAAGAATGCTGCGCTACAGATCGTTCTCGATCGTAAGGTTGGTGACTACATTCTGCCGGATGATGCTGCTATCGTGTGTGCAGGCAATCGTGAAGACGATGGTTGTTTTAGTGCACCGATGGGCTCGGCTCTCAATAACCGCATGATTCATGTCGATGTAAAGCAAGATATCGATGTCTGGGCCATGTGGGCACATGAGAATGACATTGAAGAAGATGTTATTGCATTCCTGCTGTTTAAGCCTGAGGCTCTGTACAATAACACAGGTGAGAATGCATTCCCGTCGCCTCGTTCATGGGCTATGGCATCCAAGCTCATCAAGGGTGTGGATGACACCAAGACGATGAAGAAGCTGCTCGGTGCCTCGGTTGGTGAAGCTCTAGTTGGTGAATTCGTGGCCTGGAGCCAGGTGTATCGAAATGTGAAGCCTGAGGAAGTTATCACTAAGGGTAATATTCCAGACTTTAAGGGTGAAGAGCCCAGCTTCCGCTACGCAGTTGCTATGGCTGTTGCCATGTACGCACGTAAGAAAGCGAAGAAAGCTCATCTTGGCAACATCGCCAAGTTCCTGGATGCGCTGCCGCCAGACATGCGAGTTATCTTCCTGCGTCAGCAGAAACAGACGATGCTGATCGAGTTCGCTAAGGATGAACGTTTCAACGATATCGTGTCCAGTATCATGGATACCTTTGATATGTAGGAGGTCGAAATGGATGCGCAAGATCGTATTGACAAGGTAAAGACAGCACTAATCATCAGGCAGCCGTTCTTTGGTGTGTTGTGTTCCATGTTGCCATGGAATGAAGAGAGTCGCTGGTGCCCCACGATGGCAACCGATGGGATGCGTTTCTACTGGAATCGTGAGTTCGTTAATTCTGTTACCGACTCTCAGTTGATGGGTGTCATGTTGCACGAAGTTTTCCATGTCATCTATCTGCATTGTGACAAGACCCGCGTAGGCTCTCGAGACAGAGATATCTGGGGTATGGCAGTTGATTATGTAGTCAATCTAGAAATCATCGATGACGTCGGCTACCAGCTTACAGAAGGCTGTCTCTATGATACGCAGTTCAAAGAGATGACTGCGGAACAGGTGTACGACAAGATCAAAAATGACCCCAGTTGCATTGGTATGAAGACCATCCATATCTGTAGTTGTGGTGGTATGGGCGGTGATGGTAACAGTGACGGTAATAACGGTCCAGGTGGTGATAGTTTTGGACAGGGTGGCGGCGCAAAGGATAAGAATAGCGTATGCCCCAAGTGTGGTGGTATGGGTGGTTTCGATGTCCATGTGTTTGGTGATGTCGATGAAGCTGAGATTCGTGAGAAAGTACTCACCGCATTTGAAGCAGCCAAGTCGTCAAATAGCCAGGGCACTATCCCCGCCGGCATCCAGCGTCTGATTAAGGATATGCGTAAGGCTAAAGTCCGATGGGAAAAGCTGTTCCACCGATTCGTTGGTTCTGCATTCGCTAAGGATGATTACTCCTTCACACGTCCTAATCGTCGCTTCGATATGAATGAAACGTACATGCCTAGTCTCAGAAGTCCAATTATTGGTGATATCGTGTTTGCTGTAGACACGTCTGGATCCATGGGTGATGAAGATTTGGCACAAATCGTAGCTGAATTGAAGAAGCTGAATGGATTTGTTGAGAAGATCACAGTCATGTCATGCGATGCTGCAGTCCATGAAGTGGTCGAAATTAATAAGATGGAAGATGTAGTTGGTAAAATCACACTCGGTGGTGGTGGTGGCACTGACTTTAGGCCGGTCTTTGACGAAGTACAAAAACGTGGTATCCGACCTGAAGTCCTAATCTATGCTACTGACACCTATGGTACATGGCCTGATAAAGCTCCACAGTACCCAGTTATGTGGGTCAGTACCGTCACGGAAGATGCTGCTAGTAAGTGTCCGTGGGGTTACACGATCTATATGAATAATTATGAACAAAGCAATAGGAAAAAGGGGTACTAATACCTAGGAGATCAGAAATGTCAAAAACAGATATGTGGAATTGGCTAGATGGTGATAAAACCGTGTGGGATGGGTCTAATTCCGCACATCAGCCAGACATTGAACGTAGTTTGCTACATCTCATAAAAGAAGCCACAAAAGAAGAACTCGAAGCGATTGGCGATAAGCTTGCTAGATTGAAGAGTAATTTTGTAGTATGTATGCTCATTCGTCATAATGATATCACACCACGTCATCGTCTCAACGCTTTTAGAGCACTAGCTAAACGCAGAAAGCAGGAGATCCCTCGCTATCTACGTGGTGCCCTTAGTCATAACAAGCTCGCTATGACTTATACAGAGCTCTCTATGCTAGGGCCTGTAAAACTTATGAAGACTATCATGACTTTTTATAGGCATGATGACGTAAAATGGAAGATGACTGAAAAAGAACTCGATAAATTGCTCTTTCCATCTTCTCTAAAGATGCCCACAGAGACGACTATGGTAAAGAAGCGTATCAAGCGTCTCATTAATGGTATTGATAAGAAGCAGATGCTCGATCTTCTTGTGAACGACGATTATGAAAAGATTAAGAATTCAGAAAAAGATATCAAGAAAATGATTTTAAGAGGATTTCATGGATACGAATATCAAAGTACAGAATCGTTAGAGAAATTGTGTTATGATCGTAAATTGCTAACTCTATAGGTGATTATGCCATTCTATATGAACACAGATAAATACGAATTTCTTGAGTCTGCATTTATGCGTCTAATTCCTGAACTGAGGAAAACATATTCACTTGATATAGAGCAAATCCGTGGCAAACGTTTCCTCGATGACATTCGTATCTGGCATTATTGTAGAGGTGAATTGGGTAGAGAAGATCGTCCTATCAGTTTTGATGAGGCGATACTAGGTACCCTACCTGAAGATGAGATGCAAGAACGAATCAAAGCTGGTCTAAGCGATGCGGCATCTGCAGACCACTGGTATATGTATGAAAAGGATTACGGATGATCAGAGACCAAATCAAACAAATTATTTATGATGATTGTTACAATTGTTATAGCGAATCCGATATAGAGGTTATTACAGATCTAAACACATCATGTCCACTAAATGAAATTGAATCTCTTGCATTAATGGCTCATGGCTTTCATCTACCATGTTTCTCCAATACAAAAGAGATTGAAATCATTGAAAAAGACGAAGTATGGGATCAAGATAAAGGAGTATGGGTTGAACAATACACATGGGAAGAAAAAGCTAAGGCTTTCAAAAAGCTGGTAAATCTTGATAGTCAAGATTTAATTTTTCTTATTCCCAATTGGGGATATGGTGTAGAACACCCATTCCATAAAGACAACGAAATTAGAAATGCATTTACCAATGCATATTCAAAATACATTAACAACTACAAATTAGGCGATTATAGAATCAATAAACGTGGTGGTGAATTGACACTATTGACTGATGTTTTTGCTAGAGAGGGTAATATAGATAGTCTATTTGATCTTATTACTGATACTAGAGTTGTAAATATTAAACTCGTTAAAAGCGTATTCTTTAATGAGAAACAAAAACGAGGTGAAGATTTAACCCCATATCTTAAGACAATTCCACCTTCATCTCCACTCTGGCGTGAGATTCCTATTACCTATGATTTCTTGCAAGCTCTTTCTCCAGTAAAAAGACTAAAATTTCTATCTACAGTAGAAGTAGAAGTAGAATGTTCTTATGATGAGATAAAACGCCTCATTTTTCCTCTATATGATAATCCTAAACATAGAGAACGTGTAAATGAAGTACTAACAAAGTATAGGCACAATTATAGAAGCATATTAACTAATCGATTGCTAGAAGATTCTAGTTCATTTGATTATTGTATGGTTAAATTTAACAGCTTTTTAATGTCAGAAATCGTAGATTTTTTCAAAGATGAATTCAACGATTCTTCAGGGAAAGTAATTAAACAATTTATTGATTATTATCTTAGATCTTCTCCACCCATGGCAGCCAAGGCTCTTATGGATAGTGTAAGATGTAGAATTGATGGGGAAAATAAACGTGCTAAAAAGAATAGACGCTAAAGAAATTGACAAACTTCTATTCGTAAATTCTATGAGTGGTGAGATTAATACTAATCTCATTATGCTAATTAAAAAATACAAGCCAGAATTTGAAGTTATCATCAATAAAATCCTTCAAAATAATGACCATCTCACTACAATTAAAGAAAACACCTGGTTTCCAAATGTATTTACGAATGTAGAAAGAGCTCTAGAATTTGCTAATATCGATAATAAAGAACAAATTCTGACTTTTCTTTTTCTTATTTATCTTGATGAATATAATGTATCAGAAAAACTAGTAGGTTATCCTAAAAACATACTTACCAAGTACATGAAAGAGTTCAATATTGAACGCCCAAAACCATCAGCAAAGAATAAGAAACAAATCAATTATAAACATACCTTTATTCAAATTAGTAGTCCTGGATACTATCCACTTACAAAACAACAATCTATTAATGGGCTTAAAAGGATTGATAGATTCTTTAAAAACGCGGTAGAAAAATGGATTAAATTTAATTGTCGTGCTGATGTAAACTGGATTACTAGAAAAGTATGTGGATACTCTTTTCAAGTTGAAATTGTAGGTAAATTTAAAACAGGTGAAGAGCCTAGAAATTTTGATAAATTACCATGCAAATTTGAGCGTATAAAAACCAATCATTTTCTTAATAGTCATATTGGACCTATGAAATATACTTGGTTTACAACTTATAAAGATGTAAACCTAGTAATTGATATTATTAATAAGATGAGTAAATTTAAAAGTAGGTGGTCTGAACATTATAGTAGTCCAAGACATAAAAATTATGAAAGCATTGAAGATTTTATTGCCTGTACTAAGATGAAGAAAGTTAAAAATTTACAAAAATTCTTGTCAAAGAGATAAGGAAAATGAAGACAATTGACAGACAAATTGCACAAGGTAGACAATCAATCAATTTTACCGAAGTTATCGAATTCGATGGTCATAAGCTTCGAATTTCTATCAAAAGTGACTCCTATAACTTTCAATCTTATGCACGAATCTCACGATGGAATGGTGAAGAATGGAAACAGGTTCATTTTATCCATTTTAGTGAAATGAAAACTCCATCTGGTCTTTGTTATCAACCTAATGAAAAATGTGATTATAAACATTTTATTAATGATAGGGATCAATTGATTAAAGTAGCCAAGGAGATTATTTAATGGAGATGGTAAGTGTAGATTCTGCTAATATTAGTGAAATCGGTTACGATCCTGACACCAATAAACTTCATGTCGTTTTTAACAATGGTGCTCTGTATCATTATAGTGAAGTACCACAAGAGACATATAACGAATTGGTAGACGCAGATTCAGTTGGTAGCTATTTCCATGAAAACGTACGATTCGAGTACGACTACACACGAGTGGAGTGATGGCTAAAAAGAAGAAGAAAGAGGAAGAAAAGGTTGACGAAACAGTAGAAGCAATAAAAGAAGAAAAAGTATATAAAGTTCCTCCTTATATTGCAATAGGTGAATGGTACACGACAAAAAGAGGTCACCTTTGTCGTGTAGAAAAGATTGATGCGGATGGTAGTGTATGGGTAACTAGTCACTATACCGGCAGTTTGCTCAGAATTTGGCCTAATTCTAACCAACTCGAATGCTTTACAAGAGCAGAAGATCCTGGTACTCAACCTGGTACTGCATTGGTTAGTAACAGCGACATCAACGGTAATGGCGAACATGATTGGATCTATGAAAAATATCCTCACGTAATTCCAGATTCCATATATAAAGTAAAAGATACAAGTTCATCTAAAGAAGACATGGAATTCAAGAAGGTTGATGGTAAAATTAGAGCTAAGACTGTTAAGAAGACCAAGAAAGCTGCCACTCGTTGCAGAATCCGGTGTACTAATGAGGGTTGTAAAAACGAGCGCGACATCAAGGTACAAGATGCTTTCCAAGTCAAAGTCTGTGATGAGTGTAAAGCCAAGAAACGACGCAAGAATCTGGACAAACTGTTAGCCAAAAAAGGTAAGACGAAAAAGAAAAAGAAGGTTAAAAAATGAGTGATCATTGGCTGATTCGACCAGAGATTCCAAAGAAGGACCTTGAAGCAAAAGTTAAAGAGATCGGCTGGGTCATCGGATCTAATGAAGGTGAAGAGGGACAATGGCTTCATGATGGAACATCTTATATTCACCTAGACGAGTATAATGGCCAAATCAGTGGATTTTGGCGATATGGAATTCAAAATACTATGTATGACATGATTGCGATGTTCGAAACACAATTCAACACCGAATGTATTATCGAACACGATGAAAGATACTGGGAAATCATAGAGGAAGAAGAAAAGAAATGAATGTAGGTACAGGTTATATGCTAATCTCTAAAGTAAAAGAAAAGACCTTTTACTGGAAGGGATGGTCAGGAGCTAGTGAATCTGGTAAGCCAAAGTGGATTAAACAATTTTCTACACATTGCGTATTTCGTAATGTCTCCACTATTTTTAAATTGCTGGGTGGTAGTGGTAGTAATTACTTCTCTACTAAGCCAAGCATGCAGATTTTGGAAGTAGAAGTTGTTGCTATCAATAAGGTTGTACCTGTTGATTTGAAAAATAAAAAGTATCTAACTGCTCCTCTCGATAAGGAAGATTAATGAATATTCCAGATCAATTTGAAAAGCTAATTGAAGAGGGTAAAATCACTTGGCGAGAAGCCACACTTGATGATCTGTCTGATTGGGGTAAGAAGCTCGTATCATCGTATTTTGAGAAATATAGAATCAAATGGTGGCTGGGTGGAACTAATATTGAAGGGTCTGTTGTATTGAAAATTGATGATCCTTACATTCAATACTTTGACGTTTTGGAAGAGACACAACAGTTCTTGTTCTGTATCGATAATCATCATAATTCTATTCCACCAATAGAGGCTTCCATCTATCTCATAAATAAATATCACGATGTTCCAGAAGATATTGCTCGAGAGATGGCAAATCAAGTTGATTCAATGTTTGAATCTGTAGTCGACAAACTGAAAAGTAGGAACAATTAATGTCAGCTAAAAATAAAGATGAACGAATCAATGAGATGGCCGACAGTCTATTCAATCTAGTGGTTGCTTTTTATCATCTGTCAAGTTGTGACAACATGAGATGTCGCTATGATGGTGAATGGGAATGTCCCAGATGTGAGGCCAAGCCAATTATTGATTGGATCCTTGCAGGTGACAAGTCCTGATAGTATAATAGAGTATTGAACACCAATATAGGAGATTTTGGTGAATGCAATGCAGCAGGCCCTCATGAAGGCCAAACTGGTAACCGAAAAACAGATTAAAGATTCTGACAAACGCTGTAATCTGTGCAATTCCAAATTGAAAGAGATTAATGGAAAATTGAAATGCCCACAATCAATGTGCGCTAATTCGTAGTTAACCAGCACGGATAATCCGATATAACCAGACTGGGACTCTCCTGGTGATGGAGGTGTGTATATGAAATCATTTATTGATAAAAGCGGTGTACCTCATACATACAAAGAACTGAAAGAATTGAGCATCGCAGATCTCATTAAGATTCGATTCTTCACTCTCAAAGGCAGCAACACCAAAAAGGAAAAGGAAGCCCTTGAGCTCATTGATGACCTGCTCGAGGAACGAGAATTGGAATTTACCCTCGATGATCTTTCTCATATCATGGAAGTACGTTCATTTAAAGATTCAATGTCGGGTCAAAAACAGCGAATAAGGCACATGGGTGAGACTTTGATTAGAGTATATAATAGTGTACTCTGTAGACTCGTTCCTATCGACCATCCATTTCGTTATAGGTATATTATGAAAGATTACCTTAACAATGAAAATGCTAAGACTGAAACAATGGCATGGTTGATTGGTAACTCACATTTTGGGCCTGGTTGGCGACAAAAGGCTGACACCATTAGAGAAATTATTGAAGAAGCTGATATTCACGAGCTCAATATTCTGGCCAAGAGATTTGTAGATGGTAAAGCATCTGAATCTCGTTTTCTACTCACGCGTAAAGATGAGCTAGATCCGAAATTGCTAAAGAAGATCATGAGTTTCAGATTTATTAGCGTTCACGATTATCAGAGTTCCATTCCACAGAATGAAAGTGTAGTTATTAATAAGGAATTTATTGAAGGTATTGCTACAAGCAAGGTAATAGGGGTTCTTGGTGATCTAGCTAGACAATATAAAAACAACCATAGCAACGTAAGTTCATTTCATAGAAAAATCGAACTTGAAATTAGTAAAAATGAAATGAAGAAACTACTATTCTCTTATATTAGCAATACTAATGTCAAATCAGATGACATTACGTATATCTTGGATTCTTTTTATGGTAGTACCAAATGTGTGATGTAGAAAAGACTTCATATATCATTATCTCATATGTACCACTGATGGCACCCCCAGATCCGCAAGACATGTTCCTCAACAAGGATAATGTGAGTAATGTTGAAGCAATCTTGAAAGATGCCGAGGAAGTAGAAAATTCTGCAGACGCCCTGGCTTGGACGATTGATCATGAGCCTGTATTTATTATCAAACATGCTGAATTGATTGCTAAGCACATCGAATTTTGGTCTGAAGAGGATCCAACTTCCTGGTTTACAGTTAATTGGTATTACCGAAGTCCTAAGTATGCAATGGTTCTGATGCCTAATCTGGAAAAATCAGTAGAACGAAATAAGAAAAATTATAAGTTATTGACTGGTGAAGAACAACCAGATGATGCTGACTATAAAATCATCTTTAAACCAATTAATTTCAGTTCAGAAAATTCTAAAACCTTCAACCAAGTAAAGCATACACTACCTAAAGAGACGCGAGTTGGGTTTGCATCAGACTTGGAAGCTGATATCTATTGGCTTGGTGATGGTGCAAAATTCAAGATAGAACGAAATGATGATGAATACATGAAGAGTCTACTAGAGGAGTAAATATGCGTATTGCAACCGATAGCAGTCTTATTATTGCTCGCCATGTAATTTCTGAACTACAAAAAATTGTTAATCACAAAATCAAATCACGAGCAGTTGATGGTAGTGTCATTAAGTCATTCGACAACTGCCGTGAGCAAGGACTCTCGGTCGTTCAGTATCTAACAGATAAGCGTGTATCCGTTGCTGAATGCCGCAATTCTGATCAAATTGTGGTTTGGGTACATGACAACGTACACAACCTTGACCATGCCAAGGCAACTTATTTCGATCATGGTAATTACAAAGATGCAGCTCACTTCATGTGTGAGCAACTATATGGAAAGGATAAATAATGAAAGTTTATATTTGTAGTAATAGTGCATGCGGTCATGTCGAACATACCACCCACGCCCCTTCCACTACAATGCCGTGTCCTAAGTGCAATTGCACCATGGTACGAAAGGACTGATTATGGCTAATCTTATCTGTGTAAAATTAGAACCATGTGATGATAATCCTCATGGTAACTCTTGGTATGGATATTGGGATG
>Ga0272441_10004465_pt1 | contig 25296 bp, 18 predicted proteins | sample SSMProp6N_FD_193582 | JGI IMG/M metagenome (GOLD analysis project Ga0272441, IMG submission 193582) | Marine sediment archaeal communities from Little Sippewissett salt marsh, Falmouth, MA, United States - SSM-Prop-6N | ecosystem: Environmental > Aquatic > Marine > Wetlands > Sediment ...
TTATACACAAAAATCCCATAAAAGAAAAAATATGCAAGACATTGTTCACTGGAACGGATGGGAATAATGCTGTCATCGACTTGCGATGAACAGTCTCTTTAAAATATAAAAGTGCCTTTCGAACATAACCGAGAACATAACGAACCGATAATAACGACTTAAAGTTTCTCATGCTGTTTTGAATTCAAAATCAAATATTTGGTAAAGTGTTTCAGTACGTCTGGAATCGATCTGAAACGCTGAATAATATTCCGATGGAAAAGAAAAGTCATTCCTGATTTCATTGCATCGATCATCGCACGCTGATACGGAAACCACCAGATCTTCTGTATTTTATATTGAGGATCATAATTGATATATTGAATATTCACCATCTCATCCAGACCTTTTTCTCCATGCACCCATCCGATCCCACTATTTTTAATGCCTGTCCAGCCCGCTTCGGTCATTCCGAATGATACAATCACATCATTGATCATCACTGAACCCGATTCAATCCGGCGGGCAATCTGCATACCCCTTTGCCGGCATTGTGTCCAAACAGAGGCTGCCAGTCCAAACGCAGATTGATTGGCATAACGGATTGCTTCCTCATCATTCCGTACGGGGGTCACGACAACAACAGGACCGAACCACTCTGCCTGATAAAAAGGCTTCAAAGGGTGTTCGGTATAAAGAATCGTCGGTTGAAAGAAAAACCCATTATTTTTGTCCACCGCTTGTCCGCCGCATTTGATTTCTGCGCCTGAATCCACAGCCTTGCGAATCAATGCATTTATTTTCTTATATTGTAACTCCGAAACCAGAGGACCCATATCTGTTGTCAGATTCATCCCGTTCCCCAGACATAATTGCCGGACTTTCGAAATGAATGCATCCATAAATGCATCCATCATTTTATCATTGACATATACCCGCTCAATACTGTTGCAGTTCTGTCCGCAATTATTAAATCCTCCCCAGGTGATTCCGCTGCTGGAAATATGAATATCTGCATCCTGGCAAACAATGGCAGGATCGCTTCCCCCCATTTCTAAAACCACTTTTTTCAGAGAATGGGCTGCCGTTTTCATAACCTTTCGGCCGACTGCTGTACTTCCGGTAAAAAACACCTTTTCAACCGTAGATTTTACCAGTGCCTCACCCGTACGGTGATCTCCCTGAGTAACCTTTAATACTTATTCCGGAATACCGGCTTCCAGAAATAATTCCCGAATTCTCTCCCCGACAAGCGGTGTCAGTTCGGAAGGTTTGAATACGACACTGTTACCGGAAAGAAGGGCGGGAACAATGCCCCCCAGCGGAATAAGAAGGGGCCAATTCCATGGAGCAATAATTCCAAGCACCCCGAGCGGTTGAAAATTGAGATAACTGCCACGCCGAAAAAAGAAAATATGATGCAGCGGAACACGACGTTCTGATAAAAATTTTTCAGCCCGATTGGCATAATAGCCGATCAGATCCACAGCGGCTTCAACTTCAACTGCAAGCGACTCAGTATAAGGACGTCCCATTTCCATTGTTATGAGTTCAGCCAGTGATTCAGCCTGGTTGAGAAAGTTCTGCTGAGCGCGCTTGAGAATTTCAGCCCGATCAGATAAACGAATTGATCTCCACTGATAAAAACCCTTACGGGCTTGCCGAACAGCCGCTTCCACTTCTGCAGGCGATGTGACAGGGACTTCCCCCACAGATTCCAGCGTCGCAGGATTGATTGACTGGAATCGATATAATTTTGATGGTTGAGACATAAATGGATCTCTTCGTTGAGATAGCATGTTCTAATGATAAAAATTAATAAGCCAGCCTTTGACTGTATACAACCAATACCGAATAAAACTGTCGATAATCAGCGACGGCATCACCAGCGGAGCCAAAATAAAAAAACGCGGCATCATTGTCAACACAATCCATTTATGGGTCGACGGACATCCTTTAATTCAATATTTTTGATTGAATATACCGGATCCATGAATCAATGTCAATCGATATATCGACGCTGACTGAAAATAAGATCAATCGAATGAAATGATACCCTTGCTGCTTTCTTTCAGTCTTGGAAGAAGAGATTGAAACGTGTATAACCTTTAATTTAGGAATAAGCAATAACCTTTCATGAATCTTCTGTACTATATCAGCTCTCATAACATCGGTTTTCATAATCCTTAAAAAATATTTTCAAAATTCAATTTTTTTTTTATATTACAGGTCATTATGCTTAAAAGAAATTCCTTATTCATGCAAGTCCCGTTTGGGATATTGTATCCTTTTTTTATTATTGCGTCAGAATTGCTTTTCGGCTTTCCAAACTCTGAAATGACCGGTTTTGGCTCTATCTCTGGTACCGTTCACGATGCTCTCTCAAAGTCTCCGCTTGCATCTGTCAATATTACCGTTGATTCAACATTCACAGGAACTGCATCAAATAATCAGGGGGAATTTCTACTTGAAAAAATTCCATGCGGACGCCATACAATTCAATTTTCAATGATTGGTTATGAAAAATTAATTTTAAAAAACATCGAGGTTATTTCCGGACAGACGACCCATAAATCCATCAACATGCATCCTCTTGTTCTAAAAAGCAAAAATATCAAGATTACGGCCAATCGATACGAGCGGATCGCCGAATATAATGAAATCGCCTTAAAAATTCCAATCTCAATCCAGGAAATTCCCGTAAGTGTGGATATCATTTCACGGGAAATGATCCAGGATCAATGCAGCCGAACCCTGAGCGATGCACTGAAATACACAAGCAGTATTAATGTTCAGGGAAACCTCGGTTCTCAGGATTACTTTCTGATCCGGGGATTTGAATCCAATTCTTCAGGATTGATACTGCTGGATGGTGTGGACGAGCCGGATGTAAGCTTATATCAGTTTTACGGCTTTGGTTTTTTTGACCTTTACAATATCGATCAGATTGAAGCACTGAAAGGTCCGGCTGCTTTTCTCTATGGAAGCAATACGCTTTCGGGCACTGTCAATCTGACTCTGAAAAAACCTGTCCTGAATAATTTTTCGGAAATCGACTTTCAAATCGGATCGTATCAGGATAAACGAAGCTCTGTTGATTTGGGTGTAGCGGATAAAAATTCAAAATGGGCCTTTCGATTCAATGGACTGCTGCATGAATATGCACAATACCGAAATCCGGAAAAAAATCATAAAATTGCCATCAATCCTGCTTTTACCTGGAAATTCAGTAATCAAAATCAACTCACATTTTTATATGAACATATTGACAGTAAAATGCGACCAGATACCGGGATACCGCTTTATTCTGATGGACACTCCTGGATGATTCCACAGGTTTCCGATCAGACTAACTATGACTCGCCTTTTGATCTGTTTGATCTATCTTTTCATCGATTCCGGATACAATTTCAATCGCAGCCAAGAAAATGGATTCAGATCAAAAATCAATTCTTCAGCAGTACTTTAAAAGGACATTCAAATCTGACCATGTCTCATATGCCCTTTTTAGACAAGGATATGCAATGGAAGCTGACCCGCCATCTTTTTGCCGCGGAGGAATCGCAGTCTTTTATCGGTAACCAAACCGATGTGCATCTCCAGTTTCATACCGGCCGGATACTGCATCACCTTGTTGCTGGATGCGAAATTAGAAAATTGGACATGGATTCGGACAAGGGCAAATTGATGCTGAATCATGTTCGCTACTTATCTCCGGATACGAGTATCAATATCACCAGTAACGACATTGATCAATGCATGACGATTGATACTGAAACCCAACTGAATAATCTTGCTCCATATATCGCTGCGCTCACAACCATTTCAGATCATTTGAAAATCATGTCCGGCGGCAGAATTGATATTATCGATTATTCTACAAATCGGGAAAACGCACCGTTTGATTACATCAGCCGGTATGTTACCAGCAGCATTTCCCCCTATTCCAATTGTTTCAAATGCTTCAGTCCAACATTGGGATGCGTTTACCTGAATTCCCAGCAGCTTTCGTTTTATATGAATATCGGTCAATCTTATGCTTTTACAGCTTCATCCTATGATCAGCCGGAAAAAAGTAAACAATTTGAGATGGGATTTAAATATCAGGGAAAATCAAAACGGTTTCGCATGTCCGCCGCTGTTTACCAGCTAAATAAAGATCATATCATGATTCCAATCCAGATTCCGTCTGAAGGCACAATTCAATCTTCAAGCGGAAGTCAGCGCTCTGAAGGTCTCGAACTTGAAATAGAGACACAACCTTATGATCATTTATACTGCTTTATCAACTATGCTTATACAGACGCGTATTTAACCCACTATCAGGCCTACATTCAGACCAAGCAACGTCTGACAGAATTGTTGAATTTTTCTGACAATTATGCTCCGTTTGTTCCCAATCACCTGTTCAATCTCTGGGTGACAAAATTTATACAGGACCGCTGGGGATTTGGATTTGGACTTTGTTATACAGGTGACCAGTATATCTCCATCGAAAATGATTTTAAATTACCAGGATACTGGATGCTCAATGCCATGTTGAGTTATCAGATGAATCATCTGAAGCTTCAATACGATTTAAAGAATATATCAAACAACAAGTTCTACATGAGAGGACTTGGACCCAACAGCGTCATTCCTGGTAATCCTATCATCATGCATGCTTCCCTGTTGGTATCGCTTTAAGGTATCCGCCAATCAATCGCTTTTCAAAACGATTCATATTTTATCAGAACCGAACAAACTTCTACAATTGTAAAAAAGTACTTGACACTCTTCTACAACTGTAGTATATTTTTTACAATTGTAGAAAAAATGGAGTCTGTTATGAAACTATCCGATGCAGAATGGCATCTCATGAATGCGTTATGGGAGGATTATCCGGCCACTGCCCGTGATATAATGAATCGTCTGGATAAAGAGATTCATTGGGCCTATACAACCGTTAAAACCATGCTGTCCCGCCTGGTGTTCAAAAAAGCAATATCTGAAGAAAAAAAAGGCAATACCAGTTTTTACACACCCCTGGTTTCGCAGAAAAAGGCACAGCGCAATGCGCTCAGAACTCTGGTAGACAAAGTGCTCGGAGGCACGGTAGAACCTATCATGCATTATCTTGTGGAAGAAAAAAGAATTTCAGCCGAAGAACGCCACAAGCTGATCCAGCTTTTAAAATACATGGATTCAACCGATAAGGAGATGAAACATGAATCTGATTAATGAATTCTCGCATGACTGGTGGCAATGGATGGGATCCATGTTCTGGCAGGTCGGTTTATTCATTGCCATCATCAGTGGTATCGATTTTCTCATCAGAAAATGGGCATGGCCGCAAATACGCTATGGACTCTGGTTGCTTGTATTGCTGAAACTATTGTTTCCTCCCTCCTGGTCTTCACCGGTCAGTCTGATATCTCAGGCACGTCCTCAAATTCATGAGAATATCAGAAAAACATTGCTGTTAAGCCAAACCAACATGAAAAACCGGGTAGTTACCGATCCTGAATTTTCAACAGAGGCGCCTCGTACAGATATCATCGCAGTCAGAAATCCGTCATTTACTGAACATCCTTTGGAAACAAAAGACACGTCGCGGATTTCCGATACAGAAACAGCGCTCTCATGGCAAAGCATTGCGCTGATCGTCTGGCTGGCTGGTATTGTTATTTTTTCAACGATTCTGCTGCTTAAAATGTCACAACTGCGGCGCTGGCATGATCAGCAGGTTGAAAAATTCATTCCGGCCTGGTTTCATGAAATGCTTGTGGAAACTGCTTCTAACTTTCAGATGAACAACCTGCCAGCCATTGTTTTTCACAATCAGGTGAAAACACCGGCCGTTTATGGCCTTTTCAAACCTGTAATGCTCCTTCCGGCAGATTATTTTAAACGATTGACCAAAACCGAGGCCCGCCATGTTCTGCTGCATGAACTGGCTCATTTAAAACGGGGAGACCTTTGGATGCACAGACTCTGTTTGCTTCTGCAGATTGTTTACTGGTTCAATCCCCTGCTAATCTGGGTCCGGAAGCAAATGAAAATGATACGGGAAATTTGCTGCGACCTGACGGTTGCTGCTGTATTAAGGGAGGATACCATTGCATACCGGAAAACAATACTCAACACAACCAGGGAAATGCTGACAGAAAACATGTCTCCGGGATTGGGACTTCTGGGCGTATTCGAAGATCCCTTCCGGATCATTACCCGGTTGAGATGGCTGGAAAAAAACACCTGGAAAAGAAAAAATCTGATGATCATTACCGCACTTCTGATCAGTTTGACAGTAACGGCTGCCATTGTCCCAATGGCTGCGGTAAAACCTGTGGAATTGATGAGCCCGGACTTAAGCACAGAATCATTCATTCTGAAACCGTTTTCCGTGAATCCTGATTCTATTGATCTTCATATTACATTAAAAAAAGTTGATGCTCTCTGCGCAGCAGTTCTTCCCATGTGCGGTCTGCCCGCTTCTGAAGATCAGACGGCTGTCATCCGCCTTTATACATTGCTGGCTGAACAAAAAATTAAAGCCAGGGGCAGCTTGTTCGCCCGTTTTTTCAGTGATCCTGAACAGGTACCGCCTGAAGAACATATCTGGGAAATCGGTGTCCCGGTCAAACCGGGCACCCGTGTACAAGAACCGCTGAAAATTATCCGCATCAATGCCATGCAAGTCGCCACTGCCTCGATGAATGGAATCAAAGGCACCGAGGCCATATGGAACCGGTTTATTCAACAAATCCATGATGAAGGCCTGGTTCCCTGTTTTCCTCATGATCGATAAAATTCTCCTTGCATCAACCATTGAAAAAATGTATGTTAAATCATTTCAGCAACATAATCCGAATATAACCGTATTTAAACCATGACTGAAAAAAACCGTTGTTTATGGGCGATCAATGTTCCGGATATATACGTCCGGTATCATGATATGGAATGGGGCGTACCTGTTTACAGGGATCAGATTCTCTTTGAATTTCTGATTCTTGAAGGATTTCAAGCCGGGCTCTCCTGGCTCACCATATTGAAAAAGCGTAATAATTTTCGTAATGCCTTTGACGGATTCGATGCACTGAAAATCAGCCGGTACAATAAACAGAAAATATCGGAACTGCTTCAGAATTCAGGAATCATCCGAAACAAGCATAAAATTAATGCAGCCATTCACAATGCACGCGCTTTTCTGGAAATTCAATCCAAATTTGGTTCTTTCAGCAATTATATGTGGCGTTTCGTAGATGGCCTCCCCATTGTCAATCATTGGAAATGTGATCGGGATATCCCTGCCACTTCAACAATTTCAGATCAGCTCAGCAAAGATTTATACAGCCGCGGTTTTAAATTTGTCGGTTCCACAATTATGTATGCACATATGCAGGCTGTGGGCATGGTCAATGACCATTTGATTCAATGTTTTCGGTATCAGGAAGTCATCGAACATTATACTGCAGAATCGAATCAGCATGAAACTATGGCATAAAATCAAACACATCTATCGTCTGTTCACCAGCGATCTCAGCCTGCCGGATATCATCCAGGGCATGAAAAGCGATGCATCGAGCACATATCAGTATTACACAAAAAGTTCCAATCTGCAGCAGCATCCCAAGATAAAAAAACCAAAATTATTCAGGCTCTTGAAAAATCTTTTTCTTGCCTTTATTAAAAAACTCACTCCGGTTCGTCGGATTGCATATGTCATTGCTCTGATATTTTTCCTCGCAGGATTAAGTGATACCAATGGCGAAAGCAAAGTGCTAATCGGTTTTATCCTGATGAACATCCTGCTTGCTGCAGAACTGGCGGATAAATTAACCGCAAAAGATGAACTGGACATTGCAAGAAACATTCAGATAAATATGATGCCTGAGGTCCCTCCTGCAGATGATCGCTTCGAGATTGCCTTCCGATACGACTCTGCAAACACTGTGGGAGGCGACTTTTACGACTTTCTTGTTTCACCAAATCAAGATGGATTTGTTGCAATCATCGGAGATATTTCGGGGAAGGGTATGGAAGCAGCTTTGCATATGGTTGAGGTGCATGCATTAATTCACAGTCATCCGTATCCATCCGATCTTCGAATCATGCTTGCCAGCTTAAATAAACAACTGCAGGCCCTTTTCCCTCCAAACCAATTCTTGACCGCCAATTTTCTGAAAGTTGAAAGTACGAATATATTTGAATTCTATCGGGCGGGACATCTGCCGATTTATCATTGCTCAGTAAAAAATGAGTGCTGCAATCCGATTTCACCGGCAGGAATCGGTTTGGGTTTAACAGGAAAAAAATGCTTGCTTGAACATCTGAAAAAAACAGATATCCGAACAGAGTCCGGGGATATCCTTTGCCTGTGTACCGACGGTGTGATAGAAACTGAGAACACCGAAGGGATCGAGTTTGGAGAAAATCGATTGATTCACACCTTAAATGAGCTCAAACATAAAAGTACGGATCAAATCCTGGACGGTCTGATCCATAATATCAGCGAATTCCGGGGAAATGCTGCAAAGAAAGACGACATGACGCTGCTTGTAATCAAAATTAAATAAATTTTGAATAAATTTACAACTGGCGTGTATATTGAATAAAACAGGACAATCAATCGCCGGTTGACATAAACAAGGAGAAAAAGATGGAATCCCTGAAAAATTTTTTCACACCGGAAGTACTGTGGTTCATGGCCGGCATTCTGTTGTTGATTCTGGAATTTACAGCACCGGGGCTGGTCATTTTCTTTTTCGGAATCGGAGCGATTGTGGTAGGCGCAGTTTGTCTGCTTTTTCATCCTTCATTTACGATCCAATTGGTGATATTTTTAAGTGCTTCTCTGATCCTGCTCTTCTCCCTTCGCAAATGGTTAAAAAAGGTGTTCATTGGACGTAAAAGTGAATTACAATCGGAGATCATCGATACACTCGACAGTTTTGTGGGAGAAAAAGCTGTCGTGATTGAAAAAATCACACCCGAAATATCTGGTGCTGTTGAGCTTCATGGAACTCCTTGGAAAGCAGAATCCGATCAGGAAATAAGAAAAGGAACCACTGTAAAAGTAATCGGGAAGAAAAATCTGATATTACAGGTTAAACCAATTCAATAAAATCAGGAGGTGTAAAATGACAGCCATTGGATGGATTGTCGGATTATTGATCCTTTTTACGATTATTACTATTTCAAAAACTGCAAAAATTGTCCCGCAGAAGACGGCATTTATTGTTGAACGGCTGGGAAAATATAAGGCGACACTCGAACCGGGATTCCATATACTCATCCCATGGTTTGACAAAGTTGCTTACAAACATACGCTGAAAGAACAAGCAGTCGATGTTCCGCCGCAGGTCTGTATCACACGAGACAATATCTCTGTTGAAGTGGACGGCATTCTCTATATGCAGGTCATGGATCCTGTCAAAGCATCCTACGGGATTAACGATTACCGTTTCGCATCCACACAGCTCGCTCAGACAACCATGAGAAGTATCATCGGTAAAATGGATCTTGATAAAACGTTTGAAGAACGCGAAACCATCAATGCAACAATTGTTCAGGCTGTGGATAAAGCCTCGGATCCCTGGGGGGTTAAAGTCACACGATACGAAGTGAAAAACATTACACCTCCTCAGAGCATCAAAGATGCCATGGAAAAACAAATGCGGGCCGAGCGGGAAAAACGGGCAACGATCGCGGAATCCGAGGGAGACCGCCAGGCAAAAATCAACCGCGCGGAAGGTGAAAAACAGAGCATGATCGCTCAGTCTGAAGGTGAAAAACAAAAACGGATTAACGAGGCCGAAGGACGGGCCGCTGAAATTGAAAAAGTAGCGATGGCCACAGCAAAAGGTATCCGTGAAATCGGAAAATCTATTGAAATGCCAGGTGGGGAGAATGCGGTAAATCTGCGTATTGCCGAACAATATCTGCAGGAATTCGGCAAACTGGCCCAAACCAACAATTCGCTTATTATTCCTTCCAATCTCTCGGATATTGCAGGAATTATTAAATCAGCTAATGCTGTACTCAAGGAAATAGAAACAGAGAAAAAACCTCAATAATTTTTTATTTCAATCTTTCCAAAGCCCTTTCAATTATGTATATTGAAAGGGCTTTTACTATGGATGAATCTGATTTTGTCAGAGCATGACAACCGATAATAAATAACACAGACGGAATACAAATGGCATTTTTCACATTTCTGATTCAGACTGTCGGTATTTCTTTGTCAGGAGTGATGGCGCCCGGTCCCATTACAGCGGTTACTATTGGAAAGGGGAGTCAGTCTCCCCATGCGGGTGCTAAAATCGCTATTGGACATGGTATTGTGGAATTTCCTCTGATGATTGCCCTTTATTTTGGTTTTGGCATATTGATCGAACAATGGCCCATTAAAACTGCAATCGGTTTGATCGGTGGTATTTTTTTACTCTGGATGGGCATCGGCATGCTGAAAAGCATTAAAGTTGCTGTGGGAACATATCACGAAAAACGATCCGCTACCAATGCGGGCATTATGCTCACTTTAGGCAATCCCTATTTCCTGGTCTGGTGGGTTTCAGTCGGTGCATTTCTCGTATTCCGCGCCATGGAATATGGCATTTGGGGATTTATTCTTTTCGCATTGGTTCACTGGCTGTGTGATTTTCTCTGGCTTTATTTTCTTTCAGCTGCCACACACAGAGGCAGTCATTTTTTCGGAAAAATATTTCAGCAAATTCTGTTTGGTGTATGCGGAATCTTCCTGGTATTTTTCAGCATTAAGTTTTTTTATGATGCTCTCTTGATCCTTATTCAAAATTCCTAAGATCATGCTGACATCACCATTGGATGTGTTAAATCAACACGATCCTTCCCCTTTTCACCTGTGCAAAATTGCAACAAAAGATTCCATCCAAGTATTTTTTTATTAATTTAATATTAATAATATCAATGCATTGAATAATCAATTATTATATGGCACAAGGATTGTTTGAAGCGTCTCCAATAATACTTGTTTCATTTTGACAATTAAACAATGAAAAGAAACATTTTAAAAAGATTCATCGTAAACATGATCAATTTTGTTCTATTATCTATCCAAGGAGAAATTTATGCATGCTTTAAACAGGACACTTATAATCATCGGGATTCTTTTCTGTATAAAAGCAAATCTAAACGCAAGCACCATTCATGGATTTGTCAGAGAAAAAGAGAATCGTGAACCGGTGATTATGGGAAATGTATGGATCAAGGGCACACAAACAGGAACGACAACCAACATGAAGGGGTATTATGTGCTGCCTGATCTTTTACCCGGAGAATACACGATCTATTATCGCTATATTGGATTTAGAACCATCAGTAAAAACGTGAAACTGACGAACAACCATGATGTCACTCTGGATATTTTATTGGAACCTGAAGCGATTCTGCTCGAAGGTGCAACCATCACAGCAGAACGGGAAAAACGGGATCTCGAAATCATACCCGGTCAGATCGTCATGCAGGCACCCCAGTTACGAAGCATTCCTCAGGTTGCTGAATCGGATCTGTTTCGCGCGATTCAAATGCTGCCGGGCGTGGCAACCTTATCTGATTTTTCTGCAGGACTATATGTGCGAGGCGGCAGTGCCGACCAGAACCTGATTTTACTGGATGAAATCGATGTGTATAATCCCAATCATATGTTCGGATTTTTCAGCACATTTAACACAGATGCTGTCAAATCCGTGGAAATGCTGAAGGGAGGCTATCCAACCCGATACGGTGGCCGGCTTTCATCAGTTCTGAATGTATTCAATGAAGAAGGCAACCGGGAATATTTTGAAGGCGTCGTCCGTTTGAGCCTTCTCAGTGCCAGCAGCACATTGCAGGGTCCATGGAAACACGGCTCCTGGATGATTTCAGGCCGACGCACCTATTTGGATCTTGCTGCAAAAATAGCAGATGTGGATCTCCCCTATTATTTTTATGACGGCCACGCAAAAATTAACTATGATATTGATAAAAAAAATCAGGCCAGTCTCAGTTTCTATGCGGGAAACGACCTGCTGGATCTGGGTGAGGAGGGTATGAATATCAATTTGGATTGGGGCAATAAAACATTCTCCGCTCAGTGGATGCACCTGTTCAACAGCAAACTCTTCTCTCATTTCGTTGTGGCCGGAAGCCAATATCGCAGCAATACCAAAGTCAAGTTCGATCAGGTTGAATTCGGTATTCTTAATCAGATTACAGACCTGGCCACAAAGGGAATATTGACCTATTCTCCCAATACCCGTCATTCCATAGATTTCGGATTCGAATCCAAATCCCTTCAGTTTGACCTGGACTACAAGATTGTTGATACAGATTATATCAATGATTTTAGCGGTATTTATCTTTCCGGATATATGCAGGACAATATCAAAATAACACCACTGACAATCATTCAAACAGGTCTGCGTCTGGATCATTATACCGATGGTAATTACACACGCGTCGATCCCCGCTTTTCTATTCAGCAAATCCTTAATGAAAATCTGAATATCAAACTGAGTTACGGCATGTATCATCAATTTCTGAACCTTGTTGAACAGGAAGGGATGAGTTTTGCCAGTATGTGGTTTCCAGTGGATAAAACTTTTGATCCGGGAAAAGCGCAGCATTATATTGCCGGGCTGCATTATGACAATAAAACCACTTTTTCCATTGATATCGAAGGATATTACAAATATTATAATAACATTGCCGAATACAATCTTTACAAAAACGAAGACGAATTGATTGAAGATCAGACGGCTTCTACTCAGTTTCTGAGCGGTATCGGAAAAGCATACGGCGCAGATATCTACATCCGAAACCGTCTTGGAAAGCTCGAAGGCTGGCTCGGCTACTCGCTTTGCTGGACTAAAAAACGGGTGAACGGATTCAATTTTGATAAATGGTATTTTCCGACCTATGACAGACGCCATACAATCACATTGATTCAGGATTATAACCTGAACAAACATTGGCGTGTTAATATTGCTTTCAAATACGGATCCGGACAGCCATATACGGAAGCCACCGCATGGTACGAAGCCATGGATCAGGCCGGCCGGGTTCATTATGAAACACTTCAAGGGGAAATGAATTTTTACAGGCTGCCTGCCTATCATCGTCTGGATATCGGCCTTTTCTATACAAGAACACTGGCAGGTAAAAAAACAGAATTCTATGTACAGGCAGTCAATGTCTATAATCATAAAAATGTACTATTCCGCAGATATAACATGACTGATAATCCGCCTGAAGTTCAGGATATTTCAATGCTGCCCTTTATTCCCACGCTGGGTGTTTCTGTCAATTTTTAAACAAAAGGAGAACGACTGATGAAATTTAAATATATCCTCTTCGTCGTACTTACAATCTGGCTCATTGGCACGGGCTGCTCAAAAAATCCTTCAGAACCGAATTATCAAAAGGAAGTGATGATTTACGGCTACCTCTGGGGCAATGAACCCCTTGATCTGGAACATGCGATTTCCATTCAATACACACAACCCCTCACAGAGATTTATGAGATTGAAAAAGCCGCAGTCCGCCAGGCGACCGTCACGCTCACTGATTCATTAACCGGGGATTACTGGATTTTAAAAGATACGAAGGAAAATCCCGGTCGGTATTTCAATAATGAAATTGTCATTCAACCGGAAACGACCTATTTACTGCGCATTGAAACTGACAATAAAATCATAACGGCTTCAACCACAGTTCCCACTGAAATTAATCTCATGACAGAATTGCACACAGACAGCGTCAACCAGGAATATCAGGACAATCTGGGCTACATCAAACCGATCTATGTGAATTGCGATTGTCCCGACGATCTGATGATCACGGTGGATATGTTTTGCAATGAATCATGGGAGGATGCAGAATATATCAATCCGTTCTTTGGCTATAAAAATCCGGAAAGCCGTGAGGAATATGACGGCGGTATCAACGGTGAACCCAGACGTATTCAGGCGTTTGTCACATATCAGGATCTCAAAGCATCGGATTTCGATAACAAACATACCATTTACTGGTATGCCTCAATGATCGTTTTTTATGGACAACAAACCATGCAGATCATGGCTGTGGATGAAAATTATGTGAATTATACCTTTGCTGAGCATCCGGTATACACCGGCGGTATTCAGGGAGGTCTTGGTGTTTTCGCGTCGATGTGCGGCCAAATTTATTCCTTGTATATTATAAAAGAATAGCCGATGCGGGCAATCGGTTTGTCATGGCAGGGATACGAAACAAGGCCAATGATAATTTTACCCTCCCGAAGGTTTAATCCATAATTGGACTTTGACCCCTTTGGGATCGCTCCTCGAAAAACCTTCGAGAGGCTGTTTTGCGTTTTCACCTCTGATCATCATTCCATTTTATATAAACATGGACAAATCCTGAATGTATTTTTCAAATATTCGTCATGAAAAAATCAATATATTTAGGCATACGCTCCCGATTTTTCCATTGATATAAATCAGGCATTGTTGTATCTTATATCTTACCGAATCAGAATGAAAAAATTCGAACAGGAGTCATGCATGCTTTTTGTTGAAAAGATCGGCGGCACGTCTATGTCGCAATTTCAGGAAGTACTAAATAATATCATTCTGCCGGAAGGACCCGAAAAAGTCCGATACAATCGCATATTTGTGATATCTGCTTATAACAATGTCACCAATTGGCTGCTGGAAGATAAAAAAACCAGAGAACCCGGTATTTACGGTAAATTTGCCGCACAGGAGAGTTTTGAATCAGCACTGGACGATCTGCTTGGAAAACTGATGGAAATCAACCGTGCTTTTAAAGACATTGGACTCGATCTTGAAGTTGCCAATCAGTTTATCACCGACCGTATCGGTCAGATAAAAAGCATTTTAAACAGCATGGACGAAGTCATTACTTCAGGATATGTGGATAAAAAAGGAATTCTTCTGGCTGCACGGGAGGCGCTGGCTTCTGTCGGAGAAGCGCATTCCGCGTTCAATTCAGTGAATATTCTTCAAAATTTAGGTGTTCATGCAACTTTAGTCGATCTGAGCGGATTTCATGACACGTTATATTTGACTATTGATGAACGGATTCATAAAATGCTGAATCCGATCGATTTTTCCAAAACTCTGACAATTGCAACAGGATATACCAAAGGCACAGAAGGGATCATGCGAGAATTTGATCGTGGTTATTCAGAAGTCACTTTTTCAAAAATCGCAGCTGAGGTAAAAGCGAATGAAGCCATCCTTCATAAAGAATTTCACCTTTCATCCGCGGATCCACGGATCGTCGGCGTGGACAATATTGTGCCTGTCGGACAGACCAATTATGATGTGGCCGATCAGTTGGCTGATATTGGAATGGAAGCCATCCATCCCAAAGCCTCGAAACCCCTTGAAAAACTGGGCATCGATTTGCGAATCAAGAACACATTCGAACCGGAGCATCCGGGAACATTGATCTCAAAAAATTACAAGGGCATTGAATCAAAAGTGGAAATCATTGCCGGAACCGACCAGGTCGTGGTCATTGAAATTCACGACTCTTCGATGGTCGGTGAAGTCGGTTATGATAAAATAATGATGGCTGTCTTTGAGAAATACCAGATCAGTTATATTATGAAGACAACGAATGCCAACAGTATCTCAATGCTGATTTGGGAAAAGTCGGTCAAATCAGAAATGATTCATGAACTGGAAGCATACTATCAACTCATCACTGTCAAAAAAGTCGCCGTTATATGCATTATTGGTTCGAATATCGCAAAACCCGGTGTACTGGCAAAAGCGGCTCACATTCTGGCTTCCAATAAAATCAATATCGAATGTGTCTCTCAGTCTCTCAGACAGGTCAATATGCAGTTTGTTATTAACCGGGACTGTTTTAAAAAAGCAATTATTGTACTCAATAAAGCATTGTGCCTGGAACCTTAATCGTCATAATATCGTAAGCAACAATGATTATATTGCAATTGTATGTAACCCTGATTGAACGGAAATTGGATCTGTTCTGCTCTGTTATTTCTACTGTCTGTATCTTGTTCGGGTATCATTTACAGTCTGAATCTTATCAAATCGCACCATGCGAACAATGAAGGAGTATCTATGAAAAAGGAATCTGAAGTCAACAGACGTACTTTTCTGACAAGAACGGCTGAAGGTCTTGGCGCACTGGGGATACTGCTTGCCGGCACCGGAAAAAACATGGCACAATCCACTGAAAAAGTACAAAGAAAAATTATCACTCGTACACTCGGAAAAACGGGCATTCGGCTTCCTGTTGTCAGTATGGGCGTGATGAATGCCAGCCTGCCGGAAGTATTGCGGCGGTCTTATGATCTCGGTGTGAGGCATTTTGATACAGCCTGGAATTATCAGCGTGGTTTAAACGAGCGCATGGTCGGCAATGTGATCAAAGAGATGGGGATCCGGAAACAGGTGACCATTGCAACGAAAACACTCATTCGTGAATTACGGAATACGCAGGACCCGGATAAAATTCAATCGATTTTTATGAATCGCTTTCAGGAAAGTCTGGACCGTCTTCAAATGGACAGTGTCGATATTCTTTATATGCATTCTGTTCAGAATGAAGCACAAATCACCAATCCGGGAATCGTGAATGCAATGAAAGAAATCAAGGAGCAAAAACGGGCTCGCTTTATCGGATTTTCGACACATGGCAATATGCCGGCAATGATCAGCCTCGCCGCTGATATGGATATGTGGGATGTCATTCTTGCCGCCTATAATGTTGGCTATGCCGATGATGAAGAGATGACTAACGCCCTGAACAAGGCATATGATAAAGGCATTGGACTTGTGGCCATGAAAACCCAGGCGGGCGGACGCTGGTGGCGCGGCAGTCAGCCGAATCATGAAAAATTAGAAGAGGGGCTGAACCACACAGCCATGCTGAAATGGGTGCTGAATCAAAAATGGTTTACCACTGCCATTCCCGGATACACCACACTCGAACAAATGCAGGAAGATTTTTCCGTCGTATATGATCTCAGCTACAACGAAAAAGAAAAAGCGTTCTTATCTAATCAGGAAGTCAAACTGGGCCTGGGATTTTGCAAACAGTGCGGTCAATGCCGGTCATCTTGTCCTCGAAATGTGGACATCCCTGAATTGATGCGGGCGTCCATGTATGCGTTTCAATACCACAATGTGGATCAAACCGATGTCACTCTTTCTGAAATTCAGGATTCACTGAACTCCTGTCAGGATTGTAAGACATGCACAGTACAGTGCCCCAATGGCGTGGCTGTGGAATCCAGATTGTCGGCACTAAAACAGCTCAATACTGTACAATTTGCATAGTATCTCTTTTAATTCGGAATTCGAAAAAATCCGCTTTGTTTAAAAATCAAAGCGGATTTTTTCATGCATTATCATTCGATACAATATGAATAAATAATCATGGCCAGCGGATCTTTATCTTCGACATGCATTCCTTGTATGAATTGCTGCTTGATCAATCTTTCACACAGCGGACTGCAACGCCTCTTATCTTTCTGAAATAACTCGTACGAAATATGCCATCATAGTCACAATCCAAAAATCGACACCATGCCTCTGCTAAATCGTACTCGGATGGAGAAGACGTCCAAAAATCCGCATACAGATCCTTATTGGTGTAATTCCCGCCTTCAAAGCGGGAACCGGCGGGTATGGCTGTAAAACCGCTCTCATTCGTTCCTCCGCCCGAACCGTGGGGCCAGTCACTGATTGATTTCAGCTTTTTCCCCTGATCGGTTCCGCGCCATCCGGTATTATTGGCCTCACTCTGGCTCATGCCCAAATAGATCTCCAATGTTTTCCACTCTTCATCTGTGGGCACATGCCAGCCGCTCGGTGCAATTTTACGGCTGTCATCGACAGCAAAAAAGTTGTATAAGCACCCGTAGGTTTCCATATGGCTTATATCATTATCATAAACGCAATAAGCTCCGGCAGAACAATTTTCCCATTCATCATTATCGGTCACCATTGGGATCGGATTCCCGTTCCGGTAATGGGTGACTTTCAGGTTCTCGGCCATCCACCACTGGTTGCCGATTTTAACAGTTTGATAAACATTGCCATCAACATCCGTAACAGTGGTTTCACCACTGCTGCTTGCCTGCACGGTAAATGGTTCACTGTATCCAATTACCTGTAAATCCAGCGTATGCACCTGAACCTTGTAATCGGTCCCGTTCGGAATATCAGAAGGAACCTTGTAACCGGAATAGGATCCGTCATTGGATGTGCTGTTGGCAATTTCTTTCGCAAATGCGGTCCCTTTAAACAGATTGATCCGTACCAGACTGTACATGGATCCCGACGAGACCCATTCGACTGCACCAGCCGGTTCTTCTTTTGTCCAGACAGTCTGAGCATTGGGTTTGATCACAGTAATGGTTGCAGCCTCTGTGGCCTTGATTCGAAATTCCTGTCCGAGTGCACTTTTTCCGGCGACCGTGGTTGAGATCATGTAAACCTGATAATCTGTTCCGGGAATGATATCCGCTGGCACATCGAATAAGTAGTATTCGCCATCATTCGGAGTATTGGAAGCAATTGTTGTTATGTTTTCTCCTCCCTTTAACAGAAAAATATTGACATCACCTCCCAGATTGGCGGTTTCCCAAACGATCGGGACATTCTGCTGACCCTGTGTCCAGGCGGAAGTCAGGTTGGGAAGCTGAATGTAAAGATCCGATATTTCAACCACAACATCAACAGGGATGATCCGCTGTCCTGCGTTCGACTCAATCGTCACCGTTCCTCTGTGAGGGCCCAGGGAAAGATTCTCCCGCTTCACTTTTATCATCACCTGATCGGTTTCTGTTGTGGTCTCGCCGCTTTCAGTCAGAATTTCAATCCAGTCCTCATCAGAAGAAACAGTCCAGGTGAGTTTGCCTGAACCTTCATTTTGTATAGTAATTGTTTCAAGATTGATAAGATCCGTGCGCCCGGAACCGCAATCGATTGACTGGGGAGATACAAGAATAGCCGGATTATCATAGCCGCCTGAAGCCTCTGCGACTTTTGTCTTGAAGATTTCATGCATGCCGATTTCATAATCGACCAATGCTTGATCCAGAATCTCCATGGAGACACCGGCTCCGGCTTCAAGGCCATAATAGAGTGACCACCAGGGATCCTCCTGGATACTGGCATTGAGTTCACCAAACAGCTTCATATTGACATAAGGCGCAAGCGATTTATAAATTTTAAAATTCAGCTGCGGCATCAGGAAAATCCTGGCCGTGGCATTGGCAGTCAATATTGGTTTGGTAAATTCTGTGGTTAAAGTGGTATCCGACACATCGGTCCACTCGGAATTCACATAGCTGATTTTTCTTGTATAGGTCAGGTCTTCCTCAATACTTGTGGTCAGGGTCGAGTTGCATGAAAGGGATGCCCCCACCTGCAGCTCGATTTCCGGAGTGATCGTCAAAGGTACGCCGCCTGCAGGAACAATATAAGTGCCGAATTCAATGGAACCCAGGGATATATTTTTGGGTACATATGCCACACTGGCAAATGTGGAGGTTAATGTCAGTTCCACAGACTGGATGATGACAAATTCGAGTGTCAGTTCTTTCAGGCTGTGATATCCGAATAAAAGGTCTCCTTTAATTTCAGGAACAATCTGAAATTCACCATTCGCATTGATGGAAAAATCACCATTTCTCCACAATTCCTCATCAATCATCTTGACATACAGTCCGCCATCGGGTTTCTGGATAATCATACCCTTCTTGAGATTATTCTTGGACACATTAGTGAATTTATGAGAAAACTGAATGTGACCCTGTTCGATCGCTTCCGCCAATGAAGCGAATCCTGTTTCAATCCACAATTCATCCGCTTTCTCGATGATACTGAATATCGTTTCACAAAAACCTTCCCCGACCTCCGATAAAAGAATGTCGCCTTCCACGAAATCATACACGTCCTGAATATCGATATCGAATTTCAACAGGGTGCCAAACAGGGGCGATTGCGTTCCCTTTTGCATGCCGGTGGAATCCAGAACGGTTTGCGAAATAAAATATTTCTGCCAGTCCGCATTGCTGATGATGATTGCGTTTTCAGAAAGAATGATTGTTTCGAACTCCTCTGATCCCGTTGGATCATTATTGGAATCGGAACAAGAGATGAAAAGAAGGAGTGAAAACAGCGGTACAAATAAAATACGAATCCATACCCGCTTTTTCATCGGATCCTCCAAAAATACTTTAAATCAGTGCCATATCCTTCAGCACTTTGGCCAGCGTCTTCCGGCAATCCTGATTCATCGGTACCAGGGGAAGACGGTATGATTCTTCAATCAAACCCATCATGGCCAAAGCCGCTTTTACCGGTATCGGATTGGTTTCCAAAAAATTGGCTTTTAACAGCGGATAAATCTGTTTCTGCAGGGCGCGTGCAGACTCGAACTCTCCCTCCAGGCACAGATGTGTCAGTTGACGCATTTTATCAGGAATTTCATTCGCTGCGACAGAGATCACCCCTCTCGCACCCAGGGCGATTAATGGAAGCGTATTGGCATCATCCCCGGAAAGCATAATAAAGTGATCCGGATAAATCATCGCCTGCTGTGTCATCTGACTGATGTTCCCTGTGGCTTCTTTGATGGCAATAATATTGTCAATTTCAGCAAGCCGAAGCACCGTTTCCGGGAAAATATTGATACCGGTACGGGAGGGTATGTTGTACAAAATAATGGGGATCCCGATGGATTCAGCAATGGTTTTAAAATGCTGATATAAACCTTCCTGTGTGGGTTTGTTGTAATAGGGCGCTACGGACAAAATCGCATTCGCTCCAACCTGCTGCATCGCTTTGGCTGTTTGAATAACATGCTCGGTATTATATCCGCCGGCCCCTGCAATGACAGGAATTTTCTTATCCACTTTTTGAATCACGGTTTCCACGACCAACAGTGATTCTTCCTGGCTTAATGTTACACTCTCTCCGGTCGTGCCGCAGGGGACAATAAAATCAATCCCCCCTTTTATCTGAAAATCGACCAATCGTTTTAAGGCCACCACATCTATTTCGCCATTTTCCGTAAATGGCGTTACAATGGCCGGACCGCATCCTTTTATTTTTTTTATAATACTCATTGTATCGCTTCCTTCCCTTCCTGTTACTGAAAAATCTTATTGAATCATTTCTTTCATGGCATCCCGAAAATCATAGCACCCTTTTCGTGCAGCAATCCACCTGGCGGCGATGAGTGCTCCTTCCGCAAATCCTTCCCTGTTTCTGGCGATATGCTTGATTCGAATGGTATCCACCCGTGAATCAAACCCTGCCTCATGGGTGCCGGGTATATATCCGGCCCTTACACTTGATACCGGTATGTCTTTTGAGTAATTATTTTGAAGGATATTTTTAATCACAAGAGCGGTTCCCGAGGGGGCATCCTTTTTAAATTGATGATGTGCTTCTTCAATAAACGGATTATAATGATCGAATTTTGATATAATTTTTCCGGTCTTTTCCAGAATTTCATAAAACAAATTGACTCCCAAAGAAAAATTGGAAGCATATACCAGTCCGGTATCTGTATCTTTTACCCATTTTTCAACACGACTTAGACGATCATGCCAGCCGGTGGTTCCAATCACCATATGTTTTCCCATAGACAAGCCGGTTTCAATATTCTTCATTACAATATCAGGTGTGGAAAATTCAATCAGTACCGGAACATCCATCAACTGATCAATCACTTCAGAGCGATGACTGAAGGGATATTCAATATCAAAACGCACAGCCACCTCGATATCATGATTTGGAGTCAGCTGCTCGATCATCTTTCCCATTTTTCCATATCCAACAAGTGCAACTTTCATAAAGTATTACTGCCTCCCCTCATAGGATTTAAAATATTTATAATTAATTTCTTGAAAAAACTCATTATGGAAGCGTTCAATAACCCGCTCGACCTGATCCGCGTTCATGACAGCGGTTGTATTCATATGAGATGCACCATGCGAAATCAAATCAATTTGTATATCATTCAGGCAGTTCGCGATTCTGCCGGAAATCGACGGATAATGAACAAGCCTTTTGCCGATAAGTGAAACCGTGGCTTTATTTGAAAATATTTCAATACCCGCGATAAAATTGAGATCATCCGTTAAATGCTGCAAATTGGCTTCTGTGCTTAATATCATTTTTACTGATCTTTCAGCAATACTTACAAGATAAGGTGTTAACCGTTCCCTGTCAAGAACATCAAAAATTGCTTTGAAAAAATCATAAAACGGCAAATATTGATCATTTCTCAATGAAATCAGATATACGGGTCGTTTATAGGTAATGGAGATCACAGGATAATCCATGTGCACACCATGCTCAGACAGTTCAGTGCCAGGATTATCCGGACTTTTGGAATTAAGCACATGCACCGGAATTTCCTTCTGACGGGCAGGCGCAATCGAACTGGGATGCAGAACCTTGGCCCCAAAAAACGATAATTCTGCAGCTTCATCAAAGGAAATTTTTTTTACTGTCAACGGATTTGGAAATATATCCGGATCTGCGGTCATGACACCGGGAACATCTTTCCAAATTTGCACATCATCCGCATTCAACGCGGCACCGACCAAGGCGGCTGTAAAATCTGATCCTTCGAATCCTAACGTTGTGGTCGCCTGTTCACGCGTAGCACCAATAAATCCCTGAATCACCGGTATTTTGCCGGAATTGACGAGCGGCTGAATTTTATCGCGTAATTTGGCATAAGTGATATCAACAAGGGGTTGCGCATGTGTAAACCGATCATCTGTAATGATCAGCTCACGTGCATCGCACCATACCGCATTCATATCAGCAGCCTGAAGCACCCCCGCCAAAATTGAAGAAGAAATCAATTCACCATAAGCCAAAAATTTATCCTGACTGCGCTCAGTCAAATCTCTCAGTACAGAAACACCATCTTTTAATTTGTATAATTCTTCAAAAAAACAGGTTATCTGATCCATTAGAATGTGAGTTGAGAATCCGGGAAGCAGCGCTTGAATGATCTGATCATGATAAGACTGCAATTCATTCAATTCCCGATCCGCCTGAACAGTATCTCCTTCAGCAGCCAATCGTGCAATTTTAAGAAGACGACGCGTCACCTTACCCATTGCCGAGTTCACAATGACCGGCTGTAAATTCAAGCGATCATGTATGATATTACAAACTCTTTGAAGAGAATCGGCGCTTTGAATTGAAGTGCCGCCAAATTTCATGACAATCATTGATTATCGATTCCATGATGAGAAATCATGAAGAAATATACTTATCCTGATATTGAATGTCAAGAAAACATTCTGTGGCTGTACACAGAATGATGGCATTCATTTTAAACAATCATTTGAAATTAACCATGAAATTTACCGGAATTCAATAAACAATTAAAAATCTTGTCTTCCCTGGATCATATGGTTATATTATAAGATGAATTTGTTCTGAAAATACGATTATTCCGATTGTTTATTAAAAAGTTAACGTCTTTAGGGACTCAATCTTCATCCTAAACAAGATACAATTCAGTATCATTTAAAATAGGATACTCGGAGAAAAAGAATGGACGATAAAAATAAAAATTCAATAAAGGACTATATTTCTTATTCAATTTTTCTTGGTTTTTATCTCGGCTGCATTGACATGACAATATCATTCATTCGTTGCCCCAGGGGATTATCGAATATTTTTTCAATACTGCCGCCTCTTGCAACGGCCTCAGTTTTTATCAGTTTTCTGATCTTTCCTGTCTATTTTCTGATCAACCGTTTTTTTCAATCATGGTTTGATTTTAAAAGGCTTAAATCTGAAATTGCATTTTTAATCATGATGACTATTGTTTTTATTTTTTCAAGAACTTTTTATTTAACACGATTGAGCACGCTCACAATTGTCCATATCATTCAAATGATCATTCTTATTCTGATATCGTTCGGATTCGCTGTCACTATAACCAAGCAGAAACAAGTTTCAAATTCGTCATTCAACAGCTGGATGGTTCTTAAAAACAGCCTTCTTGTTTTTGTTCTTGGAAGTATGATCGGATTATGGCTTCTTCAGTATCCATTCTCTGAAATGGCATTTCATATTCGTGCGTTTGCATCACTCCTCCTGATTGCACTTCTATGTATCTCCATTGTGATCACGTCAAAAGTAAAAAAATCGGCATTCAGTTCATGGATTTCAATCGGATGCATCACGCTCTGCGTACTCACCGGTATGCCTTCTCAAATATCCATGCATATCAATTCACCCTGTTCGAAGGAAACATCCCAAGAAATGAACTTGCCTATTAAAAATATCCTCCTGATCACCATTGATGCTCTCAGATCAGATTTTATTTCCTGCTACAGTGATTACGGAGTCATCACTCCCTCCATCGATAAAATTGCACAAGACGGCTTTCTATTTGAGAATGCCTATTCAGCTGCTCCCTGGACCAAACCGTCATTTATATCCATTATGACAGGACATTCACCTGTTTCATTTCAGGCAAATTCTTTTGAATCCTGTCTGCCTGAGACCTTAACGACGATCGCTGAAACAATGGATGACCTTGGGTATTGCACAGGAGCTGTAGGGAACAATCACAATCTGTTAAAGATATTCGATTTTGATCAGGGCTTTCATTATTATGAATTTTATCCAAAATTCAGAGAGGATGTGGGCTTGTCGCTGGGTTCCATATTGTTTTATCATGTCCTTCTGGGTCAATATAAAGAATTGGATGCTACAACTGATGACCTTGCCAGCCTGGCCATTCAGTGGCTGAAAAAAACCAGAGAAAAACCCTTCTTTCTATGGCTTCATTTTTTAGATCCGCATATGCCATATTCTCCTCCTGCAGAATATTTACCAAAAATCGATCCACCGCCAAGAATCGGAAACAGTTTCTATTCCGCCACAGATATCAGAGCAGGGATTATTGCTCCTGATCTCACAGAACGGGAATGGATTCGACAGCTTTACAGGAGTGAAATTAAATATGTGGATGACAATGTGGAGCGAATTATAAAAACTCTCAAACAGTTACACTGTTACGAAGAGACTCTGATTATTGTGACCAGTGATCATGGAGAAGAATTCTGGGAACACGGCAATTTCGAACATGGGCAATCGTTATATAATGAATTATTGCATGTTCCTCTGATTATCAAACTTCCCAAAATCTTTTCACATGAAAAACCGCAGCGATTCAGCCATAATGTCTCATTGCAAAGTCTTTTTCCAACTCTGTTGGACCTGTGTGAGTATCCGGATTCCATTTCGCTTCCCTACCCATCATTGCGTTATGTCTGGGATC